>Ga0114998_10004215_pt1 | contig 10542 bp, 5 predicted proteins | sample ArcticOcean_MG_C_5_FD_87044 | JGI IMG/M metagenome (GOLD analysis project Ga0114998, IMG submission 87044) | Marine microbial communities from western Arctic Ocean - ArcticOcean_MG_CB4_138 | ecosystem: Environmental > Aquatic > Marine > Oceanic | place: Arctic Ocean: Canada Basin | collected...
GAATGTATGCGACTCCATCATTCTGCTTGTTCTAGAAAATATAAAAAAAATTTAGTTTTGTTTGTATATGGAATGCAGCATAAATATTATACTATTCCTACAAAATATTCCTATATTAAATTATTACTTCCTGAATTAGTACGAGAAATGGCATCGTTTATATTGGATTTTATAACTAAGGGTAATTATTATAAAGTTATAGATAATTATGGTTATAATTATATACAACAACATAATTTAGTTAATCAATCTAATATTATTGGACACCATAATAGAATGCAATATTATATAGGTAAAATTATCGATACAAATAAAGAAACGGATACTCATCTTGTTTCGTATCTGGGTTGGAACGATTCGTTTAATGAATATATATCAGGTGACCAAATACAAAAAATCGATGACAGTGTTTCTAACTATCTCTTATTGTTACGCAAAAACGATTTGATAGATGTCTTTAATATTGTTACAAAAAGGTGGCATATGGGTAAAGTTACGGAAGTTCATAAACTACGCGGTAAAATAGTAGCAGTAGATGTCATCACATATCATACTCATATAACCTCGAATAGAATCTTTGTATATGGCCGGAATATTCCTATATATTCTAAACATATAATGGTAAAAAAATTTCATGTTCAGCGCAATTATAACCGGATAAATAAATTTTCATTGGCCTGGGCGTTTAAAGCCTACTTCCTATATAAAGACCGATATTTTAGAAAACAACCTACTTCTTTGGAGAAGGTTACTATTATTGATAAGCATTATGTTTCGTTTTCTTTTAAACCCTCTCATTCACCACATTGGACCAGAATAAAGAGGCGAAACGTTATTAACTAGGTGTTTAATCAATTAGGGAAAAAATATATTTTTCATAATACGATAATCGAATAATTACTTATAAAATCTACATATCGTGAGATCCCTCCATCGTTTATGTAATCCCTTGTAGAAAAAACAACACCCATCGCATAATCCAACGCTGGGTTCGCGGCGCTACTGAAAAAAAAATCTACGCCTACGAATATGGTACTATATTTTTATTTTATATACATTTAAACTTATTAAATTGAAAACGTAACCTTGATAATTTTAAGTAATAATGTTTTTTTATTATAAATTTGATAATATATTTTTATTATTATTAAAATAATAATTAAGTACAATAAATGAATATTTCAATACAACAAGAAGAGAGTGAATCTAAAGAATACGAAAAAGATGTACCTATTAATAAAGCATATGGCACATGGTGTGAAAAAAGTATGAGTCATGATTTAACGTCAATGACAGACCCAATTAGTATAATATTGGAATTATATCAAAATGCTGAATCGGCGAACGCTACAAAAATACTATTTAAATTAATTGATAATAAATTATTAGTTATTGATGATGGTATTGGAATGAATAAAGAACAAATTAATGATAATTATTTATCTCTTAAAAAAGATATTTATAACAGAAGAAATATAGAAAAAAATAGTAGTGAAATTCATACACACAGTTTTGGAGGAGAAGGTGGTAAAAAAGCAGTGAGTTCTTTATATAAAAATAAATGTTTAATAGTTATAAGTACTAAAAATAGTTCTCAACTACATATTATTTTGTATGATATAAATAAATCATGGGGTTGTCAATTTCAAAACCCTATTGCTTATTTTAATATTGATAATGATAGATTATATGATATTGAAATATCTCGACGTATATCCGATTTAATTACAGAAGAATCTTCACCAATATATACTGAAATAAATAAAATAAAAGAAACAAGTGGGTTTTTAATTTATGGAGAGATAGGAGAAAAATTTAAAGATAGTTTTAACGGACAATATAACAATATTATTAATGAGTTACAGTATAAATGTAATGATAATTTAAAAAATTGTTCTATAACTATGAATGATATATGTATTACACATAAAGAAAATACTATACCAGAGGAATATATAGAAATAACTGAAATAAAAATATGGGGTAAAGATAATGAGGATACATATACAATAACATATACAGACAAGCAAGATGGAAAATATTATTACAAAAATAATAAAGATAAAAAAAATAAAGAACTAGTTATTGAAAATCAAAAAAAAAATTTGAAATGTTTAGCAACATTTATTAGAAAAGATATTTTAAATCAAGATGAAATTAAGAAACTATGGTCAAGACATATGTATAAAAAGAAAGTAGCAGTTTATATACCAGAAAAAAAAATATATTTAAAACGATTTGGGACCATATTAAATACAAAACTTAATAAAATCGTGAAGAAGAGAGCAGGATTCACCTGCTTCGAGCGAGATGTTCAACTTTCAACGAAAACATATTATGAATGGGAACCTCATCAAATTATAGACAGATTATTTTGTATCAGTGGAGATAAATTAAATCCTAATGCTGAAAATATAAAAAGTAAATGTACAGTGGGATCTTTAAAATTTTTACGAGATGATGGTATAAGAGATTATATCGTACACAGATTTAAATGTAAAAATCAACTCTTTAAAGAAGTATATTTATTAGATAATGGCGGGCGGGGACCTTCCGCCGCCGCCATACATAATTACTATTTTTATGCTAAAAAAATACAAAATTTATATCATAAACGTCCAGAACCAGAGTTGAATGAAGACTGTATACAATGTGCTATTGATATGTCAAATCAAATGAAATTATTTGCGGAAAAACAAGCATTGCTAGTAGAAAATGATGAGTATATGAATAGTTTATATATACAGTACACGATGGATAATATATATGCTCTTAAAAAAAAAATGGAAAAGGTAAGCAAGCTAAAAGACGAATTAAAATGTTCTCTTAAAGTAAATAGAGCATCTTTTTACTATAAATTAAATACACCAGTAGATAAGAACGGATGTTTTAAAGTGTCTTTAGATGGATTAATTGAAGGTAAAATAGGTTTTACAAATGATTCTGTTCAACAAAGACATCCTAAAGCAAATATACAGTTTAAGACGTATATTAATAACGACGGCAGTGTTGTTAATAAAGGTAATAAAATTGCGGTTGAAAAAAATGTTATAGAAAATATTAGTTATCTTAAATATGTTCTATTTGGTAATGATGACCATCCTAACTCTACTGAAATATTCCGTTTTCCTTACCAAAAATTACAAGAAGTAAGAGAAAAAATAGAAAATAGTGTAATAAGATATGTAGCCCGAGATAATATTTTCGAAACAACATTCACATAATCCAACGCTGGGTTCGCGGCGCTACTGAAAAAAAAATCTACGCCTACGAATATGGTGGTAAAATATATTTTTTAACATAGTTTTGTGTAATTTTTTAATCATTTTATTTTCAAGAATATTGTAAGCATTCTTTTACATGGCCCAGTAAATACAACTTAGTTGAACTTGTAAAGCGTTTTTTTCTATCTTTTATTTTATTCGATTGGGCTCTACATCGACAATTAGATACAATATTAAATATTTCTTTTTTACTAATATGTAGTCGTTTTCTAAGTGTTTCTTTATTTAATTCCATATAATATTCATCTTCAATACTACAATTAAAACACACTTTTTCATTATAGTATAATTTATACGATTGTTCATATGGATGTATATGACACACAGAACATACAGAATTAGCATCTGCTACTAAAGTTTCTTCTTCTGACTCTTCTTGAGTTGTTTGATCTGTTTGAACTTCTTCGATAATAATACCATTAGTAGGTATTTTTTTTTTAATACAACCATTTACTTTATTTTGATAGTATACACGAGCATCTTCATCGGTATGTTGATACCATTCAAGCGACGATAGTTTTAATTGTCTATAAAATCGTTTTACTTGTTTATTTACACGAATCGAAGATAACGAATAATTTTTAATATGGAGATAGTTAGCATTAGTTGCTCGAGATAAGGCTACATAAACTTGTCCATCATCAAAAATATGCTTACCAATATCAACACTTAATTTTTCAATACCCATACCTTGTGATTTATGTATCGTTAACGCCCACGCAAGACGTAGTGGATATTGCTCGATAGAATAATTTGGAAATTCCCAACGTGCTTTATCTATATTATGTATATGTCCATCTTCGGTTTTAATTTTGGCATATTTATTACTAAAACCTAAAAATATTCCTTGTCTTCCATTAACTAAACCTTTTGTTACATCAATATTTTTATTTATAATAATAAAAGCATTACGTTTTAAGAGTAATGTTTCTTCAATAGTAGAATGAGTAGGAAATTCATAGTTATAACTATTTTTTTTAATCATTCGTGCTTGATGTTTAATAATATCACCTTCTAAAGCAAATACCTTTGTTAAGTTATGGGCTTTTACATTAAATTTATTAGGATATAAATGTGTATAGTTACTATTATAGTTAGGATTATTTTGATACAAAGCAAGAGATTCTTGTACATGTTTATCAGTTATTCCTAAACGAATTTTTTTTAAAAATGAAATTAATTCTGTTTCTTTTTGTCTATGTGTTTTTTTTAATACAATATAATAATCAATAATACTATTCCAATATACTGATTTAAAGCAGAAGTCAGTCTCTTTCGTATCACGAACAGGAGGAAGTTGAAAGAAATCACCTACGATAATGAGTTGAATACCACCAAAAGGTAAAGAATTCCGTCTAATATTCATAGCAACTTTATGTAAGAAATTAAATATAACTACACTTAACATAGATATTTCGTCTATAATAAGTAATTTAGTATATTTCCAATGATTATATTTTTTATAATTATTCCGTATTGAATCTACAAATCCTTCTACATCATTAAAATCTGTATGGGGTGTAATACCAGCCCAACTATGAATAGTCGTACCATGAATATTTAATGAAGATATACCCGTGGTAGATGTAACCGCTATACTATGATCTTGATATTTAGATGAGCATTCTTGTATACATTTTCGAATTAAAAAACTCTTACCAGAACCAGCACTACCGGTTATAAAAAGATTATATCCTGCTTGAACCAGTTGAATAGCATTTTTTTGGTATTTATCTAATTCTATTGGAATTTGTGTAGATGGTTCAATTGTTGGTGTATATAGATATTTTTGTAAAGACATAATAATTATAAACAGGTATGTTCTGTATATAATATTATCAAATTTAATAAAAAAATATAATGTAACACAAGATTATGCTTTTATAGAAGAATGTTAATAGAACTTTATATATTTCTATACATAAAACCTTTTGAGACATATATATTTTTAAAAAGTTTTGTAAGTACATATACCATCTTTTATCTATTTCTATATACATTATCTATCAAAAAAGATAAAGTATATATACAATAACTTATAAAATCTACATATATATTTTTCTATAAAAAACAATAGAAAAGTATATATAATTAAATAAAAATAGAATATAGTTGTTTCCATAATCTATTAAAAAATTTAATGTATAATTAGACACATACAATTTCATAAAAAAAGTTGTTATAAAATAAAATTTGATATTAAAAGATGAATATAAAAGATTATTAAATGATTAATAATGATGTATAGTACGGTTAATATAAATGTAAAACAAAATGAACAAACAACTTATACAAATAACAATTTAATTGATAGTGAAGGTTGTTCAAGTTCTATTAAATCAAATAACAATAAAAACGCAAATGCATTAAATGGGTTTCTGTCTGATAAAAAGTTTGATTCTAAAAATGGATATATTAATAATAGTCATAGTTGTAAAGAAGATTTTAACTCTAACTATGCTTATGTATTAGATCAAAATGACAGTAATATACATGAAACTAGTAAAAAAATATCCATAGAAGAATATTTAAATAATACACTATTAAAATTAGAGGTTAAAAGTAAACAAAAATGTTTAGTTTGTGAACGGGGTCATTTATTAAAACAGTATGATTCTACAGAACGTTCTAAACATTTTCAACATATTAATGCACACGATATTAATATGAGCGAATGGCATTCGGAATGGCAAACTAATTTTCCATTACATACGCGAGAACAAGAATTAAAAAAGAAAAATAATTTACAAATAAGAGTTCGTAGAGCAGATGTATTACTTGATAATAAAGTAATAGAATTTCAACATAGTAATATAACATGTAAAGAAGTAAAAGAAAGACAAAAAGATTATACATTACATGATAAAGAAGTTATTTGGGTTATTGACGGTAATAACACAATTGTAGAAACATTTTTATTACATAGTAAACGAACATATTTAGAATTTAAAGGGACATATTGGAAATATTATAGTTTTCTATCGTATAAATATATTTATATTAATATTAAAAATAAAATATACAGAATTGAACCTAAAAAGGTTAAGAGTCATATGATAGATGTTCATGAATATAAATTAAAAAATGATTTTATTATATCGTTAAAAAATAATACAACTATATTTAGTGAGGATAATCCTATTCAAACTACACTATATGTTAAACAAGAAGGTGCGGGTAATGGTAAAACATATGGTAGTATTCAATTATTACAGGATGAGCAGTTTGAAGATAAAGAATGTTTTATTATGATAACAAAACAACATTCAGCAAAAGAAGTTATAAAAAAAGAGTGGGATGATCAAATAAAAAGAAATGAGTTAACACATTTAGAATTAATACATGAAGAATTTAAAAGTAAAAAATATATTATTACCTACCGAAATCGTAACATTAATAAAACAAGGACATTAATTATAGCAACAGTAGATTCTTTAATGTATAAGTTAGGTAATAAAAAACATAAAGAAAAAAAACAATTTGTAGGAATTGTAAATTCGATTATAGACGGGCATATTGAAGCCGAACGTAGTGGAAGAACAAACTATGCTAATAATCCTTCAAGATTATGTAAAAAGATGTTAATCGTCATTGATGAAACACAAGATTTAGAACCAAATTATATTAAAGCCATCGAATGTGTTCAGCGAGACAGATATGTAGATGTATATGTAGTAGGTGATACATTACAAAGTATTTCGAAAGAGAATAATTCATTTACAATTTTAGATAATAATATTTTTCCTAATACATATATTAAGCGTTATGAAAATAAAAACATATGTAGGCGATTTGGCGTTAACGTGTTACTGTCTCATTTTGTAAATGCGATTGTACCATTTAAAAAATATAATTTACCTGAAATAGATATACCTGTAGCATATAAAAATAGTTATAATTCTTTATATAAACATTGTTATTCGAGTGTATATGATAATATAGGTATGGAGACATTAATAGAACGTCCTTATGTAGTATATCAAAGTATAGAAACACATAGAGCATCCGAAAAAAAAATAAATCGTGAACTACAAAAAGTAGTAAATTATATGGAGGAAGAAATCCAAGAACACGGTTATGTTCCAGAAGATTTCTTGTTTGTAACTCCCTTTGTATCAATAAGTCCTTTTGGTGATGCGTTGGAACAAGCTATACAACAATTTTGGATAGATAAATTTTCGGATAAGCAATATCAACAAAAAGTATTACAAAAACATACATATTGGAAAAATAAACAATATATAGATACATACACAACATACGTAAAATTTCATAAATCAGAAGAAGATACTCCAATAGATGTAAAAATTTCAGAACATGCTACGCGAATGGTGTCTATACATTCATCTAAGGGTGATGGGCGTCCAGTAGTATTTGTTTTTGGTTTAACAGAAGCAGGATTAAAAAAATATTTTTGTAATGGTGAAAAAAATTTACAGTATGAATCGTTCATTCATGTAGCACTAACAAGAATGAAAAAAAAACTATACATTTCATATATTAATAATGGCGATGATTTTTGTAATCGCTTACACACATATTTAGGTAATGCTATTGTAAAAGATACAAGTATAAAACCTGATTTAAAAAAAATAAATAAAAATATTGATTACTCTAAATTATTAAAATTAGTTAATAAAAATGATTTTAGTAATATTAACGAAGATATTATACATTTATCTAAATATACAGAATGTCCTAAACAAAATAAAACAAACTCAGAAATAATAGACATAGAGCATCATTATATACGCTGGTCTATTTTATATATATATTTACAAATTTTTATTGTCTCCAAAAATATACATGATCCTGTTTCGCAAATATTTACCATTTTAAAAAAAGTATCTAAGGCGATGATAATTCATGTAGATTTATATAAAGACTATAATAAATATATTAGAAATGATGCTTTTAAACAATGTATACCTATACAAAAATTATCTAATAAAGGTAAAGATTATAAAACATATTTTACAATTATTGAAGAAACATGTAATACAATAAAAAAAAAATTAAAAGAGTTTATACATAAATGTCAACAAAATATATACTATCAAACAAAAGAATGTTTTATTCTATGTCCGTATGAATGTATTATTCTTTATTATATGATCGAAGTGTATACTAACCGACAATTTTCTCAAATTACTATGATGAATATATATGAATTAACCGAACAATTTTATACAACTAAGTTATATAAACACAAACATCAAAATTGTAGATGTTCAGAATATTTTACTAAATGGACTTCAGTAGAAACTACATTAACAAATCATTATAATGATATAACTAAAATAGAAAATATATACAAAAATATTTCATTAAAATATCCAAATTGTAAGTGGTTAGTAAATCATCCTATTACGTTTGGAGGCAGTCATACAGATTTTAAAATATATAAACGCTTTACTTTTATTGCTTATAACGAGAATGTTGTTATTTCTTGTGATATAAAACCGCAGTTAAATGAATTAAATCATAATGATATATTAATAGATAGTATATTTAATAATTATTTAATAAGCACCTCCGAATATATAAATAAAAGCAAACAGATAACAACTGAAAATAAGCAATTATCAACGTGTATATTTACATTAGATTTCAATGAACCTGTTTTTATTAATTGGTCTACTGATCAATATAATTTAATAGATAATAATAGTGAATTATTAGTAGATATTTTAAAACAGAATATAAAAAAATATTTTGAAAAATATCATGATATATTTTATAAATTTATAGTGTGGTGTTCAGTTAATAGTCCTGATCAAACGTCAATGGGAATAATGGATTATGTAAATGAAGAATATAACAAATATGAAAAGATTCCTAATTATATGGATAAAATTATAACAATTATAGAAGATCGTATAGAAGAAGAAGATGACGAAGAAGAACGTAAACCAATATTACATACATGTTTAGAAGAAGCTTTCATAATTAAAAAACTAAATAAACTACTGGAAAAATCTATAAAGTTGTATATGACTTTGTAAAATACGTACAAAATATTTTATTTCAAAAAAGTTTTATATACAATTACTTATAATTCTACATATCTATTTTTCTATAAAAAAAACAATAGAAACGTATATATAATAAAATAAAAAATATAATATAGTTTTTTTCCAAGATTTATTAAACATTCAATGTAGAAACACACATACAATCACTTAAACGATTAATGGAATTTGCGACCTACGTGTAGATTTGAATGTATTTTCTAGTCATAAAATATTATAGGTCATTTTTAACATAATAATTGAAACCCGTACTAATACTATGTCCCATACCGATCGCTTGGTTTTTAAGTTTATTATATACGTTAATATCATCTATATTGGTATTTTCTGTTTTATATATTTTTCGAATCATAGAAGAACCTACACCTAAGTGCCGTTTTAAAATCCTTGTATAATTTACTTGACTTATAGGTAGTTTTTTATAGTTAGTAAATAAAAATGTATTTGTTTTAATATTAAATTTTGAAATATATTTTAAAATTAAGTTTTCTACAATATTAGTATTATTTATACTTCGTAACTGAATCTCTTGAATTTTTCCATTTTTCTGTTTTGTTAAATATAAGTACATTGGATCGGCATTGTAAATTAAATAATTATCTTTTAAAACAGAAGTTTTCTTAAATTTATTAAAGGTCTTAATATCTAAAATATTAATTGTGCGCCATATATTTCTCCTCGGATTCTGTAATAATGTATGAATGGATATTATAATCATATCTCTTAATAGATCAAATTGTGTTTTTTTAAGCTTATTATTGGACCAAAGTTTTTCACTAGTAATTTTTTTATCCATATTATTTCGTATTTTAATTAAATCATCCATATTAGTCCATTGTTTTTTTTCCGTAGCAGATTTCATTCCAGCAGATTGTTTATTTTCTAAATCAATTGTTAATTCTTTAAACCAAGTATTATATACCTTAAGTTTAGGTGATTTTTCCGGTAATACTCTTGTCAGAAATGCTTTAATTGTTACTACTTTCGTTCTTATGGAAGAGGATTTATATTTGTTACTAAATATAGTTTTTAATAAGATTTTATTATCTATTAATAGATTAGCAAGTTTTTCCCCACTAATTTTATTTACAGATGAAATTTTTTCTCCTGTTATCAAATTATATATAATACATAGTTGGTTTAAATAATTTTTAGAAGTAATATCCCGAATTGTAGTATCTTTATAAAATACTTCACCTACATTCATTTAACAATTAATATATGTA
>Ga0114998_10004221_pt1 | contig 10538 bp, 9 predicted proteins | sample ArcticOcean_MG_C_5_FD_87044 | JGI IMG/M metagenome (GOLD analysis project Ga0114998, IMG submission 87044) | Marine microbial communities from western Arctic Ocean - ArcticOcean_MG_CB4_138 | ecosystem: Environmental > Aquatic > Marine > Oceanic | place: Arctic Ocean: Canada Basin | collected...
AAAGATTAGACCTTTTTTATAAAACAAATAGCAGCGCCAATTGCAAAAGAAGTTCTATCAATGCTATGACTTCACAGAATAACTTTAATTTCATCTGTCCCTTCGAAATCTGGAACCTGTCACTATGCGCTCTCTCAGATTTCTAGTTATCTGAATTTTACAACCTTTATAAAAAAATGAACGTAAGGAATTGATTACTTGCAAGACCCTCCTGAAGCTAAGCCAAATGTGAATCCTTTCCAGTATAAAGTCCCTGAAGAAGTTTTGAAAAATATCCTTCGCCGTGTTGCAGATTACCCCTGGCACGAAATGCCCGACGATGGCGGATGGGATTATGGTACCAATTTGGATTATCTAAAAGAGCTCTGCGCCTATTGGGTTGATGAGTTTGACTGGCGTGAACAAGAGGTCAAATTTAATTCTTTTTCAAATTTTAAGTCATCAGTTGACGGAATTGATATGCATTTCATCTTCGAAAAGGGAAGTGGTAAAAACCCAACACCCCTGATGATCAGTCATGGGTGGCCAGGGTCTGTGTCCGAGTTCTTTGACCTTATCGAACCACTTGCGCATCCTGAGCGGTTTGGTGGAGATATAGAGGATGCCTTTACAGTCATAGTGCCCTCGCTCCCCGGTTTTGGTTTTTCTGGGAGGCCGCCACGACCTTATGGACCACGCCAAATGGCGTCAGTTCTCAATTCCCTTATGACTAATACTTTGGGGTTTGAAAGTTATCTTGCTCAGGGTGGTGATTGGGGCGGAGCAATCTGTTCTTGGCTTGGTTTTGACCATTCATCAGCGTGTTCGGGGATTCACATCAATGTACTGACAATGCGCCATCCTGATGGCCCTCAAACAGCAGAGGAAAAAATTTGGGAGGCACAGTTCAATGATGATCAGATTATGCAGAATGGCTATCGCACTCAACAAGCAACCCGTCCCCAGACTTTGAGTTATGCTATGATCGATAGCCCAGTTGGTATTGCTGCTTGGCTAATCGAGAAGTTCCATGACTGGTCAGATGTCGAAACTGGTTGCATTGAAAGTGCCTTTTCAAAAGATGAATTACTGACCAATATTATGATCTATATAACCACCCGCACTTTCAATACGGCATCATGGATTTATTACGGCCGTCGCGAAGAGGGTGAGCGGATTCTATCGCCGGAGGGCCGGCGTGTCGAAGTGCCGACAGGCTGTGCAGTGTTTCCAGCTGAGATGCTGAACTGGCCACCGCGCTCCTATGTTGAAAGGTTATACAACGTCAAGCACTGGACTGAGATGCCTCGTGGTGGTCATTTTGCTGCGTTGGAAGAGCCACAAATGTTGTTGGAGGACATTCGTAAATTCGCCCGCAGCCTTCGCGATAAAAATTCTAGAAGAATGTCTGATAATATTACTTAACATTTATAAATCATGGAGAGATAAGTGACACTTACATATGATGAACTACATCCAGTCCGGTGTAGATGAAGGTGCAAATATGCTTGTAGGTGGAGAGAGTGACGTTCCTGGGTACTTCATCAAACCTACCGTCTTTGAAAATATCACTCCCGAGATGAAAATTTCTCGAGAAGAAATCTTTGGTCCAGTGTTAGGCATTATGCCTATTAAAAATGCCGAAGAGGCCCTCAGGATAGCAAGTGATACCGATTACGGATTGCACGCTACTGTTTTTACTCAAAATATTGACCAAGCCCTGCATATGGCACGGTCACTTCCTTGCGGCAAGGTGTCGGTCAATGGATTCTCTGAAGGTGATATTAAAACGCCATTTAGTGGTTATAAACAATCTGGATCGCTCGCTCGCGACAACGTTACAGAAGCAATCGAGCAATATCTTCAGACAAAAACCATTTGGGTGCAAACAAAGTCAGGTTGATCTACCAACTCATAAACCATATGGTAAAGGGCATCCATACAAGAGATGGTTAAACTTTCTTGTCGGTTAGCGTTAACAAACTTAGAGTCCCGACCTCAATTAAAGTGACTAAAACAACCACTGAAGAAGTAATACTAAAATTACGCCTTTAATAAAAGCTAGCCAGTACATCATGTAATGTGAGAACCCAAGTCTGTGTCTCCAGTTTTCACAATATGTTTTATGCCAAGTAATCATCATTTCTCCTTTATGCTTTAGTGTTTAATTAATTTGCACCCAATTAAGCTACTTAGGAAACCTCCTGTTAATTCTCTTTATATTAAACAAACAAATCAGAACGCCTAGTATCATAACCAGGATGCTGCCACTCTGAGATTCTTCATAAATTAAACCGTAAATACCAAAGACTATAATAGTAATACAGACTACCAAGTTTATTATCTGTGCCGTCAGACGCATCATAGTACTCCTGTTGTTTTAAATTCAAATTCAATAACGTACTACTCTAACCTAAATGAGGTTTTTCAGAAATACCAATTTTACTGATAACACTTTTTACCTAGTACACTTTCTAGTACAGTGTAGGCAGGTTTCGGCCAACTATATAAAAATAAGGGGTTTTAGAGATTTTGGTGACCCCTACAGGAGGGGAACTTTTTTTCTTTAACCTATTGTTTTAATTACATTTTATATAGAGTTGGGTTATAGTTCTGTATTACTTGGGTTACACTTAACTTAACTGCTGGGTTATAGTTTGGGTTACAGTTCAATAAATAAAACTATCATTAAAGAGTTACATCGATAAGATGCTTTATTAATGTGAAGTTTTTAGTAACCAAATAAAGGAATGAAAATATGTTTGAGCAATTTAAGGCTCTAATATTATCAATCCTTTTTACATTAAATTTGGCCGTTACAGTAAAAGCCAGCCCAGAATCTGAAATACAGTCAATACTAACAGCGCAGGGATATAATATTGGTGCTATAGATGGGGCTGTCGGAAAAAAAACATTATCAAAACTTAAAATTTTTTGTCAGTTACATGCCTTAGATTGCAAACCTTACATCGTAGAAAAAAATTACGTCAAAGTGCTTAATCTGATAAATTCTGTTCAGGGTCTTGACATGCGACCAATTGCTAAATCTGGAATCAGCATTGAAAATGACCCTAATATTAACTTTTTCAAACCACCACAAAAACCATATCCAACAGGTAATTTATACTATTTTGGACGCATGTGGAAGATCGCAGATTTTAATAAAGATGGTTACAGCGATGTACTTTACATAGGTACTATGAAACCAGATAATATTAATGAGACTGGGGAAGATACTAGCGGATCTTGTGGTGGCGGAGATTGCATAGGAAAAAAACCATTACCATCATTGTTCTTGGGTGATGAAAAACACAAACTTATTTACACACCTGAACTCCTTATTGATAATCGTAAAGATAGTGGAATGTCATTGGGAAGGCAGCTTCTTGTTGCTGATTATAATAATGATAAAGTGCTTGATTTTTATGTGGCTGACCACGGAATTGGCACTCATAACGGCGTTAGGGACAGCTACTTTTTAAGCCAACCGAACGGCACTTGGTTGGAATCATCAGAAACTCACCTAAGCCACTCCAATTTCGTAGTATTCGACCACGGAGGTGCTACGGGTGATATTGATAATGATGGTGATATGGATGTTGTTATAACCGAACTAGCTTCACAAGAGCGCGGGACTGCGTTTTGGTGCTTGATGAATGATGGCACAGGTTATCTTAAGAAGCGTCCATGTGGCGGAGTTGGAGCTGCTGCATTAGAACTGGTAGATATCGATGGTGATGGTGATTTGGATGCACTAGTGGGTGCTTCTGAGTTTGATAAGTACAATAGAAATTTCACTGGTATTGTTTGGAATAATGGTAAGAGTAATTTTCCTAAACACAGCACCACCTCTTTGCCTCAACACAAGAAGAAATGGGGGCATATACCTGAAGCTTCAGCAGCTGATTTAGATAATGATGGCGACCTAGATATTGTATACAGCAGAGTAGGGTTTTTATATGTGGGTACAGCAATACAAATTATAGAAAACCTGGGAAATAAAAAATTTAAAGACCACGGAATATTTCCTTTAGTAAAAGCGCCAGCTGACTACATACCTACCCACGAAGGAAATGAATGGAATGATTTTATTGACAGTATTCGATTTAGAGACCTGGATAAAGACGGGGATATCGATTTATATTTATCGAGTTCTATGTCACAAAAGACTGATGGTATGGTTTTGCTAAATAACGGTAATTTTAATTTCTCCTTAATTAAGCCTTCTAAGACAGGTCATTTATATAAAAAGTTTTATAATAGCAGTGTAGTAATACCTAAAAAAGTTTTCACTAGTAGAGCCGAGACTAAAGAAACCAAGGATTCAATAAAGTTTGAATCAAGTATCAAAAAGAATGGAATAGTAGTATTTGAAGGGGCTGATAAATTTACTAATTTTGATGTAGGGGTTCCACTTAATAACTCAGGTGCTTTGTTGGTCGGTTTTAAAGACTTAAAAGCTATAGGAGTTGATAATAGGCAGTTAAAGGTTCGCTTACATATAAAATATGGCAATATTGATTTTGCAACATCAATTTGTTTTCAGTATCATCTAGGACCAAAATTTATGGCGGCTAGAACTAGTTTTAAAAAGAATGACTGGGGCGGGTTAAAGAAAATTATGCCATCAAGCCGCTGTATAGGGGAGTGGGAATTGGGTGATAGCAAGTCAACGCTTCAGAAATTGGGCATATATGCTGTAATAGCTGACATACAAAGAAATGCTTTTCAAATACTTGAAACACTAGATAACAACTCAACAATTGATTTGGGTGATATGCGTTCTTTCAGAAAATAAATAAGATTTTTGTTGATTATGGTGACCCCTGCAGGACTCGAACCTGCAACCCCCAGATTCGAAGTCTGGTGCTCTATCCAGTTGAGCTAAGGAGCCAATAAACATTCAGCACAGGAACCACCTATAGTTAATCATCTTTGTTCGCAATCGAATTTGGGAGTATTGTCAAAACTTTTTATCCATTGAAAGCCTCTCTATTGAAAGAAGGTAATGCGAAGAAAAAGAAACTTGTATAAAGGCCATACTCATGCTTGAACTTAATATATTAGTTAAGGCTACTTCATAAAAAGGCTTAAAATGATTCAAACACGTTACCGCGCGCTGTTCGGTGCATGTATAACACAATTTACGGTCATAGGTTTACTTTTCTCTTACGGGCTATTGATAAAAGAATTTGAAATTGAGTTTGGTTGGTCTCGAACTATGTTGTCTAGCTGTACCTCAGTTGCGTTTCTTGGCATGGGGGTGTTAGCTATCATAAGTGGTAGATTAAGTGATAAGTACGGTCCAAAATTAGTTCTGTGCTTTACCGGTACTGCAATTGGCATAGGTTTTTTTCTAATGTCAAAAGTTACTGCTCCATGGCATTTATTTACTATTTTTGGGATATTTATTGCCTTAGGAATGGGCACACATGACGTCGTAACACTATCAACAGTAGCAAGGTGGTTTGACCAACGTAGAGGAATAATGACTGCTATAGTTAAAGTTGGTACTGCAGCAGGACAAGTTATAGTTCCACCTATAGCTGCAATTCTAATAATGAGTTACGGTTGGAAGAAAGCTGTTATGATATTAGGGATAACTGCGTCAGTACTACTAGTTATAGCAGCTCTAAACATGAACCACCCAAAAAAAATTAGTACCTCCATTGGCAAGACATCAATATCAGGAATCTCATTCAGGGCAGCAAAAAAAACTCGTGAGTTTTGGGCCTTATGTCTAATTCAATTGCTAGTGATAACAATTTTGTTAGCAATTCCCGTCCACCTTGCAGTGCACGGGATAGATCTTGGCATGACGCCAACTAAAGCATCCATTTTATTATCCGTCATAGGGGCATCAAGTATCGCTGGGAGGTTAGCTGTTGGTATTTTTTTTGACAGGTTAGGTGGAAATGTAGCATTCTTTTTGTGCTTACTTCCATTAGCGACAAGTCTTTTTGGATTTTCTTATGTGGACAGTCATGTCGCACTCTTTTTCATGGCGGCAATCTACGGGTTTGGTCATGGTGGCTTTTTTACTGTGATTTCACCTCTCATCGCAGACCTTTTCGGAATGAAAGAACATGGTACTATTTTTGGAACAATACTGTTCTCTGGTTCTATCGGCGGTTCCTTGGGTCCCATCGCAGTAGGTTGGATTTTTGATATCACAGGAAGTTATTATCACGCTTTTATTAGCTTAGGCTATTTAGCGATATTTGCACTTATACTATCGCTATTTATAAATAAGAAGAAGGTTTAACTTTTGTCATATAATAAAACAAAAATAAGATTAGTAAGGTTTATCTCCAACAAGTGTAATGCGGTGAAGTAACCTACGATAACCAAAGTAATCATTCACAGGGTAATGAAGAGCGCATCTATTATCCCATAATGCTAGATCACCTATCTCCCATCTATGTCTGCACTGAAGCTCTTCTTTGATTTGATGATCAAACAAAAATGAAAGCAAACTTGAACTCTCTTCCTCAGTCCAACCTTCAAATGCCGTTGCGTGAGCACGATTAACAAAGAGACACTTCTCACCTGTTTCTGGATGAGTTCTAATAACAGGATGAATACCAATCAGAGCTTCTTTAACAATGTTTTTCCCTGTTTCAGATACCCTGTTTTCTCTAGTGGCGGAAACTGCCGCTTTGTCTGAACGACAGACTACTCGCAAATCTTTTAAAGACTTCTTAAGGCCGTCAGATAGAGAGTCAAAGGCAGCATATTGGTTTGAAAACAATGTATCTCCCCCTACTGGTGGTAACTCTAACGCATATAACATAGTCGCCATTGGAGGGGCTGATTGATAAGTGGTATCAGTGTGCCAGACACCCCCAAAATTAACCTTCTCAGTTTCTTTTTTTAACACTGGGGTAATCATGGGATAACCTTCAAGCCCTTTTAGGAATGGATAAGTATCAGGCGTTCCTATTTGTTTTGCAAAAGAAAGATACTGCGCTGAGCTTATGCTTTGTCCACGAAAAACAATAACCAACCTATCGAGCCACACTGCTCTAACTTCACTTACCAATTCAGGTGACAGAGGCTGACTCAAGTCAAGATCATGTACCACTGACCCTATTTCTGGACTGAGGTTTTCAATACGCATATATAATTACCCTTTTAGAATTAGTGGACCTTTACAATATATCACTTTAAGAAATTATATCTATGATATCGACCTGCCAGAGTAAATAATAGCTATTTTGCTAGAGTGAATAAAGTGGGACCCTCTCACTAGCTCTAATGACCTTAGGATCATATGGCTTTCGTTCAAAAACCTCTGTGACCATCTCTCTAAAAAACTCAATGGGTTTCGTAACGTAGTCTGGATCAAAGCTAGCTTGGTCCCAACGTTCACAAAAGTCTGCACAATCTTGAAAATATGGGTGCCCGTAGTAAATGTCTCGTTTATTTTGGTTTCCACCCACAAGATGGCCAGAGTATATCATTTGAAAGTCTCCATGCTTCTCTACAGTCCAAGAGCACTGCTCTCTAACAAAAGGTCTAAGAATAGTGGCCGCATATTCATCATGGTTATACGGAGCATAAATATCCCCAATATCATGTAATAAAGCTGAAACTATCCAATCTACGTCACTAGTATCATTACACGCACGAGTTGCTGCCTGCAAAGAGTGGCCCAGTCTAGTTATCTGATAGCCAGATAGGCTTTCATCAAGTTCGACAAGCGCTGTTAGCAAACGGTTCGCAGTTCCTTTTGCATATTCAGTCTCATGTACTTTAAGGAATTCATAATCTTCCTTATCACCATCTTTCATTTGAGTAAATTTTACTCTTTCCATCATGTGTATAATCCTTATGAATTTGTTATATTTTCTTTTACTATTTATATGTCGATTTGTCGTTATCTAAAATTATTGATTCATAAAAAATATTTAGCTAAAATTATGAGCATAATGATAATAAAAATTCTCTCAATATTAAGATTTGAAGTTATTAAAAAAAATACTTTATGAAATAATATAAAACTTGAACGTCTTCCACTTTAAACCAATAATGGAATTAATGATTAATTTTAATGAACATATAACAGACCTACCAATCCTATATAGTTTCAGGCGATGTCCCTATGCAATGCGAAGTCGCTTATCACTAGTATCATCAAAAGTTAACGTTGAATTGCGAGAAGTTATTTTGCGTGAAAAACCTTACGAATTTCTAAAAGTTTCCCCCAGTGCGACAGTACCCTGCTTAGTGATCGAAAATAACGTAATTGATGAAAGCTTAGATATTATGATTTGGGCTTTAAATAAAAACGATCCAGAAAACTGGTTGGATATGCCTTGTGAGGGATATAACTTAATTAAGGAATCGGACGGCCCCTTCAAAAATGCTCTAGACGAAATTAAGTATGCTTCACGTCACCCTGATATTGACCTAAATGAAAGCCACAAAGCAGCTTGTAGATTTTTATTTAAATTAGAGACCATGTTAACTGAATCGTATCTATTTGGCGACAAGAGTACACTGGCAGACTTCTCTATATTACCTTTCATAAGACAATTTGCTAATATTGATATAGCATGGTTTAATGAGCAACCTTGGCCAAAGCTTCAACATTGGTTAAACCGTTTTATAAATTCTAATAGGTTTGAACAAATTCAATCGAAATACCCTCAATGGAGGGTTAATGATAACATAACAATTTTTCCAGAAGCTTAACTTAAAATTAAAAAAATTATGTCATTAAGTTAGGCAGGCTGTTGGTTATCAATATACCAGTTAGTTCTTTAAGACATCAAAATTTTTAATAAAGTCTTAACCTAATAATTAATAATTATTTCAAAAAAACGACCGTTTAATAAGTCGCATCTAGAACAGAGCTTTATCAAAGCTCAAGTAACTTAGCACTTTATTTATAAAGAACTGAATTATTATGGCTTCATACTCAAAATCGTTACTCTTTGTATTAATAGCTGGAGTCTGTTGGTCTTGGATAGGCGTGATTGTAAAACTAATTAATGATGCAAACACTTGGCAGATATTATTTTACCGATCCGTTGGTATGGTACCAATTTTACTTTTTTTTGTTGGGGTAAAAACTAGAAGCAATCCTTTTAAAAGCTTAGCTAATCTCCGCTTACCAAGCTTTATAGGGGCTTTATGCTTAGTGGGCGCTTATCTTGGAGGGATCTATGCATATCAAACGACAACCATCGCAAATGCAGCCTTCTTATTTGCAGCAGCACCCTTTTTTACAGCAGTTTTAGCCTGGCCTATTCTGAGAGAACCTGTACGAAACGGCACCTGGTGGGCAATTTTATTTGCTCTAATTGGTGTCATAATAATGGTTCGAGAAGGCTTAGCTCTTGGAGCTCTGAGTGGTAATATCTCAGCATTAGGTTCAGCGATTGGCTTTGCAGGATTCACTATTGCACTAAGGTGGGATAAAGAAACTGACGTGCTACCCATGGTAATATTAGGAGGAATTTTAGCTATCTTTATCACTGGGTTAATATTAGTAATTTCCGGGACAGGGTTTTCTATAAATACAAATGATATTCTGCTAACAGTAGTCGTGGCGGCCAGTATACTTGGATGTGGAATGGTTTGTTATACTATTGGTAGCCGAGTTGTAACCGCAACAGACCTTGCATTGTTAGCTATGATCGAAGTAGCCCTTGCTCCTTTATGGGGATTTATTTTAATCAATGAACCTCTAGGAATTAATAATCTTATAGGAGGTTTTCTAATTCTTGGCTCACTTGTTTTCAATGCCCTTACAGGTATTAGGCATAAACCAGTAAAAGTCTCCTAGTGGGTCTTTAAATAAAACATAATAATTTTTTGAGAAAAAATTTTATAATTAAAAAGTAAAACTAGCTATGGGACCAATCATCTGGATTTTCAGAGTTATTAGGAGACAACCCTATAATATCACCTAATGTGGAAACTCCCAGGCCAAGTACTGTTCTGTTTGCATAAGCAAAATATGCCGACACTTGGTTAATTTCAAGAATCTCTCCATCATCAAAACCAACAGCCCTTAATTCCTCAATATGATGCTCTCTCAGGTCAGCAGGAGTATTATTAAGCATTTTTGCGTAATCCATCGCTTTCTTTTGTTGCAAGTCTAAAGGCGCATTAGAAATATCTTCCTTTTCAATCGCTTTTCTAATCAAATCTGATCTAACATCATCTGCAAGTAACCTCTTCATACCTCCAAAATGGTGTTCCACACAATAATTACAATTATTCAACCAACTAACCCATACCCCAAGCACTTCTAAAAACCACTTTGGTATCTTATTGTTCGAATGATGCAAAACATATTTATAGATGGCCATATGCCCTTCCATAGTATGGGGCCGCAATGAATGAGACATCATAATATTATCAATATTATTATCAGGCCCTTTTACTCGGTCATAAAGCTTCCTTAAACGCCCTTCAGACTCTTCATAAGGAATAGTTTTAATCCATGACATAATAATATCTCCTATTACTTGATTTTGATAAATAATGGCATGTGAAAGAAGTTTTAACCCGTTTCAAAAATTGTAGGAAACCAGTCTTCTCTAAGA
>Ga0114998_10004222_pt1 | contig 10537 bp, 8 predicted proteins | sample ArcticOcean_MG_C_5_FD_87044 | JGI IMG/M metagenome (GOLD analysis project Ga0114998, IMG submission 87044) | Marine microbial communities from western Arctic Ocean - ArcticOcean_MG_CB4_138 | ecosystem: Environmental > Aquatic > Marine > Oceanic | place: Arctic Ocean: Canada Basin | collected...
AAGAACCATAGAGTATTTCATGATCAATAACACCACTCTCCACCAATTGAAGGATTGTAATTAGTTCATTGGTAAAAAAATCCCTTCTTCTTTTGTTGTAACTTAATGTAGCCAAAGAAGATAAAATATCCATTTTACCAACGTAAGTACCAAAATTAGTTTCAATACCCATTAGAGCAAGTAGTAGGTCTTTTTCCACAAAAAATTTAAGATCTATTGAATTTATAAAATCTTTATTTTTTTTATAAAGACTGGAGCCTTGCTTAACCTTTTGTTTAGATGTTCTTTTGTTTATATATGTTTTTGTATCTTCATAAAATTCTGGTTGAAAATTGTCATACTTAATAACTTTGGGTAAAAAAACTACATCTGACATGGCCATTTCAAAAGTTTTTTCAGAAATATTATTTTTTAAAGCATGCTTTTTAAAGTCAATAAGCCAATTTTCAAAAGATTGCTCTGCAGAATGAGATGGTAATGTAAGAAAACTTAATATTAATATAAATAATATTTTAATCATTTTCATATAAATCTTTTAAATAAATAAACACAGCAATCCAGATTAAAATGAAACTTACTAACTTTATAATTGAAAAAGGCTCATTATAATAAAAAAAACCAAGTATAAATTGAAATGTGGGTGTAATGTAAAAAATCATTCCAGTTGCACCTAGTCCACAAAGTTCAACACCGCGCACGTAAAGAAATAGAGGTATGACTGTCATTGGACCAGCAAAAATTAGCAAAAGCATTAATGAGGAGTTGGAAAAACTAAAGTCATTCAATCCTTTTTGTGCAATTAAATAAAAAGCAACTAATGCGAAAGGCAATATAAATAAACTTTCAATTAAAAGTCCAATATCGGTATCTACATTAATTTTTTTTCTTAATAAATTGTAAAAGCCCCAACTAAAAGCAACAGACAATCCAACCCATGGCATTGATTTTAAATTAGTAACGAGTAAAAATAAAATTGAAACTAAAACAAGAATGATTGAGATCTTTCTCTTTTTATTAAGTTTCTCTTTAAAAAAAATACTTCCTAAAAAAACACTCAAAATTGGCATAATGAAATATCCAAAACTCGCATCAATAATTTGGTCATTGGATACAGCGTATATCCATATTGCCCAATTAGTGAAAATTAGTAGTCCAGAAAAAAAAAGAGTTACTACAGATTTATAATTTTTCAAAATATTGAAAAGAATGTTCCATTTTGAAAAATAAGTAGTTGATAAAATTAAAGTAAATGATGTCCAAACAGCTCTATGAATAACAACTTCCACATGTCCTACAAATGATATGTGTTTGAAATATATAACCCCAAGTACGCCCCACCAAAATGAACCGAGTGCTGTTAAGATTATACCCTTATTAAACTCTTTATCTCTCATAAATAAATAATATTCGCTTATAATTCATTAATTAATTATTATATATGTTTTATAGTTGAAAATATTTCATCCATCGAATAAAAAGCTTGCTAACGGAGAGATGGCAGAGCGGTTGAATGCACCGGTCTTGAAAACCGGCAAAGGGGCAACTCTTTCCTGAGTTCGAATCTCAGTCTCTCCGCCATTATTCACTTGCGTATTCATATTTTTTAAATAACTCGGTGACCTTATTTGTTTCAATATTAATGGTCATTTCTAAACCACGATTCAATTTATAAAGATTTTCATCATCGAGATCTAATAAATCACATAAAAAGGGTAGCTCATCATCTGTTAGTTGATTGATGTATATTTTGGTAAACGTGCCTAATAATTTATCCATTTCTTTTGTACCTCTATAATTAGCACGATAAATTATTTTATTTTTTAAATCCTTTATATTAATAACCATAAATTTTTATATATTGTATCTGGCATGAAAAATATTAATAATTATGATTATTTATTAGCAGATCTAACAAAATTAAATGGTGTGGGTAAGAAAACCATGGAAATTTTAAAGAAAAAAAAAATTAATAATATTTTTGATTTATTATGGAGATTACCTAAATCCTATACAGACAGAACATTAGTAACTAAAATTTGCGATCTACAAATTGGTATGACGCAAACTATCAGGATTATACCTTCAAAATATCAATTTCCAAGAGTTAGAAATTTACCAAATAAAGTTAATTGCCAAGATCAAACTGGAAAAATTGACTGCATATTTTTTAATAGTCACGAAGGATATGTGCGAAAAATTTTGCCCTTAAATAAAGAAGTAACCATTAGTGGTAAGATCGGTAATTATAAGGGACGATACCAAATAACAAACCCTACATACATTTCAGAGGATAGTTCTTTGATAGAAAACATTGATAGTAAATATTCTTTAACAGAAGGAATTACAGAAAAAACCTACAATAAGATTATTAATCAAATCTTAAAGAATTTACCAATGCTTACAGAATGGCATGATAAAGAAATATTAAAAATTTTTAATAATGAAAGTTGGAATGATGCTATAGTTAAATTACACGATCCTACAAATGTTGAAAATTATAAATCAGACTTCTATAAGAGACTTGCTTATGACGAAATACTCGCTTCATTTTTAGTTAATTCAGAAATTAGAAAAAAAATTAAGAAAATTAAAAAAGTCTCTAAAAAATTTACAGGAAAAGCACATAATAATATTATTAATAAATTGGATTTTAATCTTACCAATGATCAAAAAAAATCTTTAGATGATATTAATATGGATTTAAATTCCAAAAGTAAAATGTTTAGACTTTTGCAAGGGGATGTGGGAAGTGGAAAAACTATTGTTGCTTTAATTTCTTCATTAAGTGTCGTTAGTTCAGGATTTCAAGTTGCATTAATGGCCCCTACCGAAATATTAGCTAGACAACATTACACTTTAGCAAAAAAATTGTTTTCTAAGAATATATGTATTGAATTACTTTCAAGTAAAAGTGTAATTAGCGAAAAAAAAAGAATAGTGAGTGATTTAAAAAATAATAAAGTTCATATGGTTTTTGGTACTCATGCAATTTTTCAAAAAAAAATAATTTTTGCAAACCTTGGTTATATTATTATTGACGAACAACATAAATTTGGTGTTCGTCAACGAAAATTGCTGTCTGATAAAGGTGGTGATAATTGTGATGTCCTTTTAATGTCAGCAACACCAATCCCTAGAACTTTAACTATGTCGGTTTATGGTGATATGGATGTTTCTATTATTAGAGAAAAACCAAAAAATAGAAAAGAAGTAAAAACTTATAGTAAATTAGAAAGCAAAATAGATGATGTAATTAATTTTGTTAAAAAAGAAATAAAGGAAGGAAATCAGATATTTTGGGTATGTCCTTTAATTGAAGAATCTAAAAAAGTAGATCACCAATCATCAGTTAGCAAATACAAATACCTTAACAAAATTTTTCCTAATAATGTTGTTTTACTACATGGCAAAATTGAGAACGAGGAAAAAGAGGAAATATTAAGTAAATTCTTAAATAAAGAATATTCAATTTTAGTTTCAACAACAATAATAGAGGTGGGTATAGACTTTCCTAACGCTAATGTAATCATAATAGAAAATGCTAATAAGTTCGGACTATCGCAGCTACATCAATTAAGAGGTAGAGTTGGTCGTGGCACCAAACAAGCTAGCTGCATATTAATGTTTAAATCTAATTTAAGTGTTAATGCTAAAAAAAGAATCAATATCCTAAAGAATTCCAATGATGGATTTGAAATTTCTGAGGAAGATATGAAGCTAAGAGGTTTTGGTGATTTGCTTGGCTTTAAACAAAGTGGAGTTAAAAATTTTAGATTAGCTGATCCAATTCAAAATGAAGATTTGTTTTTATTAGCTGAAAAAGAAATTAAAAAGATTGAAAAAGATAATCATAATTTAGACAAATATAAATCCTTGTTAAAGTTATATGATCAAGCTGATATAATTAATGATATTGTTTAATTTTTAGGGTTTGAAGTTCCAGCAGAAACAATAAACTTGGATGCCTCTTCAAAAGACATATCTAAATAAATTACGTCATCTTTCGGAAACATTAATAAAAAACCACTTGTAGGATTCGGAGTGGTTGGAACAAAAACATTTAAAAGATTCTTATTTGTCTTGTCTTTTATTTCACCTGTATTCTCTTTAGTGGCAAAACCTACTGCCCAAGATCCTTTCCGTGGGTACTCTACTAACACAACACTTTTTTTATTACCATCTTGATTTGTAAATGACTCTGTCATCTGTCCTAAGGCTGAATAAATTGTCCGTAAAATAGGTATACGTTTAAACAGGTCATCAATAATTTGAAGAAATTTCTTTCCTAAAAATGATAATGATAAGCCGCCTACTATAGTTATAAAAAATACTGTTAATATAATTTCTAACCCGGGTATAGCAAAAGAAAGATAAGTGTTGGGGTTTATACCAGACGGAATTAATCTTGTAGATATGTTAATCAAAAATTTACTTAAATATAAAGTAAAACCAATAGGTATCAAAACAACTACTCCAGTGAAAAAGTAGTTTCTAAGCCTTAGTGGTATAGATTTTTTTTTTTTTTCACTCATGCTGATTTAGTTATAGCTTGAATAAATTACAAATGTAACAGCCATTATAAATAATGCTAATAAAATTTTATTGTTTAAATTCATAAATATAATAAATATATATTATCAAAATTGTATTAAAATGAATAGAAGAAAATTTTTAAATTATGTTGGGTGTGGTTGTTGTGGCTTTATATTCAACGGTTGTTCAACAACACCTATTACGGACAGGAAGCAATTGACGATTTTCCCAGAAGCAAAACTAAATGCTCAAGCCGCACAAATATACGAAAAAATTAAAGAAAAAGAAAAAATGAGTGATGATAAAAAAACACTTACTAAAATCAAAGATATAGGTAAAAAAATGGAGGATTCAATAAGTGAATATTTTTACCAAGCGAATTTAAATGATCCAACGGTAAATTTTGATTGGGAATATATACTGATAGATAATAAAAAAATGAAAAATGCTTGGTGTATGCCAGGTGGTAAAATAGCCATCTATACAGGCATTCTTGATGTTACAAAGAATACAGATGGTCTGGCAGCTGTAATGGGGCATGAAATTGCGCACGCAGTTGCTAAACATTCTCTTGAAAGAGCTAGCAGAGGAGCTTTATTACAAACTGGAACTAAACTATTTGATATTTTTTCAGGAGGTAAAATTACTCAAGTTAATAGAGTTACTGGTATGAATACCGTTGGTCTTTTATCACAAATTGGAATTATGAACCCTTTTACGAGAAAACAAGAAAGTGAAGCAGATTATTTAGGAATGATTTTCTCTTCTTTATCTGGTTATGACATTAGAGAAACTAAAATGTTATGGGAGCGTATGAAAAAATCAAACAAAGGTAAAGAACAACCAGAATTTTTGAGCACACACCCTTCGTCAACAAATAGAATTAAAAATTTAAGTGAATGGGAAAGTGGAGTCATCTTAGATTATCCACCAATCACAATAAGTTAATCTTAGGAATTTATAAAAATTTTAAGGTCATAACTATCAATTAGATTCTAAATCTAATCACGTGCTATTTAAAAATTTGCAAAATTAAATATTTTGGTGAGCCCTGATGGACTCGAACCATCGACCCATTCCTTAAAAGGGAATTGCTCTACCAACTGAGCTAAGGGCCCACATAGAAATTATAATAGTTAGGATATGAGCTTTTTTTTATTTAATTTTAAAAAAAAACTTTTGGTGAAGTCTTCTTTAAAATTTTTAAATTTCTTTACACTTAAAAATTTAAACAATAAAAAAATATCTATAACTAAATAATTTTTATTACCAAAAACAATTATCTATTCCAAAACATGAGAAATTGCAAATATTTAAATTACAACTTATCAATGTATTCATCATGAAATTTATCAAATGTTCCACTTTTTATATTATCTCTAATAGCAGACATTAATTCTTGATAAAAATTGATATTATGGAGCGTTAGCAGAGTAGATCCAAGAATTTCGTTAGTATTAAAGAGATGATTTAAATAGTTTTTGGAGTATTTGTTAAGACTTAAATTGGAACAATTAACATCTAATGGATTATTATCATTTTTAAATTTATTATTTTTAATGTTTATACGACCATTCCATGTGAAGGCTAGTCCGGTTCTTCCAGACCTTGTTGGCATAACGCAGTCGAACATATCAACACCTCTTTTCACGGCTCCCAAAATATCAGCAGGCGTTCCTACCCCCATCAGATATCTTGGTTTATCTACTGGCATAACCTTTTTAATATCATCTAATACATCAAACATTTCCTTTTGGCTTTCACCAACAGCCAAGCCACCTATTGCATAACCATCAAAGCAAATCTTAGTTAGGGCATTAATAGACCTAATTCTTAAATCTTTAAATAAACCACCCTGCACTATTCCAAACAAAGCCTTATGTGGATTTGATCCAAAAGCAATTTTAGACCTCTCGGCCCAATATATTGATAATTCCATTGATTTCTTAATAATATTGAAGTCTGTTGTTTTTTTTGGGCACTCATCCATAATCATTACTATGTCTGAGTCTAAACCTATTTGAACTCTTATACTTTCTTCAGGACTTAATATAAATTTTTTGCCATCTACATGAGAATTAAAAATTGCACCTTTTTCTCTATCAACTTTATTTAACTTTGAGAGGGACATAACTTGAAAACCACCCGAGTCTGTAAGTATAGGAAGTTTACAATTCATAAAATTATGAAGTCCACCTGCAGAAATTATTCTATCAACACCAGGCCTAATCATTAAATGATAAGTGTTTGATAAAATGATTTCAGAACCAGTTTTAATAACGTCGTCAATTAAACAAGCTTTAACAGTCGCTTGAGTGCCAACAGGCATAAAGGCTGGTGTTTGAATATTACCTCTATGTGTTTCAATTAAACCGGTTCTTGAAAATCCATCTTTTTCAATGACATTAAATTCAAATTTTTTTAATGTCATTGATAAGTTTAGAAATTATTTAAAACTTATAATTTTATCTGGATCTTCAGCTGGCTCCCCTCTTTTAATTTTATCGACAAATTCCATACCCTCAATAACTTTGCCAAAAACTGTGTATTGCTTGTCCAGAAATGAAGAAGGTTCAAAACAAATAAAAAATTGACTATTCGCACTGTTAGGATCTTGTGATCTTGCCATAGATAATGTTCCTTTTTGATGGGGAAGATCGCTAAACTCTTCTTTAAGGTCTGGTAAATCCGATCCACCTGTTCCGGCCCTTCTTATATTGAAATCATTATTGGAAGAATTCCCAAATTTAACATCTCCAGTTTGAGCCATAAATCCATCTATAACACGGTGAAAAACAACTCCATCATATTTACCTTCTTCTGCAAGTTTTTTAATTCTTTTAACGTGATTTGGTGCCTTATCAGGAAATAGTTCTATTTTAACATCTCCGTCTTTTAGTTTTAAAATCATTATATTCTCCTCTGCTATAGTGTTGTTGGTTAGTATTAAAAAAAAAATTAAAATTTTAATTATTTGTCTATTCATATTTTTCTTTTAAAGACTTTATTGTGCTTTTTGTAGTAAATTTTTTGATATCACCCTTTAATCTAACTATTTCTTTTACAAATTTTGAAGAAATGATTTGATTTTCTACATCTGACATTAAAAATATAGTTTCAATATTATTATTTAATTTTCTATTCATGCCTGCTAACTGAAACTCATATTCAAAATCTGATACAGCTCGCAATCCTCTTAAGATTATATTAGATTTATATTTTTTACAAAGGTCAGTTGTTAATGATTTAAACGAGATTATATCAATTTTTTTTTTATCAAATTTTAGATCATAAAAAAGTGCTTTTTTAATAATCTCGATTCTTTCATGAGGTTTAAAAAGATATTTTTTATTTGTACCATCGGATGCAGCAACAATAACTTTATCAAATAATTTTAGAGCCTTTTTGATAACATCGATATGACCATATGTAATTGGATCAAATGTTCCTGGGTATATAGCAACTTTTTTCATTACACTAAGTTATCATCAATTTTTATTGCTGAAACTACTTTTTCATCACCAGACAATTTGATAACTCTTACGCCCTGAGTATTTCTTCCAGCTGTTCTGATCTCTTTTACAGCAACCCTAATAACTCTACCTTTGTTCGTGGAAATCATAATTTCATTACTCTCAAAAACAGGAAATGATGAACAGATACTTCCATTTCTTGGAGAGTTAACTATACCAATAATACCTTTACCACCTCTATTTGTTACTCTGTAATCAAAGTGTGATGTTTTCTTTCCATAACCATTTTCCGTAATTGATAAAATAAATCTTTCTTTAAATTTTGTTTCGGATAATTGATTTTTATTATCTTTTTTACGCTTATCCTGGTCAACAATGGATAGTGATACAATTTTATCGGTAGATGCTAATTCTATACCCTTTATACCTTTTGAAGACCTTCCCTTAAAGACTCTAAGTTTCTTACATTCAAACTTAATACACTTACCTAATTTAGTACTTAACATAATGTCTTGGTCATCATTACATATTTCAACACCCACAATTTTATCATTTAGATCAAGCTTCATAGCAATTTTACCAGCTGCATTAATAGATGAAAAATCTTCAAGACTATTTTTTCGAACTTTTCCATCAGCAGTAGCAAAAACTATTTGTAAATTTTTCCAATCATTCTCATCTTCAGGAAATGGCATTATTGAGCTAATTGATTGATGGTTTTTTAAAGGTAAAATATTAAATAAAGATTTACCTTTAGAGGTAGTTGAGCCCTCGGGTATTTTCCATGCTTTAATCTTATAAACAAGACCTTCTGTTGAGAAGAATAGAACTGATGTGTGAGTATTCACAGACAGTGTTTGCACAACAGAATCTTCACCTCTTGTAGTAATACCAGATTTACCCTTTCCACCTCTTTTTTGTTGCTTTACATTACTTAGTGCGCCTCTTTTAATGTATCCTTGGAGAGTTACCGTAATAATTACTGACTCTTTCTGTATTGTTTCTTCAATATCATAATTTAATATAGCATCAATAATTTGGGTCCTTCTTGGTACTGCAAATTTCTCTTTAATGGACTTGAGTTCTTCACTAATAACTTTCAAAAGTTCTTTTTTTGAATTAATAATTTTTTTATAACCACTAATGAGATCAGCTAATTTCTTGATCTCAACTTCAATTTCGTTAATTCCTAGTGCAGTTAGTTTTTGAAGTCTAAGTTCTAAAATTGCTATAACTTGTGGTTCGGACAATGAGTATAAATTTTTACCTTTTTTAACTTCGACTAATGAAATTAGTTTTAATGACTTATTAATTTTCCATTTAGTAATTAATAAAGATTTCTTTGCATCATCTGGAGTTTTTGATGATCGAATAATTTTTATAATCTTATCTAAATTTTCAACAGATACAGATAAACCAATTAATATGTGAGCTCTGTCTTCTGCTTTTTTTAAATCAAATTTAGTTTTTTTAATTACTACATCTTCACGAAAGGTTAAAAAGTTAGTTAAAAAATCTTTTAAATTGCATATTTTTGGTTTCCCATCAACTATTGCTAATGTGTTAAAACCAAAAGAACTTTCTATAGATGTATTTTTATATAGTTGTCTTTTAATCGTTTCTGGCTCAACACCGTTCCTTAAATCAATAGCGACCCTAATACCCTCTCTATTTGACTCGTCTCTTATGTCTTTAATGCCTTCAATTTTTTTCTCTCTTACTAATTGGGCGATCCGTTCATTTAAAACTGATTTATTGACCTGGTAGGGCACTGAAGTAATAACAAGCCTTTCTCTTCCATTTTTTTGCGTTTCAATATTAATTTCACCTCTAATCTTAAAAGAACCTCGACCAACATTATACCCTGCTTTAATAATTTCCTTTCCAATAATAACTCCTCCTGTTGGAAAATCGGGCCCCGGTATATGCTTCATTAATTCTTTAATTTTAATATCTTTATTTTCAATTAATGCCAAAGTTCCATCTATAATTTCCCCTAAATTATGGGGTGGTATACTTGTAGCCATACCAACGGCGATACCTCCAGCACCATTAACTAGTAAATTAGGATATTGTGCAGGTAAAACAGTGGGTTCTTTTTCAGTTTCATCATAATTACTTTTATAATCAACGGTATTTTTTTCTATATCATCAATTAAGTACTGTGAAACTTTAGCCAATCTTGTTTCTGTATATCTCATAGCAGCAGCTGGATCACCATCTATAGATCCAAAGTTACCCTGACCTTGGACTAAAGGTAAACTCATTGAAAAATCTTGAACCATTCGAACTAACGCATCATAAACAGATTGATCACCATGTGGGTGATACTTACCGATAACATCACCAACTATTCTTGCGGATTTTCTAAATTGTTTAGACCAATCATAGCCACCTTTATACATGGCAAATAGTATTCTTCTATGCACAGGCTTTAAACCGTCTCTTACATCAGGAAGTGCTCTACTAACAATTACACTCATTGCATATGATAAGTAAGACGCACTCATCTCGTCGTGCATTGAAATGAG
>Ga0114998_10004224_pt1 | contig 10532 bp, 10 predicted proteins | sample ArcticOcean_MG_C_5_FD_87044 | JGI IMG/M metagenome (GOLD analysis project Ga0114998, IMG submission 87044) | Marine microbial communities from western Arctic Ocean - ArcticOcean_MG_CB4_138 | ecosystem: Environmental > Aquatic > Marine > Oceanic | place: Arctic Ocean: Canada Basin | collected...
CTGACCGCCTGCACTCGCTCCTCCTTGACCAGGGGCTCGATTTCCCGATCCGCAAGCTCACCGCCGCAATGGCACAGAGCGGCGACATGCTCAATCTGAGCCCGGGCGGCCACATCGTGGTCGCACCGATTCATCGAGGCGCCACCCTGCCCAACGCGAAGGTCAGCATCGTTGCCGAAAGCGACTTGACCGGCCGACGCCGCGCCCACCGCAAGGCACGCCGCCAGCCAAAGCGCGAAGGCACCACCACCTTCCAAGACCTCAAAGCCGGCAACTACGTGGTGCACCACCAGCACGGCGTCGGACAATATGAGGGCATGGTCAAACGGGCCATCGGCGGCGTCGAGCGCGACTACCTGCTCATCTCGTACAAGGGCGGCGACAAGCTCTACGTACCGTCTGACCAGATCGACGCGCTCCGCCAGTACGTCGGTGGCGAAGCGCCTGCTATGCACAAGCTCGGCGGGTCCGACTTCGCCAAAGCGAAGAGCCGCGTCAAGTCGGAGGTTCGTCAAATCGCGCAAGAGTTGGTCCTGTTGTACCAGCAGCGAATTACCGCAGTGGGCCATGCTTTTGCTCAAGACACGCCGTGGCAGCACGAGATGGAAGAGGCGTTTCCGTTCGTCGAGACGCCTGATCAGCGCACCGCAATCGCCGAGATCAAGGCCGACATGGAGCGCACGCATCCAATGGACCGTCTGGTGTGTGGCGACGTTGGTTTTGGCAAGACAGAGGTTGCAATCCGCGCTGCATTCAAAGCAATCCAAGACGGCAAACAAGTCGCTGTGCTCGCACCGACCACCTTGCTTGCAACGCAGCACGGCAATACGTTCGCCGACCGCTTCGCCGGCTACCCGATTCGGGTCGAAGTGCTGTCGAGATTCTTGACTGCAGCGCAGGCCAAGAAGGTCATCGCTCAGGTGAAATCTGGTGAGGTCGACTGCATCATCGGCACCCACCGACTGCTTGCGGCGGACATCAATTTCAAAGACCTCGGCCTCCTCGTCGTCGACGAAGAGCAACGCTTCGGCGTGCAGCACAAAGAGAAGATGAAAAGGATGAAGACAAACGTCGACGTCCTCACGCTCTCGGCAACGCCAATTCCGCGCACCCTTGAAATGTCTCTCGTCGGTATCCGGGACCTGTCGCTGCTGCAGACCCCGCCGGCGGAACGCCAGCCCATCCTGACCTTCGTTGGCGAATACGAAGAACGGGTCGCCGTCGAGGCGATCCGCCGTGAACTCCTTCGCGAAGGCCAAGTCTTCTGGGTCCACAACCGAGTGCGTTCAATCGACACGGCGGCAGCCAGGCTGCGCCAGCTCGTTCCGGACGCGCGCATCGCCGTGGCTCATGGCCAGATGGACGAGAGCACCCTCGAAACCGTTGTCCAAGACTTCTGGGACGGCCACTATGACGTCCTTGTGTGCACCACCATCATCGAGTCGGGCATCGACATGCCGTCCGTCAACACGCTCGTCGTCGAGCGGTCCGACCTGCTCGGCCTCGGCCAAATGCATCAGCTGCGCGGACGCGTCGGCCGATCTGGCCAGCGGGCATACGCCTACCTCTTCTATCCGCCCGACAAAGTGCTGACCGAAGAGGCGTACGAGCGGCTGCGGACGATCGGTGAATCAACCGAGCTCGGATCAGGCTTCAAAATCGCTATGCGCGACCTCGAAATTCGAGGCGCGGGCAGCCTGCTCGGCGAGTCTCAGTCTGGCCATATCGCAGCCGTCGGCTACGACCTGTACTGCCAGATGGTCACCGAAGCGGTCAGTGAAATGAAGGGCGAGCCAGCAAAGAAGGCTCCAGCCGAAATCAAGCTCGACGTGCCGACCGACTCGTTCCTTCCAACCGACTACGTGGCCAAGGAAGAGCTCCGGCTCGAGGCCTACCGACGTCTCGCCGGCGTGCAGACCGATGCCCAGGTCGACGACATCCGCGCTGAATGGGAAGATCGTTACGGTCCGCTGCCCGAGCCAGCCGAAGCCCTGCTGCAGGTTGGCTATCTGCGAGCACAGTGCCACCGCCTCGGCCTACGCGACATCCAGATCTCTACGAACGATGCCAAGCTCGCACCAATCGAACTCAAGCTGAGCGAAACAATGCGGCTCCGTCGACTCTCCAAGGGCGCCAAGTACAAAGAGGATCTCGGCCAATTGGTCGTGCCACTGCCCAGGCGGAACCCTGACGACACCAAAGCCGAACCATCGGCGTACCTTGTCAAGTTCCTTCGCGAGCTGGTCGAAGAGGCCATCCCCCAAAACTGACTGACCGGTCACACTGTGCCTGACACAGTGTGACCGCTATCGTCATCCCGGTGAAGCACCGACTATTGACGATCCTGCTCCCGCTGGCTGCCGCCTCGCTCACCGCAGGCTGCACCACGTTCACCGACAATAACGTTGCCGCTCGCATCAACGACGTCGAGTACTCCCACGAAGATCTCAGCGGAATCATCAACGCCATTGGCATCCCCGAAGAATCGGCGAACGACCTCGACACCATCCGATCCGTCACGAGCACTTTGGTCATCGCCGGCGCACTCAACGACTACTTCGGCGAGCAGAGCATCGAAATCACCGATGCCGATCGCGATGCCGCCACGCAGGGCCTTGCTGGCAGCTTGCCGACATTCCTCGAAGCCCCTGACGGAGTCCAAGATCTACTGGTCGACGCACAGGCCCACCTGACAATCGCCAGCGCCCTACCGAATGGCGCTCAGGCACAACTCGATGCAATCAACGCCGCCGACGTCTACATCGATCCTCGGATTGGAACCTTCGACAGCGCAACCAACGCCGTCGTTGCGCTGGGCTGAGCCTGGCGAATCGAAATTTACACATGCCCGGTCGCATCGTCGTCGTTGGTCTCGGGCCTGGAGGCGTCAATCACGTCACCACCGAGACGCTCGCAACCATCGAGCGGATCAAACACCGTCACCTCCGCACATCGATCCATCCGTCGGCCCACCTTGTACCCGACGCCGTCACACACGACGATCTGTATGAGAGCGCCGACACGTTCGACGACGTCTACATCGAAATCGCTCACCGGCTGACAGCTGCAGCTACCGAGCATGGCGAAGTCCTCTACGCCGTTCCAGGTTCGCCACTCGTCCTCGAGCGCACTGTCCGCTACCTACGCCAACGAGCCGCCGACGGAATGATCGAACTCGACGTTCTTCCTGCCATGTCGTTCCTCGACGTGGCGTGGGCGCGACTCGGTATCGACCCAGTTGAAAAGGGCGTGCGCCTTGTCGACGGCCACGATTTCGCCACTGCTGCTGCCGGCGAACGTGGGCCAATGCTTGTCGCTCACACACACGCCAATTGGGTACTCAACGAGATCAAACTGGCCGTCGAAGACGCTCAGGGCGACGAACCCGTCACGATGCTGCATGCGCTCGGCACCGATGCTGAACTCATTGTGGAAACGACCTGGGCCCAACTCGATCAGACGATCGAAGCGGACCACCTCACATCGATCTACATACCGCAGTTGGCCGCTCCGGTCGGCCAGGGCTACGTCCGATTCCACGAGCTCACCCGTATGTTGCGCGAGCAGTGTCCGTGGGACATCGAACAAACACACGAGACGCTCATTCCGTTCCTGCTTGAAGAAACCTATGAGGTCGTCGATGCACTGCAGGCGCTCGACCCGGACGAGCCGTCAAGTGACGACGACCTGATCGAAGAACTCGGCGACCTGCTTTTTCAGATCGAGTTTCATGCCACGATCGCCGAGCAGGAAGGCCGCTTCACGATCGCTGACGTGACGCAGGGGATTCACGACAAGCTCGTCCGACGCCACCCGCACGTGTTCGGTGACATCATTGCCGACGACACCGGGACGGTGCTTGAGAACTGGGACGAGATCAAGAAAGCCGAGAAGGGCCGAACGTCGATCTTCGAAGGCATTCCACGCTCACTACCATCGCTCGCCTACGCACAGAAGGTCGGCCGAAAGGCCTCCAAGGTCGGGTTTGACTGGCCTGACGTCGCTGGAGCGTTCCCGAAAATCGCCGAAGAGACCGCCGAGCTCGCCGAAGCAATGACTGAGACCGACGCCGCAGCCACAGAACTCGAACTGGGTGATCTGCTGTTCGCCGTTGTCAACGTGGCACGGCACCTCAAAATCGACGCCGAACTGGCACTTCGTGCCGCAAGCGACAAGTTCCGGGCGCGGTTCGAAGGCGTCGAAGCCTTAGCCGCTTCGAGATCTATCGACCTCAAGACCGCCGACCTCATCGCGCTGGATGCGCTTTGGGACGAAGTCAAGCGCAACGCGAGCTGAAATCAGTTCCCAAGAAGTCGAGTGTCAGGTGGCCCTTCCGGCCCAGATTCTGGCTGACGGACAAGATCTTCGAGCGAGTGGTCCCACTCGGCCTTTCAGCGTCGTCATCGCAGATCGATGACTTCGTCAAAGACGGTGATCGCCTGCCACATTGCCAACGCGAACATCAGCATCGGCAGCCGGTAAACCACCCCGGCACGAACTTGTTGGCGTGACACATCGCGACAAAGCTCCAGATCATGATCGAGCCAGCGATGACAATATGGAGTCCAATCACCCCAAGGTGCGAACCGACGTCGTCCGCCTCGCCCGCGCATTCGACCCACATGGTCAGCACCAGGGCGCCGAGCAGCATCATCAGGATTGTGGTTCTCAGCCACCACGTGGAGATGAGCGACGGGGGCGGGTCCGATCGCAGTGGCGGAGGTACGACGTCAGCGAATCAGTCGCCGTCGGTGAATTCGGTGTCGGAACTCATTGCGGCGGCGGCACCTCGACGCTCCGGTACTTGTCAACCTGTGCATTGTGATCCGCTGCGAGGTTCTCGGCGGCGTTATTCAACGAGCGAGTTACCTCTGCTGCAGACAAGGTTGCGACCAACTGCAGCAGGGCGCCAATGGCGAGATAGCCAACAAGTTGAACAACCTGCGCTGGCTCGGACGTCTCGGACGTCTCGGACGTCTCGGACAGCGTCGACAGTCCTGCCAATCCTTGGATGTGGACGAACAGGAGCACTCCGACGGCATAGGTCAGCAGGATCGGGTTTCGCCTGACGTTGACGGCCCGAGCCGAACGTTGGAGCATGGCAAAAGGTAGGTAGAGCAAGATTGCCTGCGCAGCGAAGCCGGCAAGCGACTGGCCGCAGACATCGACCCGTGGGAAGTGTCGATACAAATCGAGGACCGCTACAACGGGTTGTGGGCCGAATTGACCGAGCCAGCAGACTTCGTTCTCGGCGACACCTTCCGGATAGAGCAACGACTGCAACGGCTGCACGAACTCGGGTTCGACGTCGAGGAGATGGACATCGACGGCGACCCAGGTACCGGGCACATGCGGTACACCCCTCGGGTCGTCGAACATGGTTATCACCGGCTTCGACTCAAGAACCTCACCGGCCTCGAGACCACCGAGAATCAGGCCCGGCGTCTCCTCAGCGACATCCGCGCGTTCGGTGCCGAACTCCAGCGGCAGCGGGCCGCTACTTCGGCTGTCACCGGTGCCACGTTCCGACAGCTCCCCGAGAACGTCATTGCGGTGCGATGGCTCGACCAGCAATTCGAACCACTAATGGCGCAGGTCCCCGAGTCAATGTTCAACAAGCTGGAGGCCGCAGATATACCACCAACTCCTTGAGCATCGTTGGTACCTCTCAGAGGCTGGCGCCACCGATGTCGCACTCGACCAGGCGCTCGCGTCGTACCTCGACAACGTGCTGATCGACGCTCCAGACGAAATCGTTGCCGTCAACAACGACGACGGGTGACCGGGGGCCTGCCATCACGTATTGGCAACCATCGCAGAGTCCAAACAACTCCGAACACCAGCAGCGGCAACGAGCAACGGCGTCTATGGTGAGCGGAGTATGAGCGAAATTTTGAACATCGTCGGCCGTGAGATCCTCGATTCACGTGGCAACCCCACGGTCGAAGTTGAAGTCGAGTTGGACTCGGGCTCGGTAGGTCGCGCTGCGGTTCCCTCCGGGGCGTCGACCGGCGAGCACGAGGCAGTCGAGCTCCGTGACGGCGGCGACCGTTATATGGGCAAGGGAGTCCAGCAGGCGGTCGGCCACGTCAACCGCGAAATTGCCGACGCACTCGTCGGTATGGACGCAATCGATCAGCGCCTACTCGACCGCGTCATGCTTGACCTCGACGGCACCGACAACAAGGCCAACTTCGGGGCCAACGCAATCCTCGGTACGAGCCTCGCCGTTGCGAAGGCTGCGGCAATCGAACTCGATGTTCCCCTCTACAAGTACATCGGTGGCCCGAACGCTCATGTCCTTCCGGTCCCGATGATGAACGTGATCAACGGCGGCAGCCACGCCGACAACTCGATCGACTTCCAGGAATTCATGGTGATGCCGGTTGGCGCGCCATCATTCTCCGAAGCGCTCCGTTGGGGCACCGAGACGTACCACGTCCTCAAGAAGGTTCTGGCTGACCGCGGTCTCTCGACGGCTGTTGGTGACGAGGGCGGGTTTGCTCCCAACCTTTCGTCCAACGAAGAAGCGATCACCACACTGATGGAAGCCATCGAGAAAGCCGGCTTCACACCAGGCGTCGACATCGCAATCGCGCTCGACCCGGCCGTGTCAGAGATCTTCAAAGACGGTGCGTACCACCTCACCCACGAGGGCAAAGTCCTCTCCCCCGACGAGATGGCCGGCTACTGGACCGAAATGGTCAACAAGTACCCGATCGTGTCGCTCGAAGACGCCATGGACGAGAACGACTGGGACGGCTGGGCAAAGCTCACCGCGTCCGTCGGCCACAAAACCCAGCTCGTCGGAGACGATCTTTTCGTCACGAACTCCGTTCGGCTGCAGCGCGGCATCGACACCGACGTTGCGAACTCGATCCTCATCAAGGTCAACCAAATCGGCTCACTCACCGAGACACTCGACACCGTGCAGCTCGCGACCCGCCACGGCTACACCTCGGTGATGAGCCATCGCTCCGGCGAGACCGAAGATGCCACCATTGCTGACCTTGCCGTCGCCACCAATTGTGGCCAGATCAAGACCGGTGCACCATGCCGCTCCGACCGTGTCGCGAAGTACAACCAGCTCCTCCGTATCGAAGCCGACCTGGGCGAAGCCGCTGCATACCGCGGCATGAGCGCGCTGGCTCCTCTCCGCAAGTGACCGGTCACACTGTGCCTGACACAGTGTGACCGCCTACATTCCAAGCATGGCACGCGTCGAAGATATTGGTCAGCAAGACAATTGGCGTTGCTGGCTCTGCGACGACTCGGTCGATCCGGCCATGTCGGTCAACGACGATCGCGGGCCGAGCGTCGATGCACGGATGACGGATCGGAAGGCGAAAAAGAAGGGCAAGGGAAAGTCGAAGGGCTCGACCGACCTCCACGAACGCCTTGCCCATCGCGGTTGCAACACCGGCAAGGGCAACATCGAGGCAGTCGTTATATGGAACGAGCAGCTCTTCACGATCGACCCGGTTGCAATCATCCCAACGGTCGATCGACTCGCAGCGAAGGGCGGGCGAGAAATTTTCTGCCGCTGTCCGACTGCTGCCGACGCCGACACGACGGCGGCGTGGCTGATCGACCGCATCAGCCGCCTCGAACCCGGTCTCACCCTGAGCAGCGATATTCAAGAGGGCGGCGGACAGTACCTCGTTGCGCTGCGCGCTTGATCCCAACTGGGCGTGCCACGGCACGACGCTCATTGCTCTGTGCGTGACGGGCATCGCCGAGTTCCGCAAGCAATTTGGCCCGATGATGTGGAATGGCATCCGCCACGTCCGCAACACCTACGGCGGCTCGGTCCCCGTCGGCATGCCAGCCAGCGAACTCGAGTCGGTGAAGGCCATCGAGGCAATAATCCTCGCTGAAGGACCCGAAACGGTGGCCATGACCAGCGCCGAGCCTGGCTCGATGGCCTGACGGCTGCCCGCAACTGCATCAAGGAAGTGCGCGGGATGGACGACTTCTATGCAATCGAATTGACGGCCAACCGTGCGAACGGTCGCGAACTCGACGATGGTTAGGTCGTTGCCTTGCAGGGCAGTTTGTTCGGCAAGTTCCTCGGCAACGCCCGAGTGATGATCCGTCCGGACGAGTCAGTGAGGCACTCGCCATGACTGATCCTTACCTCACAGGTAATGCCAGCTAACAAAGATCAGGCGACGGAGACTCCTCGCCACAAGGGGTCGGGAACGCTCGCCTAGAGTGTTCCCCGCAACTCACCGCCTCCGGGTGGTGGACACACAGAAACCAGGCCAACGACGTGGCCCGGTTTCTCAATATCAAACTCAAAGGGGAAATATCCATGAAACGAGCGTTTGTAGTTGCGGCTGCCGCCGGACTCGCCTTTGCTGCCTGTGGCGGTAGTGACGATCCAGCAGCAGAGCCCGCCGACCAACCAGCAGCGACAGAACCAGCAGCAGAACCAGCAGCAGAACCTGCGGTCCAAGAAGAGGCTGCAGCACCGTCTGGTCTGTCGATCGACACGATCAACGTGGCGTATTTCGAGCAGTGGCCAACGCCGAACCTTGTCGGATTCAACGATGGCTCGTTCGACGCGGCTGTCGGCGCTGAAATTAACTGGGTGCCCTTCGGTGGCGGTGGCGAAATGTCTGAGGCCATGGCCGCAGGCGACATCGACATCTCCTACTCACAGGGCCTGACCCCGTTCGCCAACACAGTGAACAACGGCGCCGACATCAAACTCGTCGGCATCGCTGTGGCATACGCCGAAGCTGACAACTGTGTTGCACAAGGCGCACTCGGTGTCACTCGCGACAACGCAGCCGAGGTCCTCGACGGTGCAACCGTCATGACCCCGTCGGGCAACGTCACCAACTTCAAGATGCTGTCCATGATGGACTTTCTCGGAGTCGACATCGACTCGCTCAACATCTTGCCGACCGACGGCGGCGCAACCACCCTGGCAGCATTCGCTGCCGGTGACATCGACGTCGGCTGTTCATTCGGCGGCTCGCTCGTCGCAATGCTCGAAGACAACGCTGGCGAGCTAATCATGACCGGCGCAGAGCAAGTCTCCGACATCGGCATCAACACCTACGACATCGTCTCCATCCCGACCTCGTTCGGTGAAGAACATCCCGAAGCAGTCATCGCCTTCCTGAAGGCGACGGAGCAATTCAACAACGCCTGGGCGGCCGACCCCGATGGCAGCAACGCTGCCATCGCAGAAGCTTCCGGTATGGAAGACGTCGGCAACTTCCTTGCCGGCCCGACCTGGTTCTCGTTCCCAAACCTCGCTGATCAGCTCACCGCTGACTGGCTTGGCGGCACGGTCGCTGCGAACATGACGGAGCAAATCCAGACGTTCGTCGACCTCGGCCAGATCGACAGCACCATCGGTGACTTCAGCGGCTCAATCGACGGCAGCTTCCTCGAAGCAGCCATCGGCTGATCGCTCACCGCCTGAGTAACTGAAGACTGAATGACTGGGGTGGTGCCAGGCTCTCCGGAGCAGGGCGTCACCCCGGTTGGTTTTTCGCAACCTGACAGCGTCGAACACAATGATTCGCACGGGTGGCATCAAACATCGGACACACCAACGTTGGCCGGGGGGCTCAAGTGAAGAATCTCAAAGTGTCAGACGTCGGGATGATCTATGACATCCCAGGTGGTGACTCCGTCGAGGCGTTGCAAGACGTCTCGTTCGAGTTGGGGGCTGGGCGCCTCCTCACGTTGCTCGGACCATCGGGCTGCGGCAAGACAACATTGCTCAACATTCTCGCTGGCTTTCTGGCACCCACATCAGGTGCCGTCTGGCTCGACGATGAGCGAATCACCAAACCGGGCAGCGACCGCGGCATGGTCTTCCAGCAAGGCGCCCTCTTCGAATGGCTGACTGTCGCTGAGAACATCTCGTTCGGGCCGCGTATGAACAAGAAGAAAAAGGCTGAATACGCGCCACGAGTCGACGAACTCTTGGAGATCGTCGGGCTCGGCGGGTTCGGGACCAAGCAGGTCTACGAACTCTCCGGCGGCATGCAGCAACGTGTCGCACTCGCACGGTGCCTCGCCAACGACCCAGACATGATCTTGATGGACGAGCCGCTCGGCGCACTCGACGCACTCACGCGCGAAAAGATGCAGGGCCTCATTCTGAACATCTGGAAAGAAACAGGCAAGACAATCGTGCTCGTCACACACTCAGTCGAAGAGGCGTTGTACCTCGGTGACCGGCTGTTTGTTATGGCGCCACGCCCTGGCCGCATCCACAAGGAATACACATTGCCGTTCGCCGAGCAAGGCCTCACCGCCGACGCTCGCGAGCTGAAGAAGTCTCCCGAGTTCGCAGAAAAGCGCGAGGAAATCTTAAACATGATCTGGGAAATGGAAGAACAGATCATGGGAACTGGGGTCTGATCATGGCCGCTTCAGAACTTGACAACCAGGGCGATCGCGATGGAGTCAGCGAACTCGCGACCGATGTCGGCGTGAACTCGAAAACCGGAACGGGCGGCCTGTTCGGTCTCTTCAAGAAGAAGGATGGCCCGAACCCCAAGAAG
>Ga0114998_10004226_pt1 | contig 10527 bp, 10 predicted proteins | sample ArcticOcean_MG_C_5_FD_87044 | JGI IMG/M metagenome (GOLD analysis project Ga0114998, IMG submission 87044) | Marine microbial communities from western Arctic Ocean - ArcticOcean_MG_CB4_138 | ecosystem: Environmental > Aquatic > Marine > Oceanic | place: Arctic Ocean: Canada Basin | collected...
AATAACAGGTATTGTTAAATATTTACTAAATTCCTCTATTTTTTTATCACTATCAGTTCTCAACATAAAACCATCACCATAAGTTGATAAAATTCTTGCTGTATCAGCTAAACTCTCACCTCCTTTTCCAAGGTGTAGTTCATTTGCCCTAAGCGTTATGGTTCCACCTCCTAACTGCTTTATTGCAAGATAAAAACTTAGTCTTGTTCTAAGGCTAGATTTTTCAAACATTTGAACAAGTAACTTTCCTTTCAGAGGGGTGTCTTTATCAACTTCTAGGGTGCTAAATTTTTTTCTTTTATCTTTTCTTTTTTTTGCATCAGTTAAAATCTTTCTAAGATCTGTCGCAGGTATATCTTTGAGTGTAATAAAATGATTCATTTTCGCTTTTCTGTTAAGCAAACTTTTCTAATTATTTTTATAGATAGGTCTATTTCTTGTTTTTTAACGTTAAGTGGCGGCAATATTCTTATAACATTTTCTGCAGCTCTAATTGTCAATAACTTATTGTCCATTAATTTTTGAATAAATTTTGTTTGATCATTGTGTAGCTGTAATCCAATTAATAAACCAACACCTCTTACTTCTTTAACTACCTTTGGAAATTCTTTCTTTAATTTATTCAATTCCGAATAAAAGTATTTTGATATTTTTTTAACATTAGTAAGAAATCCTTTTTTAAATATTTGATCTAGAACTGCATTCCCAACAGACATTGCCAATGGATTTCCACCAAATGTTGAGCCATGAGTTCCTGCTGTCATTCCAGATGCTACTCTTTTATTCATTAAAACTGCTCCAAGTGGAAAACCACCTCCAATACCTTTTGCTATTGGCACGATATCTGGTTTAATTTTTGCATTTTCAAAAGCAAAAAAATTTCCAGATCTGCCTATTCCACACTGGACTTCGTCTAAAATTAATAATATTTTTTTCTTATTACAAATTTTTCTTAATCCTTGTAGACACCAATCTGGGATCACTTTTATTCCTCCTTCACCCATTACAGTTTCTATCATAATTGCCGCTGTTCTACTCGTTATGGATTTTTTTAGTGCTTTATGATCTCCAAATTCAAAATGATCAAATCCATCAACTTTTGGTCCGAAACCTTCAGTCATCTTTTTGGATCCGCTAGCATAAATTGTAGCAAGTGTTCTTCCATGAAATGAATTTTTGACACAAAGAATTCTATTTTTTTTTGGTTGTCCTATTGAATAAAAGTATCTTCTAGCAATCTTAATTGCTGCCTCTGTCGCCTCTGCTCCACTATTTTGGAAAATTATATAATCTGCAAAAGTTCTTTTTGTTAATCTTTGAGCTAATTTTTCACCTTCAGGAATTATAAATGCATTAGACACATGCCACAGCTTTTTTGATTGTTTATTAATCGCTTTTACCAAATATGGATTGGCATGTCCAAGAGAATTAACTGCTATACCTTGAACAAAATCTAAATATTTTTTTCCATTGGTAGAATATAAATAGCTACCCCTTCCACTCTTAAATGAAATTTTTCTTCTTTTATAATTGTTTGCTAAAGCACTCATAAATTATGTCTTAATTTTATAACCTTTTTTATAAAGGTAAAAAGCTACATACCATATTGCAAAACTTAATATCGTTAAATATATTAGTCCGATACTTATTGAGCCATCTGATTTTCCTAAAAAACCATATCTAAAACCATCAATCATATAAAAAAATGGATTTAAATGACTTATGGTTTGAAAAAATCCAGGCAATTTATCAATAGAATAAAATACACCTGATAAGAAACTTAGTGGTGTAATAATAAAGTTAGTAACTGTTGCTGTATGATCAAATTTTTCTGCCCAAAGACCGGTAATAAAACCTAAACTTCCTAAGATAAAGGCACTTAAAAATCCATAAATTAAAATATAAAAAATATTGTTTATATGTATTTCGACTATTAGAGCAAAAACACTTATTGAAATTGATGCAATTATAAAACTTCTTGTAAGAGCCGCCAGTATAATTGCCATTGAAACTTCTAATGCTGATAAAGGAGCGTACAACATATCAACAATATTTCCTTGAATTTTTCCTATCATCAATGAAGATATGGAATGACTAAATGCTTGGGTTATTATGCTCATTGCTATTAACCCTGGTGCTAGAAAAGTTATAAAAGAATAACCTAGCACTTCACTTCTACTGTCTCCTAAGGCTAGAGACAAGACAGATAGAAATAATAAACTTGATACAAGTGGAGATAGTAAAGTTTGTTGCCAAACTGCCAAAAACCTATTGCATTCTTTTAGCCACAAGCTTTTAAAACCAATCCAGTTTATAAAACCAAATTTCTTAACACTCATTTTATATTTTTTATCTAATTCAACCATAAGTAATCATTTATAAATTTTTTTTGTTATTTGTGTACAAAACAAAATTACCTATTGTTTTTTTTATAAACCTATGTGATCTATATATAGTTAAAAAATTAATTAACATACTAAATATAGATTATGAGCTGGAACGATGAAAAAGTAAATAAATTAAAAGAACTTTGGGGTAAAGGAAGTACAGCTAGTCAAATTGCTGAAATAATAGGTGGATTAAGCAGAAATGCAGTTATTGGTAAGGCTCATAGGTTAAACCTATCCTCAAAAATTAAAACCAGAACCGCTTCATCAAGTCATAATTTTGAGGCCATTGAGGAAAAAAATAATTCCAAACAAAGACGTGGGAAAAAAAATAAATTTCAGTCTTTAATTATTGAAAAAGATTTTGAACCAGAAAATCCTAAAAAACTAGAAGAACTGGATGAAAGTTCTTGCAAGTGGCCTATCGGACATCCAGAAGAAGAATTATTTTATTTTTGTGGAAGATCTTCTTTAAAAGATTTTTCATATTGTAAACTTCATTTACTTTATGCCTATCAGCCAAAAGGAAGAAAAGAAGAGCCTACTGATAAGGATGAGGAAGCTCCACAATACAGTGAAAAGAAAATTAGTACTGCTTAAAGCTATTTCCTTTAAGATTAATTTTTTTTGTTTTTGCTTTTTCCATTAATACCTCTGATTATAGATTTAATAATCAAATATGTTAAAAATAAAAAAATACAAAATATCAAAAAAAAAATAGTATTAATTAACATAAAATAAATTATATAACTTTAATTTAACAATTTCTATTAAGAATTATTAGAGTTATACTTTTTTGTCGAAAACTGCCCACCTTCTCTCCACATGTAGCAGTATTTCCCAACCTCGTAATCAAATGTTCTTGTGCTTGGCACTCCTATATCAGAATTAGTTGGGTATTTTTTTGATGGAATATTATCATATTTTAAAAGTTTAAGCTGATCTACTGTTAGTAACGGTTTTGGAAATAATTGGAATAAATTTGCTGAAATTTTTGCCATAAATAATGGAAGTGAAATTAGAATTCTGTTCTTATTAATAAGCTTTAATAGTTTTTTTAAAATTTCTTTTAATGAAAGAGTTTCAGGTCCCACACATTCAATTACCTTGGAATATATATCTTTTAAAATAACATGATAAATAATATCAGTTAAATCAGAACAATGAATTGGAGTAAACTTTGTATCTCCATTATAATAAAGAGGAAAAGCTGGCAGTCTACTCAATAATGTCATAAAATTTGTAGTGAAATTATCATCAACAGAGTAAACTACTGAAGGTCTTAATATTGTAACTAAAGGAAAGTTTTTTTGAATATTAATTTCACCTTCCAGTTTGCTTTTTGCGTACTCTGAATCTAATGCATAGTTAATTCCCAGTGCAGATAAATGAATAAACTGCTGAACTTTATACTGCTTACAAAGTTTAGCTAAAATAGATGGAAAGATAGAATGGATATTTTTAAAAGTATTTCCTTTTCCAGTTTCATACAAAATGCCAATTAAATTAATACATATATCAGTTTTGGTAAAAAGCTTTCTAATTTTTGCTTCATCAAAAATATTAGCTTCTACCACATCAATATAGCCTGCGTTGGCTTGGGTTTTTATTATGTAACCTTTTTGATGAAGATTTCTGGTTACCACAGTAACTTTATAATTATTTTTAGTAAGCTTTCTGATCAAATGACGGCCTATTTGACCACTACCTCCAAAAATTAGACAATTTTTTGCTTTCATATATATATAATTAAAAATGAATATTGATATTAAACTTCACAAAGATGATCTACCAGAAGATTTGGATTTAGGCAATATTATAGCTGTTGATGGAGAATTTATGGGGCTGAATGTTAAACGTGACCCTTTGTGTCTTATACAAATATCTAGTGGAAAATCAGATGCGCACATAGTTCAGCTAAATAGATCAAATTATAGTGCTCCAAATTTAAATAAACTTCTTTCAAATGAAAAAGTAACAAAAATATTTCATTACGGTAGAGCAGATATGGCCCACATTAAATACTATTTAAAAACTGAAACAAAAAACATATTAGATACTAAAATTGCATCTAAGTTAGCAAGGTCTTATTCTGATAGCCATTCTTTAAAAACTTTAATAAAGGAGTTCATTAATATTGATGTGAGCAAACAATTTCAGAGTTCAGATTTTGGTGGCAAGCTATCACCTGCACAACTTAAATATTGTGCTAATGATGTTGTTTATTTACACAAAATACATGAGGAATTAAATAATATTCTTATAAGAGAAAAAAGAATTGATTTGTACAATGACTGCTTGAAATTTCTAAAAACTAGAGTTGACCTTGATTTAGCTTTATTTAAAGATGATATATGGGCACATTAGATAAAAAAAAAGATTATAAAAAAATTGCAAAAAATGTAATTGATCTAGAAATAAAAGCCTTAAAAAAATTAAAAAACTCTATAAATTCTTCATTTAATAAAGCCGTTGAAACAATTTCTAATTGTCAATCCAAAGTCATTTTATGTGGGGTTGGAAAAAGTGGCCTGATAGCTGCCAAGATTGCTGCAACTCTATCATCTGTTGGAACTCCATCATTTTCTCTTTCAGCAAATGACTGCTCTCATGGAGACCTTGGTAGTATTTCAAAAAAAGATATTTTAATTCTAATAAGTTATTCAGGTTCAACGGAGGAGTTAAAAAATATTATTAAATATGCCAATAGAAATAAAATTATATTAATCGGTATAATGTCAAAAAAAAATTCAATACTTTATAAAGCATCTGATATTAAGCTTCTTATACCAGAAGTTACTGAAGCAGGTCTTGGAATTGTACCGACCTCTAGTACAATTAATCAATTAAGTATTGGGGATGCTTTAGCTATAGCAACATTAAATAAAAAAAAAATTAACAAAAAAGATTTTAAAAAATTCCACCCATCGGGAAATCTTGGAGCTAAATTAAGAACAGTCGAAGAGTTAATGATTACTGGAGATAAAATTCCTTTTGTTAACATTGAGACAAAAATGAAGAGAGCTTTAGAAATTATATCTAAGAAGAACCTTGGAACCTTAATTGTTCAAAATAATAAAAAAGCAACTGTAGGGATCATTACAGACGGTCAGATAAGAAGGTCAAATCAAAAAAATAATAGCTTACAGAGTTTGTCTATAAAAAAATTAATGACAAAAAAGCCAATTACTATAGATCAGGATACATTAGCTGAAAGGGCACTAAATATAATGAATACTAAAAAAATTACGTCACTCTGTGTCCATAAAAACAATAATAAATTGAAAACAATTGGCATAATTCATATTCATAATTTGTTAGAAAGCAATATCAATTAAATGAACAAGAAATCTCTTTTGCAGTTATTTCTTATAATCATTATTTTACTTACTTCTTTTTTTTTCTTTAAGTCCTATATTGTAAAAAAAGATACTCATGTAGTTTTAGATAATACTTTCAATGAGATTGATTCTGAAGAGAAATCCAACCTGGTTTATAATATTCAATATATAACTAGAGATGAAGATGGTAATAGTTATATTCTTGAATCTGATACAGGAGAACTTAATGATGACCAAAAAGAGTTAATTGTGATGAGAGGAGTAAAAGCAACAATTGAATCAGAAAATTCTGAGCAAATAATAATTTATTCTAATAATGCTAAATACAATAAATTAAGCAAGAATACTAATTTTTATACAAATGTAATAATAAATTTTGGTAGCAATCACGTTACTTCAGATAAGTTAGATTTCATATTCGAAAAAAATTTGGTGATAATTTCAAAAAATATAATCTATAAAAACATGGACACAAAATTAGAAGCAGATAAAATTGAGATTGATTTATTAACCAAAAATACTAAAATTTTTATGGATGATAAATCAAAAAAAATTAAACTTATAAAATCAAATTAATGGCCGTCATAAAGAAATTTAGAATTAAATCTTTTAAAAAAACCAAACCTTTAATAAGGTTAGAAAAATTATCGTTATCATTTGGGAAAAGAAAAATTCTAGAAAATATTAATTTTTCAATTAACGAAGGGCAGATTCTTGGGATGCTTGGGCCAAACGGTGTTGGTAAATCAACAATTTTTAATTTAATAACAGGTCTAATCAAACCAGATTATGGATCAGTGATAATCGATTCAATTAATGCCAATAATTATCCTATATACTTAAGAACTACCAAATTTAAGATTGGGTATGTTCCTCAACATGGTGGTTACTTTCATGATTTAACTTTACTAGAAAATTTAAATGCAATAGGAGAAATTCAAATTAAAAATGAAAAAATTAAAAATGAAAAAATAGATTCATTGATAGCTGAATTTGAACTAGAGCCTGTTAGGGATACTAAAGCCTCTGTTTTATCAGGTGGACAGAAAAAAAAATTAGTGATTGCACTGGCATTATTAAGAGATCCAAAAATATTATTGTTGGATGAGTGTTTTGCTGCATTAGATGTTATGACAATTAGAATGTTACAAAAAATTATTGTTAACCTGCAAAGTCAAAAAAATATAACAATTTGTATTTGTGATCATCAGGCAAGAGATCTATTAACATGCGTTGATATTGCTATAGTACTTTCTAATTGTAAGGTTGTTGCTAGTGGCACTCCATCTGAATTGGTAAATGACACTGAGGCTAAATCAGCTTATTTTGGAGATTCTTTTAATATTAGTTAAAAAATCTGATATGTCACAAACACTAAAGCTAAATAAAAAAATAACTACATTTAACAAAAAAATTTCAATAGATGGAGATAAAAGTTTATCTATAAGATGGGCTCTTCTAGCATCACAAGCTAACGGTAAATCTAGAGCTTATAAAATTTTAAGATCAGAAGATGTGTTGAGCACACTAAGTTGTCTTAAAACTTTAGGCATCAAAGTAAAAATGAATAAGGAATATTGTGAGATCATAGGTAAGGGTCTTAATGGTTATAAATATAAGAATAATTTAATATTAAATGCTGGTAATTCTGGAACACTAGGTAGATTGTTGCTGGGGTTGTTAGTTCATGCAAATAAAAAAATTAAGTTAATTGGAGACGAAAGTTTATCAAAAAGAGATTTTTCTAGAGTGACAGATCCACTTAATAAATTTGGTGCAACATTTTTTTATAAAAAAAAGGGAAACTTACCTTTGTCAATATTAGGTGTAAGCCCTTCTAAACCTATTAAATTTAATGAGAAAAAGGGTTCTGCACAATGTAAAAGCAGTGTAATGTTGGCTGCATTAAATACTAAAGGTGAAACTTTAATTAAAGCAAAAAAATCTAGAAATCATACGGAACTTCTTTTCAAATATTTAAAAATACCAATAAAAATAAAAAAAACCAAAAACTTTGATTATATTAAGATTAATGGGCAAAAAGAGTTTAGTTCATTTGATTACACAATTCCGTCCGATATAAGCTCAAGTGCATTTTTTATTGTGTTAACAACACTTTCAAAAAATTCTAAATTATTAATTAAAAATGTAAATATTAACCCATCACGAACTGGTATTTTGATGATTCTAAAAAAAATGGGTGCCAGAATATTGCTTAAGAATAAAAAAAGTTATAAAGGCGAAAAAGTTGCAGATATTTTTATAGAAAGTGTAAAAAATCTAAAAGCTATCAATTGCCCCTCAAATTTAAATAGTAGTGCTATAGATGAATTTTTGCTCATCTTTTTAGTTGCTGCTAAAGCAAAAGGAGTTTCTTATTTTAAAGACCTATCTGAACTTAATCAAAAAGAAAGTCCTAGATTGGATTGGGGATCTAAAATTTTGAATATGATGGGTATAAAAACAAAATTAACAAAAAATTCAATTAAAATATATGGACAGCCAGACTTAGAAATTAAAAAACCTATTATAATTAAAGATTATTTAAAAGATCATAGAGTGTTTATGATGAGCACCATTGCAGCTTTAACTTACGGTGGGCAATGGAAGATTCATGACAAGGATTCTATTAATACTTCTTTTCCATCTTTTTTAAATATAATAAAAAAAATAAGCAGTAAACCTTAGTGATATTAAAAGATAAAATTAAAGTAGCAATAGATTCGCCTGCGGCGGCTGGTGCTGGATCTCAAGCAAAATTGATTTCAAAACACTTTAATCTATTTTATTTAGATACTGGTAAAATTTACAGATTAATAGCGAACATTAAACTTACTCAACCAAAAAAATATAGCTATACCTTAATAAAAAAAAAGATGCACAATCTAAGGATGACGGATTTACATAATAAAAAATTACTATCTGATGAAATTGGCACAATAGCGTCCATTGTTTCAAAAGATAAACGAATAAGAAAACTTGTTCATGCGTTCCAGATTAAAAGTGCCTACTATCCACCTAAAAAATATAATGGTTCTTGTTTAGATGGACGAGATATAACTTATAAAATAATTCCTGATGCTGATTTCAAGTTTTTTATAACTGCAAATGTAAAAACTAGAGCCTTAAGAAGATATAAGGAGTTAAAAGGGTTAAATAAGAAAATATCTCTTAACAATGTGTTAAAAAGCATTAAAAAACGTGATAAAAGTGATTATAATAGAAAAATTTCACCTCTTAAAAAAACTAGAGATTCGATCTTGATTAATACAACAAATTTAACTAAAAGATCATGCTTTTCAAAAATAAAAAAAATTATGAATAGGAAACTAAAAGCTTAATGGAAATTTATAAAGATCTTTCAAACCCAGCCTCAAAAGAATTTGAACAATTACTAAATACTCAGTTTACAAAAACAGCAAACCTTGAAGAAGGTAAGGTAATTACAGGTATAGTAAATAAAGTTACTGATAACTTTGTATTTCTTGAAGTAGCAGGTTTAAAATCTGAACCTATTCTAGATATCAATGAATTAAAAAGTATGGGTATGCTTGATAAAGCAAAAGTAGGTGAAAAGATTTCTGTTCTACTTGAAAGACTAGAAGATAAAAAAGGTGAAGTGCTAGTATCCGCATCTAAAGCTCAAAAAATTCAAGGATGGGATAAGTTAGTCGAAGCTTATGAAAAAAATGAACCTATTATGGGTAAAATTACTGGTCGTGTTAAAGGTGGCTGTATAGTTGAACATATTGATACAGGATCATTAATGTTTTTACCTGGATCACAAATTTCAGATAAACCTTTAAAAGATATAAGCCATCTAATGAATGAGCCTCAAAAATTTGCTCTTATTAAATTAGATAAGGTTAGAGGAAATGCTTGTGTTTCTCGAAGAGAAATTATTTCATCATTTAAAAAAGAAGATAAGATTAAAATTGTCGAAAAATTTAAAGTGGGAGATATAATTAAAGGAGCTGAAGTAAAGGGTTACAGTTCGTTTGGCTGTTTCTTTAGTGTTAATGATGAGCTTGATGTCTTAGTGCATCTACAAGAAATATCTTACTCAAGAGTTAACCACCCTGATGAAATTTTTACAATTGGTGAGAAACATGATCTTTTAGTTATTTCAGTAAATAAAGAAAAATTACAAGTTGGTTGTTCTGTTAAACAACTTTCTCCAGATCCCTTTGAAAATATTTCAAACTATGAATTAAATAAAATCTATAAGGTTAAGGTAGTTAAGATAATGGATTTTGGTGCATTCTGTGAACTTGAAAAAGGATTATCTACCTTGCTACACTCAAGTGAGTTGAGTTGGACTAAAAAAAATATATCAGCTAAAAAAATGTTCAATGTAGATGATGAAATTGATTGTGTTATTACTGAAATTGATAAAGAAAAAAGAAGAGTTGCGATTTCTCATCGTCTAACAACTGAAAATCCATTCGAACTTTTTGAAAAAAAATATCCAATTAACTCTGACGTTGAGGGTGAAGTGGTTAGTAAAAATGAATATTCTCTTTTCTTAAAAATTGATGGTCTAGATATCGATGCATTCTTACATTGCAATGACCTTACTTATCTTACTAATGCTGACGAAGAATTAGCTAAATATAAGATTGGTGATAAATTAAAAGTTAAAGTTTTAGAGATTAAAGCATCTGAGCAAAAAGTTAGAGTTGGTTTACGACAGACTCAACCAGATCCTTTTGACTGGTTTAAAGGTAAAAAAGTTAAAGAGGCGATCACTGTTAAGATTATCTCAACAGATAATAAAGGTTTAGTTGTAAGACCTGAAG
>Ga0114998_10004231_pt1 | contig 10524 bp, 9 predicted proteins | sample ArcticOcean_MG_C_5_FD_87044 | JGI IMG/M metagenome (GOLD analysis project Ga0114998, IMG submission 87044) | Marine microbial communities from western Arctic Ocean - ArcticOcean_MG_CB4_138 | ecosystem: Environmental > Aquatic > Marine > Oceanic | place: Arctic Ocean: Canada Basin | collected...
GATCAGCTGCAAGGTGAAGTGAGTTTATATTGCTCTGTTACCGCAGTGTATAGCTTATTGTTTGACCTATTTCAGCGCTTCAGAAAAGACCATCCCAACATAGAAATAAAGCTTCATACAGGTGATCCAGATCAAGGCATTACCCATGTATTGTCTGGCGAAGAAGACCTTGCCATCGCTGCACGGCCCAAACATATACCCAGAGAGTTGGCCTTTAAACCCATTACCATCTCACCCTTAGTGTTTATTGCCCCCAAAGACCAAACCCACCTAGAGCAGCCTTTAGTGATGCCCACTCACCCCAAAGATTGGGCGCAAGTGCCTATGATCTTGGCCGAAGGAGGCCTATCGCGCCAGCGCGTAGATGCATGGTTTAGAGCCATGGACGTCACCCCCAAAATATACGCTCAAGTGGCAGGTAACGAAGCCATAGTGATTATGGTAAGCCTAGGTTTAGGCATAGGGGTAGTGCCCAAAATTGTATTAGATAACAGCCCCACTTTAGAGCGTATTAAAATATTAGATGTAAAACCACAGCTTGAAGCTTATGATGTGGGTTTGTTTGCCCTTAAAAAGAACCTAAAAAAACCCTTAGTGAATGCTTTATGGCAGCTAGTATCACAAGGGTCACATTGATGGAGAGTATCTATGTCCGCCCCTAACACACGCACACTAACAAATAGGGTGTTTTCTAGCGACAACACGGCAGGGGCAGCGCCTAGTGTGCTGCAAGCCATTATGGACGCAGGCACACACATCCAGCAGCCCTATGGAAACGATGATCACAGCAAGCGCGTACAACAGCTACTTGAAGAAATATTTGAGTGTTCACTAAGTGTGTTTTTAGTGCCTACAGGCACCGCATCCAACGCTTTAGCCCTAAGTGCGCTAACACCGCCATGGGGCGCAGTATTGTGCCACCCACAAAGCCATATCAACATAGATGAGTGTGGCGCACCTGAATTTTATACTCATGGAGCCAAGCTGGTATTGGTAGATGGAGCGCAAAGTAAGCTGTGCCCTAAAAACCTAGCACAAGTAGCCGCTCCCAACAGCGGTGATGTTCATTCGGTGCAAAATGCTGTGGTGAGCCTAAGCCAAACCACTGAAACAGGCAGTGTGTATAGTGTAAAAGAGCTGTGTGAAATAGGTCGAATTTGCAAAGAAAATAACCTCAAACTGCATATGGATGGAGCACGCTTTACTAATGCATTAGTGTCTTTAGGCTGCTCACCAGCTGCTATGACGTGGCAGGCGGGGGTGGATATATTGTCACTTGGGGCCACCAAAAATGGCACCATGGCCGTAGAAGCTATTGTAATATTTGACAAAGCTTTGGCCAAAGACATGGGCTGGCGACGCAAACGCGCAGGCCAGCTAATGTCTAAAATGACCTTGATGTCGGCGCAATTAGAGGCTTACTTTAAACACGACTTATGGCTTGATAACGCCCGCCAAGCGAACGCTATGGCACAACGCTTAGACCAAGGGTTTAGGGGCATAAAAGGCGTAGAAATGTTAGATGAAACTGTATCCAACATGTTCTTTTGTAAAATGCCCAAAGCCATGATTAACAGTTTACTTGACCAAGGGTTTTACTTTTACACCGATCGTTGGGGTGAAAACGTAGTGCGCTTAGTCACCAATTTTACCACTCAAGACGCCGATGTAGATGCACTTATTAATGCTGCTAATCAGTGGGCCAGCACGCAATAAAGCTAATCGTTAGCGCCAGTGCTTACAGGGGTATTAATCGCGGCGCTAAAAGGTGTAAAGGGCTTATCCAAAGGTAAGCACCAAAGGGCAATTAATGGTGTCGCAACAGACTTCATGCCATGCATGACATTGCTTTTGTTATAAACCAAGCCACCAAGCCCGGGTGTATGCCAATCTCCATTACCTTTATCGTTGCCTTGGCGCCACCTTCCATCACTTAACACAAGGTATAGCTCTTGTGGCTCATGTTGGTGGTCTGGATAGTCTAAATCTGGGCGCATTAATGTCACCCCTACAATTAAATCTTGGCGCACTTCCAAACCTTCTGGACCAATAATTTGGGCGTTTACATGGCCTGCCATAAATGCATCATTATTAAGTGCAGGCCTTTGATACCAGGGTAAATGATCTGACAAAGCAACAATACACCCAACTATTTCTCTATACCTATCGGGCAACTTATCGCTGGTGTGCTTTATCTGCAGTAATACATCAGATAAAGGGTTAGCCTTTTGATCTTGCACAACCACATCAAAAGCATTCCCCAACCTATGGATCACTTTGTTTAACGTTGGTAGTGGATCCACATCATTATTGCTTGCTGTATTTAACAGCAGCAATAAGTGCTGGCGGAAATCTTGGAGTAGCCGGCTAAGCTGCGGCGCTAAAGTGTTGTTAGGGTTCATAGGTTGTTGCTTCTTTTTTTAACAGACGCTTGCCTTCGCCTGTGCAAAAACGCTTGATGAGATTCATCAGTGCCATCATGAAAAGACCCAGTCCATTGGTCAATGGGTATCTCTAGCCCACCATAATTACACTCAAAAAAACGATGGTGCAGCTGGTGGTGAAAGGTGCCTAAAGCCATCACCATACGGCCACCAATATTAAGGCCTTGGTAACCTGTGTGCGTGGTAATGGCGCTAAGGGTGTAATACTGCAGATGAAAAATAATGAGTAAAGGGTTGGTAGCTACAAAAAAATGAACCAGTACAGAGCCCAAAAACAAAATATGCTCTACAGGGTGCATGGACATGCCCGCCCAAGGGGCCACATTGGTGTTGCGGTGGTGCAAGTAATGCACGGCTTTATACATAGGTGGCCAGTGCAAAAAACGATGCACTACAAAGAAATAAACCGTTTCCCATATTGGGATTAAAAAAATGAGCAGCGCTAATAAAATGTAATCTTCAGGTAATGTGAGCATGGGCACATAACCATTGGACAGTGACCACATCATGAGCACTTCGTAGCCAGTCCAAATGGTTACACCACTGGCAATAGACCAAAACATATTGTCTTTTACCTGTAGATTAAAGGTGAACTTTTTGTGTTTTAGAGCCTGTGTGCGAGCATCATAGTGTAGGTTGTCGCCTTGTCTTTGATAGCGATAAAAGTATAAATGTAGCCCGCCTGCAATCACCACCATAAGCACCAAGTTACGCACATAAATCTGTGCTATCCAGCCTAGTGCAAATTCACTACAGGCTGCAATAGCTGGGTGGAAATACACCCAAGACAATATAGATAACCCCAGTATAATCAGGCGTTCTGAAATAGGAAACCAACAATTAAACAGCCATTTAAGCGCTAAAGCTATAGAAAAAGGTCTACGAAAATACCCCGAAACTTGCAATGGAAGAGGGGGCAGATAATGCCATGTTTTTTGCTTTTTCGTAGACCCTAGGGCAGCGTTCAAAGGCGTTTGGTGAGTATTTTGTGCCGGTGGCATGCACGACCTCTTGCTCTAACATAAAAGCCCTTTAAGGGCTTTTATGTTTTTTGTGGTTTCTTAATAAGAAGATCCCACAAAAAAGGCCAGCGCACAACCACCAATAACCAGTAGACTAAGTGCTAGTAAAACCTGCTTTATTAGTCATCATGGTCGTTGTCATCATGTGAGTCGTTGTAATTGTCGTTTGAATCGTTATGACCAATCTCATCATAACCATGGTTTTGCTCAAGATGTTCGTTGATCTCATTTTCAAACTGGTCATCAAATACTGAATCTAGTTGATTTTCTAGGTCGTGACCTAGGCTGTGTTCTAACTCATCTTCTAGGTCGTTAAGTTCAGTTTCCAAGTGGTCGTTAAGTTCAATCTCTAAGTGGTCGTTAAGTTCAGTCTCCAAGTGGTTGTTCATCATCTCAAGCTCATTACTTTCTTGGATTTCTTGATCAATGGCATCGTTTACTATGCGGGTAGAAGCGTGTTCAAGAACATCATCAAAGGCTTCTTCGGGGTGGTCGATGTCATCACTTAATTCAATGTTAATGACCTGAGCATTGGTGTTATTGTTTATGTTTTGCATAATCAATGACATACGCTCTTCACTAGTTTTGTTTCTAAGTTCAGTCACTGGAATAGTAATTAACTGGTTGTTGTAAACCAGAAAAAACTGTTTGCTCATCACCCCAGATTTAATTCTGTCTGGGTTTGCTGCAAGCAATCGAGTTCTATTTTGTGGAGACATACCCACGTAAGACTTTCCATCAGGACCAATGACCTCGCCAGTTTTAAAGGTAAGGGCCAAAGTGTGTTGGCTTAAAAGTAGGCTGGCGATTAAACCAAGGCTAGGTAGTAGTGTCTTTTTCATTGGGTATTCCTCATATTAATTCTCAGCTTAGCGGCGAGTTGCCTAAAACTTAGAGTGAAGAATAGCGGTGTTTTTTATGCTTTAGAATCAACTAAAGTACCCAATTGGCTGGAGTTAAGGCTATGTGACTATAGTTTATGATGTTTTTTAGGTGGAGGATGATCCAAGATCCCCTAAGAGGCCTTCTACAAAAATGGCAAATAGTTCGTTACGGTTTTTAACATTCGCTTTTTGATAAACCACGCTGGATTGATTTTTAACTGTGCCAATTTTAGTGCTACGAAGGTCAGCAATTTCTTGTGCCGAAAATCCTTTGAATAAAAGTAATGCCACTTCTGTTTCAGAAGGTGTAAGCCGCCAAATTTCAAAATAGCGCTGAATAACCAGACTAAGTTCGCCAGACGCTACCTTAACCGTCGTTTCTGCCTTCTTTTGGCGCTTCAATAAACTACGAATGTTGTGTACAAAAAAGAAGAGGGTGATGCCTAAACAAAGCGTAAAAACAACCTCAACTTGAGTGTGGGAGACCCAATGCAGTTTGATTAAGTCATAGTTAAAGACATCAAATATTACATCGGCCAAAAAAAATATTTCGCAAGCACCAATAACCAACAGGTTTAATACAAGGTAATGAAGTTGGTATTTGGTCTTTGAATAGATCATAGTGCGCCTTTATTACCAAATTTCTAAATTAGTTTTATATTATACACTTTTATATAAGGGTTAGATTAACCTCGTATAGCTAACCAAATTGTCGAAGCTGCCATACTTAAGCCAACCACCCAAAATGCTGCGGCTAAATCTTGAAACCAAGCCGCGGATAAACCTAAAACCAAGGCTCCAATGGCATACCCCATGTCTCGCCAAAAGCGATAAATGCCCATAGCTGTGGCACGCCACTGGGGCTTGGATAAATCTACAATAGCAGCTGATAAATTAGGGTAAAGCAAAGCCATGCCGAAGCCTGTGATGGCCGCGGTGATTGACCAGCCAAGGCTAGTCTCAAACAAAGGCATTAGCATTACGCCTAATGTCGTTATCGACATGCCTAAAACGTTAATGCGTTGGCGGCCAAATCGGTCAGACCAATGGCCAGTAATCAGCTGACTCACCCCCCAAACTAATCCGTAAATAGAAATGATCCAGCCTGTTAAAGTGAGATCTTGGGTTTTTTGGTAAAGGTATACTGGATAAACTATCCACACCAAGGCGTCTACAAATTTTTCAATACAGCCTGCTTGAGTGATGGCTAGCAGTCGTGAATTTTTCCAGCTCATTTGTTTAAAAACATGCCATGTAGAGAAGCTATCTGTTGGCGTTGTTGGCGTGTTGGGTTGTGACTGTTGTGTAACCCATGGCTTGGTTTCGACAATGTTCATGCAAGTGAACAAAAGGGCAAAAATAATGATGAGCCCTCCTAATGTTAATAAACCTATTTTAAGCCCCAGCCACTGGCTGATATAAGCGCTTGCTATCCCACCTAGTGCAACCCCTGTGTAGCCTGCAAACTCATTTAAACCAATAGTAAGCCCGCGCTCATTAGCTGTAGTAAAGTCTAGTTTGGCAGTTTGGCTCATAGACCAAGTAAGGCCTTGGTTAATGCCCAAAAGTACCGTAGCAAAAACTACCCAAGCCCATGACTGGGCGAAATAAAATAACACTGGAATGGGTAAGGCAATAAGCCATCCCGCAGCATGAACTGGTTTGCGACCGATTTTTTCGGCCCAGAAACCGGCAACAAAATTCATGCAGCCTTTAACCACACCAAAGGCAATCACAAAGGTGCTTAGTAGTAATAATGAATCCTTAGCTAAGCCAAACTCTTGCTCAGCCAAAGGCGTAATCACTATTCGAGTTGTGCCCAACATTAGCCCCACAAAAAACACTTGTAGCAACCACTGAAAAAGCTGAGGATAATTATTTTTTAACCCATAAACAAGGGGCAAAGTGGTGTCTGTAGCCATGGCGCAGTCTGCTTTAATGGATAATTTGTTAAGATATTGTATATATTAGATTATTCTAAATAATAAAGAAAGGCGAAAACTTAACACCTATTATGCCCACCAATATTAGCTTCAAAATTGCTTGTTTGGAATACATCAAGCTGCTATGTTCATCAATCTCTCCATCATTAATGCAAAGCCTTATGAAGTCTATCGTTCCATCATTAAATTCTAGTGCACCCAGCCACATGAAAGGTGTGCATCTTATAGGCCATGGTGGCTTAGACAAGCTGGTGTATCGTACAGACATACCTACGCCACAGCCTAAAGCAGGCGAGGTATTACTTAAAGTGCTGGCAGCAGGGGTGAATAACACTGACATCAACACCCGTATTGGCTGGTATTCAAAACAAGTGACTGGGGATACTAATAGTGGCGCCGATGAAGGCTATGACCAGCTAGATGCCTCTTCAGCAACATGGTCTGGTTCGTCTTTGAAACTACCTATCGTTCAAGGCGCTGACATTTGTGGTGAAGTCATTGCTGTAGGGTTAGGAGTTAACTCTGAACGTATAGGTGAGCGGGTTATCGTGCGTTCTATGCAGCAAAGCGTAAACAGCACTAGTGACTTTGACTGTATTACTGTTGGGTCTGAGCTCAATGGTGGCTTTGCACAATATACTTGTGCGCTAAGTGTGGAAGCTTACGCAGTGAATACATCATGGAGCGATGTTGAGCTAGCCTCTATCCCTTGTGCTTATTCTACTGCTGAAAATATGCTACACCGAGCAGGCCTAAAAGCAGGTGAGCGAGTATTAATCACAGGGGCATCAGGTGGTGTAGGCTCTGCGGCTGTGCAGCTGGCAAAACGCCGTGGGGCATATGTTATTGCTGTGGCAGGCAGTGCCAAGCATGACGATGTAAAAGCCTTGGGGGCTGACATACTAGTGGTACGAGGGGCCGATCTTGTGGCAGCCATAGGCACTGATTCGGTGGATTTAGTGGTGGATTTAATTGCAGGCCCAGGTTGGCCGCAGCTACTTGAAGTGCTTCGCAGAGGTGGCCGTTATGCTACTGCTGGCGCTATCGCTGGGCCTATGGTGGAATTAGATATTCGCACACTATATCTTAAAGACCTCACTTTCTTTGGTTGCACCTATCAAGAGCAGGTAGTTTTTGACAACTTGGTAAGCTACATTGAAGCAGATGAAATTAGGCCAGTGGTCGCTAAAACCTATCCGCTAGAACACATTCATCAAGCACAAACAGATTTTTTGAAAAAAGGATTTACTGGTAAGTTAGTGCTTATCCCAGAGGCCTAAATAAGTCATTATGCCCACAGTCTTATATGCAGGTTGCTATGATGAAAATTAGTAAAATTGATGTGTATCAAGTGGACCTACCCTATGCAGGTGGCACTTACCGCTTATCTGGTGGCCGAGAATATGAAAGCTTTGACGCCACCATAGTGCGTGTGACTAGCGATAATGGCCTAACTGGTTTTGGAGAAAGCACGCCCTTTGGGGCCACTTATGTAGCCGCTCACGCATTGGGCGTGAGGGCAGGTATTGCAGAAATAGCGCCTACGATATTGGGCCTTGACCCGCGCAGAGTAGATAGAGTTTATGATGCTATGGATAGTGCTTTAGTGGGCCATGGTCACGCTAAAGCGGCTATAGATATTGCGTGCTGGGATATATTTGGAAAAGCAGTATGCATGCCTGTATGTGATCTATTGGGTGGCCGCACGCAGCAGCCTATGGCTGTTATTTCCTCCATCTATGCAGGAGACCCACAAGCTATGCGTGCTCGTGTGCAGGCCCACAGATTGCAAGGCTATCGCGGCCACTCTATAAAAATTGGCGAAGACCCTCAGTTAGATGCTGATCGGGTGATGGCGTGTTTAGCTGACCGTCAATTAGGAGAGTACTTCATCGTAGATGCCAATGGCGGGCTGAGTGTAGAAACGGCGTTGCGTTTTTTACGTTTATTACCCAGTCATGCAGATATTGTGCTGGAAGCGCCTTGTGCCACATGGCGTGAGCATATGTCCCTTAGAAAGCGCACATCTATACCTATGGTGTGGGATGAACTAGCCACCAGTGATGCTGCCATAGCTCAATTGATTAGCGACGATGGTGCAGAAGGAGTAGGGCTTAAAATATCCAAAAATGGAGGTCTAACCCCTTGTCGTCGCCAGCGTGACATGTGTATTGCTGCAGGCTATAGCCTTAGCGTGCAGGACACTGTGGGTTCTGACATTGCCTTTGCTGCCATTGCTCATTTGGGCCAAACTATTCCCGCGCACTTGTTGCGTTGTATCTTAGACACTCGAGACATGGTGAGCATCACCACAGCTGATGCAACCCACAAAGGTGGTTTTGATCGCCGCGATGGTTGGGTCACTGCACCTTCCTCACCGGGGCTAGGCATTGATCCGCGTATGGATGTATTGGGCGAGCCTGTGATGAGCTTCTCTTTGTAATCAGGCGCTTACAATTTATGAGTGCTTGGCACCCCTGCGGCTAATCATAATGCCGCCAAAGATCAATAGTAAACCAACAAACATTGAAATGGTGAGAGTTTCATCTAGCAAAACAGCGCCAAATAACACGCTGAATAAAGGCACTAGATAACCTACCTGAGCAATAAAAGTGTAGCCGTATACTCTAATCAGGTAAAAACGCACAAAAAAAGCTGCACCAGTAGGTACCAAACCCAAATAGACTAAGGCAATAATTGCTGAGTCTGACACATTAGCTACATCAGCCAGGGGGTTCTCTAGCAACAAGCTAGCAGGCACTGTAACAAGACAGCCCCCAAGCAATACACCTGCTGCCAGCATAGCGCTGCTCACCCCTTTCATTTGCTTCACCATGGCACCTGACACAACATAAGAGGCAGCAGCCACAATAATGGCAAGCTGAGGCAATAACTCACCTACGCCAGAGTCGAAAGTATCCAGCCCTATAACAAACAACACTCCAATAAATCCGATGATAAATCCCAGCGCTTTGTAACCGGTAATTTGTTCGTTGTTGCTAGTAAAATAGGCCAGCACTATCGCTATTAATGGGCTTGTGGCCATAAAAATGGAAGCTCTGCCAGAATCTAATGTTTGCTCCCCCCAAGGAATAAGAAAGAAAGGAAGGGCGCAACTAAAAAACCCAATGAGCAAAAAATTCATCCATACACAAGGGGAACGAGGCAAGCGGTCTCCCTTCATTAAAGCGTAGGCTAGTAACACCAAGGCAGCAATTAATATGCGCCCAGCAGAAATAGTCATAGGCCCAAACCCATCCAATGCATATTTGATAGCCTGAAATGATGAACCCCACACAGCACCTTGTATCGTGAGCAGTGTGTAAGCTTGAATGCCAGCAGGCTTAAGTATCATGATGCCTTACCATAGTGATGCAGTGCATCACCGATAATAGTTTCCACAGCAACGCTCCACAGCATCAACTCTTGATCTTGGTTATGCCCCATCATTATTTGCAAACCTAACGGCATATTATAGTCATCCAACCCACAAGGCAGTGTGGTGGCACAAAGGTGCTGTAGATTAGCCACTTGGGTATTGCGCAAGGCTTTGAAGTTGCGCTCTTTATAATGTTCCATGCTGTTTTCTACATAGGCCAAAGTGGGTGCACTAATAGGGCAGGTTGGACACACTGCAAAATCCACGCTTTTTAGCACTTCTTCTGCGGCTTGGTTAAAGGTATTTATAAGCGCACTTTTTTCGGCAATACGTGCAGGCGCATCATTCATATCCGCATCTGTAAGATGAGCAAAGCGCATTTTGGTACTGGGTGCTAATTGATCAAACCATGGTTTACGCTCTTTGGAACGGATAAATGCAGGAAACTCTAAAGCCGAAAAACCACCTTGTGAGAATAGTTCATAGCTTTGTTCCAGATAAGGCCAGTCCAGATCTACTAAAATTGCACCTTGTGCTTCTAGCTGAGCTAGGGCTGCTAATACACGCGTATCAATACCGCCCTCACAGCCTTCAAATAGAGCTGTAATCACGCCGATACGAGCACCTTTAAGGCTTTTTGGTGTGGCCGTATTTTGCGCAATAAATGCTTGAGGATTATTGCTGGTGGCAGGGTCTAGCGCTGCAAATCCCCATAGTGCATCAGCTGCAGTTAGGGCCAAAAGCCCAGCAGTATCAATGCTGGGTGATAAAGGCACAATGCCATCTTTCTCCCATCTACCCACACTTGTTTTAAGGCCAAATGTGCCACAAAAAGCCGCAGGCACACGCACA
>Ga0114998_10004233_pt1 | contig 10522 bp, 9 predicted proteins | sample ArcticOcean_MG_C_5_FD_87044 | JGI IMG/M metagenome (GOLD analysis project Ga0114998, IMG submission 87044) | Marine microbial communities from western Arctic Ocean - ArcticOcean_MG_CB4_138 | ecosystem: Environmental > Aquatic > Marine > Oceanic | place: Arctic Ocean: Canada Basin | collected...
GATTATATATATATATATATGTATATATATATGTATTAGCTTTTTAATTAGATAGAGTATAGTGCGTGATCATCATCATTATATACTAATTACTTTTTGCAGCTGTTGGTTTCTATATTATTATCAACGATAACTTTTCAGTCATCATCATCATCAGAGTTGTTGTTTTTCTATTTTTCTATTACTACTAAATATTTTATCATAGCGCGCACATTACACACAATACTATTAGTAATGAAAGCTCTTTCATCAATAAATAACAATATACACTAAATTGTTTTCCTGAGTTCATCGCTCGAATGCGCGAATAAACACGCATTCCCGAACCTACAACTCCCTTCTTGCCTAAACGAATTACATAGACGAGTCTTATACCTCGGCCTATCCCTTGCGTTGATCGTCTTTGCGTACGATCTCCCATCAGTAGTAGTATTCGTAGTCGTCGTATTATTATTATTATTATTATTATCATAATATGCATTATTAAAGTCTTCTTCTTCCCCGTTATTATTATTACGACTATTACTATTATTCGCATCTTCAGAATTCATTGTCGCATTACTAATATTATTGTTACTACTATTATTCTTATTTCCTCCAGATGATGATAATGATGAAGGAGGATTCTCGCCACCGCTAGCTCGATTTAAATTACTCTGACTAATATTGATATTACTCACCCCGTTAGCACTAGCACCAACGGTAGAGGCCATTTGCGCGTTATGTTGATGAGAATACGCGCACTTTGCGCCATATGAACACCCGCTATATGTAAAATTTACGGCGCGAGAGCGCGATTGAAAATGTCAGCGTTGAGTCTTGCGTACATCTATATAAAAGGTCACAACACGATATCACGATATCACGCACAGAACAACAGAGAAGAAAAATATCGAATACAACACACACACACACACACACACACACACACACGCACACGCACGCGCGCGGCGCGCGCGCTTAAAAGAAAAACCATCAAAATCAAATCATCTCTCAACTTCGTTTCTTCGAACATGTAGAATATATATATATAAAAAATTCAGAAACGGGGGTCTAATCCCTTGTTTGTGATCTCATATGATTCACTCTCTCGAGCTAGTTCATGATCAATAACACGGACCAATTTTCTTCCACACGCTTTTTATATATACATCAATTCTATTCTCTCTCTCTGTCTCTCTCTCTCTCTGCCTCTCTGTGATTTTAAAACACTCCATGTTCGCTTTGTTCGTCGTCGTATTGTGATGACTTGATCCGGCCGGCATTTCGATTTTCCAAAACAGCGAAAGAGCCGACACGTAAAAACGGGAAACACGCAAAACAAGACGTACTGTATTGAGTAGAATTTCGCGCACGGTTTTGTTATTTGCGCTTGATTGAATGCGAAGTTATTAATATCATTATTATTTTCAAATTGATGAGTATGATATTGGTGGTTCATTAAAGTTTGTGACATATCCTGTTTTTAGGTGATTTTGTGCAGCGTTCGATTTGTGCCGTTTTTTTGAAAGGAGAGAGAGTAGAGAAAGAAAGAAAGACGATAAAGAATGTGATCAGTGTTTGAGATGATTCGAACATCTCTTTCTCTCTCTCTCTCCCTGTCGATCATCATCAGTGGACAAATATGAGCTATCGCACTCCCATGCAATCGACGTCGGCTCGCTTTTTTGTTCATTATTGTTGTTGTGCGCGGACCGCGGAGATCACAAAAAGAAGAATTTCATTTAACATTTAATTCTTTTTGTTCGCCACATAAATTTTCTCATCATCATCATATTATTATTATTATAATCATCCAAAACTTCATAAATAATTTTAATCGATGTACGCATATCAATTTAGTTCAAACCCGCGCCGTCATTAAAATAGCACACAATCTCGCAAACAGTAATAATAATATCAATAATGGCATACGGCGACCCTCCATGGGAGTTCAAGGGCAAAGCTCTTTATCAACTTTCGTTGATTAAATCGAAGGAGGCTAAGAAACATGTTCCGAATGGTGAGTAGTATATACATACATACATACGCGCGCTTTCAAGCACGTTCTCGTTGATATTTTATTGCACGTGTTTACGCATTCGCAGGAGGAGGAGGAGGTGGGCGTTCTCGCGTTTGATCGTTAATCGTTCGCGAGATGTCGTAAACATTAAAGATATATTATATTTATTATATTTATTCATCCCATGTGTGAAACAAACAAATAAATAAAAATGAACAGACTTGAAATTGGTCGAATTATTCGGATATACGTTGGGAGGAATTTATTTAGCACGATATAAGGAATCACCATGTGGCGAGTTCGATGAAATGGTCGTACTCGCTGGTTTAGTGTGGAATAAGAGCTTGTCGTGCGCGTGGGCGAAAGCCGTTTTCGTGAACGATTTGAAGGCGAAGAAGCACGGGATTCGGACGTGCGGGTTACCGAGCGAATTCGCGAGGTTTAATTTTGTTGGCGGTAGTAAAACGGGTCATGCCGATTTAGTGCAAGAAGAAAAGAAGAATTGGAATAATTGGAATAGTAATAATAGTAATAATAATAATAATAATGGAAACACAGAGAAGAAGAGAGAATTGAGGAGTTTTGCGACGATTTTGATAAATCCAATTGTAATGAGAACGACGACGACGAATAAAAAGGAAAAGCCGTGGTGGCAATCTAATGAAAACAAGAAGAAAAAAAGCAACGAGAAGAAAGTATCTTCGTCATCGTCAACATCATCATCTTCTCCTTCCTCTTCTTTAATCGTTGACGTTTCGGGAAAAAATAAGAACAATAATAAATCGTCAATCGTGTGCGAAATGAAGTTACCTTCAGAGCCGAAGAAAATAATATCTCCGAGGATCAAAATGTTCTTGCCATCGTTTAGTGGGCGAACGAAAACGTGCCCGGAATTGATGAAGTATTCGTTAGAAATGAACGCGAACGTGCGTTTATCCCAACCGATCACGATGATCAAAGATAACAAAAATGATATCATCGATACTAGCAGTTCTTCGTTGAATGGAATATTACACGGGAAGCCTTTGATTTGCATCGCGTTCGATTTTATGACAATGTCCGTCGGTCGACCGGAAAAATGTACTATGTAATATATATATATATTTTTTCATTCATCGTCTTCTGAGGACGATAATGCTATAGCTATGTCATTACTATTATTATTATTATTATTATGAAACCCGCCTCCTTCGCCTACCGTTCTTCTCGTTTGTGTTCGCTGACGTCTTCTACTAGCAGAAGTAGTGTTGTATTGTTGTTGCAACAATACCATGCGCCTGTTCGTATAAAATTCCAGGTACCTTCTTTGAAACTCATCGTTCGTCCTAAATCTTACGTTTGCGTGCCTCATTGCGACGCGATGACACGAGGGGCATAAAAAATCACCAGATGGAACCATATCCAATCCAACGCAAAACGGGTGGCAATTTCTTTCACATCCGTCGCATATTAACAAAATTCCATCATCATCTGCATCGTACTCTCTACAGATGTGGCACATATTATCCTCTTCATCGTCGTCATCATCATCTACTCCTAAATCTCGGTCTTCTTCTGCACTTTCTTCTTCCTCACAATCGCTCCAATCGTCGTCATCTGAGAAATCTATGCGTAATAAATCGGCTCTATCTCTCATTCGCCGTAACTTTCGTTCCTCCATCGTTTCTTTTTTCTTATTCTTTTCTCGCATAGGCGGATGTCTATATTTCACTTTCATTCGATGACGACCGCTCAAAAAAGCTTCTTCTTTTGTAGTACCATCATCATCAAAATCATCGTCACGGACAAAAATCTCTCGGAAATTCTCTCGACATGTCGGACACCTCAAATTATTCTCAATCATCGTTCTTGACTTTTTCGTCCACCGTTTAATGCAGTCGTAACAGAATCTGTGTTGACATTTATTCAAATATGCAGATTTATTCATTTCAATTTGATTTAAACAAATTGGACACCACGTAGTATCTGTATCTTCTTCTTCTTCGTTGACTTTTCTGTCCCTATCCGATAAAGGTTTAACGCTTTCGCGCTCACGCATCATCGTGCTACTATACGGGATGATGAGTATTAGTAAATTGCATTATTATTATTGTTATTATTATTATTATTATTATTGTTATTATTATTATTATTATTATTATTATTAATAATAATATGTGCTTTCGTCAGTGTTCGTTTTTATTGACGCGAGAGAAAAATTCAAAAACATCAAATCAGCAGGAAAGAAAATTTAAGGTGCTGCGATCTGATCATTTGACGTTTGATGATTTATTTTTTTTGTTCGTTTACTTTTCTCCATTTCAAAACGGGCACAAACGACACATATTTATTATTAATAGAACATGTCTTCTCGAGAGAAGAAAATACACATGCGCGTACGTCATAAACACACACGCGCGCGCGCGCGCGCGCGTGTTTTTTAGATCTCTCTCTTTCTCTTTCATATATTCGTTATTCTTTTTCCGCGGTCTTTCAAAACAATCAAAAAAACAATCTTTCCAATTTTGAATTAAACATTTATTTTTATGTTTTGAGCTAAACTGACATGTATATTATGTAATAATCATAATAATCATTTCTTCTTCTATGCTCTCTCTCTCTCTCTCTGTACAAAACATGCATTAATGTTAATGTTATTATTTATTAAGCATTGCGTCGTTGGATCATGGGTTAAGGTCGAATCTGGGGAACCAGACCCTTGGTTTGGACAGGTGAGTTTGTATATTATTTATTAATTTTTGTTGTTTTGTTTGTTGTGGTGTGTTTTATGCGCGAGAAAGTGCACACTCACATGTTTACGAAGAAGAGATTATAATCGATTTATTGTTTCTGTCTTTTCATGTGCGCGAGAATGATGATGAAGATGTAGTACTGTGTGTAACTCTAATCTAACGCTTTGTTTATTTGTTTTATATGTATAATAACGAACACAGATCATCGAAGTGAAACCGACGCAATATAAAATTGGCGTGAAATGGTTAAATCCGCCATCATCTGCGTTGAACAAAAAAGATGGAGGTATCTATACCTGGGAAGGCACGTCGCATCATATACACTTGGAGACTTTGCTCGAAGTGAATCATGATATGTTCCACGTCGCGAATAGGGCTACGAAAATGACGTCGAAGAAAAAAAGCAAACAGAACGCAGACGAAGAAGAATTCTTTTGTATGTTGAACACGTGTCAAGGACGATGTAAAGGTATCAAGTTTGGAAACGCTGGGAATCAAATTGGACATTCTATGAAGTCGAAAGGGCGCGATTTCGATAATGAAGACGACGACGACGATGATGATGATGAGAAAAAGAAAAAGAAGAAAGCAAAGACGCAGCAACAAGAGCAGACGAAGATATTATTAAACAAAGTGAAGGAAGAGGAAGAATTATATAGAGTTAAAGAAGAGAAGAAGAAGAAAATGAATAAGAATAATAAGAACGAGGGAACGACAAAAATGAACAAAACAAACGCGACGACGACGACAGAATGGGATTATCCAAACGTTACCGGCGCATATTCTTGCCAAGAAGCAAAATTTGAATATGCGAATCATAGGTTCATGAAGACGAAAGATGGTAAAGTCGTAGAAGAAAAACGAGAATTTAAAGTGAAAGATCTTAAAGAAAAGTGTACGTGTAAACGTTTAGCGTCGATTTTCACGTCGAACCCGGAAGACCCAGTTTTAGTAGAAGAAGTGCACGAATTCAATCGCCGAATGTGTCCGACGCAAGCGATCGATGAAGGTAAAGTTTTGTTCAGTTTCCACGTATTCGATAACGGGAACCAACTCGGCTTAGGTATCGAAGCGCGAGAGAATATCAAACGCGGGTCGTTCATATGCGAATACGTTGGGGAAATAGTCTCTCGCGAAGAAGCGCAAAATCGCGAAGGCCCCTATAACAAGAACAAGTTATATTATCTTCACGATTTAAGCGGTCCATCGCCGATCGATGGCGTCAAGTTTTCAATCGACCCAACTGTGAAGGGAAATTTTGGAAGATTTTTCAATCACTCGTGCGCTCCAAACTGCACGACTTTAGAACTCCCAAACAACGCAATCAGGGCGTCTGAAAAGTATAAAATGTCATCGTCCTCGAAAGATCCAGAGAGATATCGTAATTCATGCTCTCAAATGGATGAAAAATCTCTCTTACTCGAAAGAATGCGAACAACGCCGCGTTTAGCCTTTTTTGCATGTAAAGATATCAAAAAAGGAGAACAGTTAACGATTGATTATAGCCCAGGACGAGAAGGCGAAGAGTTAAGAATGACCGTTAAATGTGCGTGCAAAGAACAAAGTTGTAAAGGCTGGTTGTTTTAATTAAAACCAATTGCGTTTGATAATCAGCTTTCAATTGTATAATGTAAAACCGCATAGCCAGCTGAACAAAAAAAGCGGCTTCGTTTTGTAGTAAAGCGATTTCAGCTTTCGCTTTCGAGAGTGCGATATTTAAATCCGAGTGATTAGAGAGTTCGAGCTGTGCGCGTGTTTCAATATGCTCGACTTTCATTTTCATTAATTGCAAGATCTCTCGTTCTTCAACTTGTAATTTATATCGTAACTCTCTTAACTCTCGCCTTTGCTCGCGAAGCGTCCTATCATTATTATTGTTCTGCGCCGGTAAACGCTCGAGAGCTTTTTCGTTCAACTCTTTCAAATTAATCAAACGCTCTATCTCTAAACACTTCGATAAACGCTCTAAAAATGACTTTAATTAAAAGGGGAAAGTTTGACCGGTAGTAGCAAAAACAAGAGGTCTTCAAAAATCTCACCTCGCGACGCGACCGGTCAAAACGGAACGCGAAGATAATGTTCTCACGCGCTTAAACCATGTTTAAGAAGAGAAAGAGAGAAGAAGAACGAGGAGATCATAACACCGCGTTCAATGAATCTCCTCTCGTCGTATCGAGCGCGGCGCTGCACGCCTTGAACGAACAAAACGTGGAACTTCTTGGAGTCGTTCGAGAGCTTGCGCGTACTGTGAAACATATTAATAAGCGCTTAGCGCGAGTTGAGGATAAGATTAGAGCGAGCGAAGAGTCGGAGAAGACAAAGCCGTTGTGGAAGTTCGTGACAGAGAAAAGCGGGGTTTGTCGCGATATATTTGAGAGACATATCGTAACGAAGTTGAATGGAACTGATCAGAAGTTTTTGTATGCAACGAATACGGAAAGTCGCGAAGCGATGCGAAGGGCGAATATTAAGTTGAGAGATAAGTTTTTTGTTCACGAAATGTCATCAAGATCGACGTTACAACTTGCTTGGGAGCATTATCCATGGGGTCAGAAGGGAAAGTACGATAGTGGAAATGAGTACACGAAGAACCAGGAACAGTTCAGCCGTCGAGTCGCTTTTGTGAACAAACTTGATTTGCTTCAATGGCTGCGCGAAGTGAAAGAGTGTACTTGGGATGATCAAACGAGTGGTTTAGCAGCAGTACATGGTAATCTTGCAATGCTGAAGTACTGCGTCGAGAACGGATGCCGGGTACACGCAGGCACATGCTTAGACGCCGCGAAATACGGCCACCTCGCTTGTTTGAAATACCTACGCGAGAAGAACTGTCCGTGGAATTCTTCGACAGTTTATTGGGCGCGTACAAACAATCACATGGATTGCTTAAAGTACGCTCTCGAGCAGAAATGTCCTGAACCAACTGCGGCAGAAGTGGCGAGATATGCTGCAAATCCGTGGCGTTGCTAGTGTAAGAAGTACCACAAAGAACAAGCGAATTTTATCGATCCATCACTCAAAGATACCTTCAGTAACAAAGCATCGAGCTTTTGTAAACCCGCGCGCGCGCTACAAAAACCACGCCTCGACTGCTTCTCTCTCCAACAGAAACACGTGGTCACGTCTGTAATCATAGAACTTAAATTCACTTGTTAATTAAAATCAAATGAGTATATACAACTCGCGTGCTCTTGCTTGGTTCGTCCGTATTTTTTATTTAAGTACAGCAGCATCAAATTCCGGCCTCTTAAATTTTTTTTCGGAAACAGAACATGTATACACGCGCGCGACAAAAATCGCCTCTTTTAACGCGCGAGACGAACGATTTCAGAATCATTCGTTATCGTCATCCGTTATTGATATCAGAAGAAGAAGAAGAAGAATTAGTTCAGTCAGTGTTCTTTTCAATAGTACGAAGAGCTTCGGCTTCAGGAGTACGAAGTCGTTATTGAATCAGGGAAGACTCTGCTGCTGTCGTCATCAACGGCGACGACGATTGATTGTTAAATCATATACTAATATGAATAATATGAATAACATGAATACTGATAATAATAGGAGAGTCGTTTTGTGGCACAGGAATGATTTACGAACGAGAGATAACTTAGCCTTGGAAAAAGCGATCGGTTTATCGTTAGCAGGGGATGACGACGACGACGTTCGCAGTCGAAACATTGGAGAACTCTTACCTGTCTTTGTCTTTGACCCGAGATTCTTCAACAAAGCAGACGAAGAAGAAGAAGAAGAAGTAACAGAAAAGAAGAGTGGTAAAGGATTTAATAACAGAGGAGCGAAAGGAACGAGCGCGCGAATAAGAATCCCTAAATGTTCCGTGAAAAGAGCCGAGTTCGTACTCGGAACCGTTAAAGAGTTGAAGAATAAGTATAAAAGATTAGGTTTAGATATGTTAATTAGAGTTGGATATACAGAGGACGTTTTAGGGGAGTTAAATAGTTCTTTTATTGTCGCAATGGAAGAGATTTGCTCTGACGAGAAAGAAATCGAAAGGAAAGTAATAAAGAATTTGGAACAAACGCAACGAACGAAAGTTATCTTGGTGAAAGATGGGACATTGTTCCACGAAGACGACGTGAATGAGATTTTATATAAAGGGAAATTAAAAGAAAGATTTCCAGATCAATTCACGCAGTTTCGTTTAGACATCGAGCAAAAGAATTTATTGGTGAGGAAAATAGAGGTGTCTAATAATAATGCGTTCACGAATGACGAGGACGTTTTGAAGAAAACATTCGCGAAATTAATGAAAATAGATAATAATACTATCGATTTCTCGTTTGAACCTGCGATAAAAGATTTACCGTTAAGCAAAGACGCGCTGCGGATGCACGAATGTATTCCAAAAGACTCTGATGATAATAATATAAGAGCCGTTATAACGTTCAAAGCAGGCGAAGAAGAAGCTTTAAAAAGATTAGAGAAATATTTGTACGGAACGAGGGCGATCGATACGTACTTTGATACTCGAAATGGCATGTTGAACGATTTGGACTCTACGAAATTAGCGCCTTATTTAGCGATTGGCGCAATATCTCCTCGAACGATCGAAAGAGAGATTCGAAAATACGAACAGACCGTTTTAAAGAATAAATCGACGTATTGGGTCATTTTTGAATTAATGTGGAGAGATTTCTATAGATTCTTCGCGATAAAACATAAGAACAAAATCTTCAAACTCGATGGTGTCGGTTCAAATGGGAAAATGCCTCCGTGGTTAAACGAGAACGATCAAATTGAAATATTCCAATCGTTCATCACTGGTCAAACCGGATTTCCATTAATCGATGCGAACATGAGGGAGTTGAAAGCTACTGGCTGGATGTCCAATCGCGGACGACAAAACGTCGCTTCCTGGTTAGCTTTAGATTGCAGAGTCGATTGGCGCTTGGGCGCTCAATGGTTCGAGTTCTTATTACTCGATTACGATTGTGCATCGAATTATGGGAACTGGGTCGCAGCCGCCGGTTTAACTCGCGGTCGCGTGAATAAGTTCAATATTCAGAAGCAAACGAACGATTACGACCCGGAAATGACATATTGCAAAAAATGGATTCCAGAACTATCGTCGTCAGAAACTGCGAACGCGAGTACGTATCCTAAACCGATTAAACTCGAGAAGTTTACGTTCTTGCAATCACAATCTCAATCGCAAAAACCGAACGACAGGGCAGGAGGAGCAGGAGCATTCAGTGGTGCAGGAGGTAGAGCAAAAAAGAACGCAAACGACAAGAACAGAAAACAAGGACGCGACGCGAAGAACCAAGCGTTCTATAATCAAAGAAACGATTATGACCGCGACGACCACGCTTCGAACATATTCAGATAAGACCTACATATTATTTGTTATAATTACAAAATAACTAAAACATAAAATCAAGGACGAAGGAGTTTGACACCTAATTTTTTTATCCCGGGATACAGAAGCCCCTTTTCCGAAAAAGGTCAAATAAAGAGGAACTATTGATGCTGCTTTCTATTTTCATGTCGTTCATTTCCTCGTCCAACTCTTGCGTCTTTATATATCCGAAGTTACCGCCTTCAATTCTGCCATGTTTTGGCAAAGATGCGAGTAAACTAATTCTTTTGTGCGTTTCGCTGAAGCAAAACACACAAAAGTAATTGCAGAACCGATTATTTTATAACCGATTCTAGCGAATCCATTGGCAGAACAACGCGATCACGTACTGAGGTTAATCTTATCAAGTAGTTAATAGTCATATTCGCTTTAGAAGTGAGTATAGGAAACAGATTAAACTCGTAAAATATTTTA
>Ga0114998_10004234_pt1 | contig 10522 bp, 6 predicted proteins | sample ArcticOcean_MG_C_5_FD_87044 | JGI IMG/M metagenome (GOLD analysis project Ga0114998, IMG submission 87044) | Marine microbial communities from western Arctic Ocean - ArcticOcean_MG_CB4_138 | ecosystem: Environmental > Aquatic > Marine > Oceanic | place: Arctic Ocean: Canada Basin | collected...
GCGTTTTATGAGTTAAATCGGGGGGTTAATTTTATATGCGCGAGTCACGGTGTAATCGGTGAGTTAAATAGGTGAAGTCCGTTAATTTCCCGTCGAGGCCGCGTCGTTTCGCGGCAACGCCAGACGATTGTCGGAAAATGAATCCGTAGGATTGTTCCTTTGGGTATCTGCGCGGTTCATAAGAGTCAACACGCGGAACATATTTTTTGCCAACTGTTTGCCACGGCGTGTGTCGTCGGGCAAATCCGACGTCTTTTCAGCATCTTCCGGCCATTGCCTCGCGCACGTTGTTTCGTCCAAGAAACTCCCCGCGTCCACGTCGCGCACGTACACGCACGAGTTCCCGCCGCGTCATCCCACGCACCGTCGCCATCACCACCGCCGACAAAACCGCCCTTCCCATCCGCGGTCCGCGCACCATGTACAGCACCAAATCGGACGTTTCGCGTTCCTCCGCGTCCACGGGCGACGCGATGCACGGCGCGGACGCGACAGTCTCCGAGGGCGTCGTGAAGCGCGAACCCCAAGGTCCGACGAGCAGGTCGGACACCGACACAGACGACACCCAGGGGTGGAGCAACTACAAGGTACGCCAACGCCCCACCCCCCGCCTCGACGTCCCTACGCTTCCCGCGCACCGGAACGGGAAAAAGAAAAGCAACAGCCGAGCCGGCTCGAGATTGATCCGTCCCTCCCTGACCGCCTCACCCGTCGTCTCACGCAGGCCATGAACAAGAAATCGCTCGCCGAGGTCGCGCTCCTGACGGAGTCGGAAGCTGCGAAGATGTTCAAGATGGGCACCACGCGATTCAAGGCCAGGTACGTCAACGCTCGCGCGCGGACCACCCGAAGGGGGCATCCCATTTCGGCAATCCCGGTCGCGTTTTTGGAAGCGCGAGGCTTCTTTATTTGCTGTTCAAATTGTCGTCACGTTTCCGGAAGATATCCCAAGGATTTTGGAAATATCTATGACTTCCAGAAATTCTGCGACAAGGGACCAAAACTTCCAGAATTCAAACCCGAACGAAAAGTCGCGTCTTTTCAGGTGTCTCCGTCTGCAGTGCGCCGAGTCTGACCGTTTTTTCCGTCTCTGTTTGTCGTTTTCCTTTCCTCAGGTGTCGCGATTTGGGCATTTCGCGCTGGCCACACCGCAAGCTGATGTCGCTGAAAAACCTGTACAGCGACCTTGTGAAGCACCTGCAGCACGCGCACGATACGCGCAACCGCGAGCAGTGCAAGCGCGTCCGGGGCATGATGCTGGAGATTAAATCCTACGCGCAACTCCTGGAAGCGGATCTTTCGCGGTTGAACCAGTTTTACAACGGCAAAAAAGCGTGGCCCGAGAACATTCTGAAGATTCGCCAAACCATCTACAAAAAACGACACGCGCAGGTTCTGATGGACAAGAAGGGGGGAAGCCCGGTGAAACACGAGTTGGACGTGTCCGAAACCAACACCACCAACTCCAAAGACTCCAGTGACAGCGGGTACGAATTCAACGACACTCAGGGGCCGGGCGAAACGACGGGCGCGGGTTGCAAAAACGGCATCGCCAACGGCGCGACCTTCGGGCTTTGCGCGGTTGGGCAAAACCTGGAAGAGCATTGGGCCGAGGATAAGGACATGTGGTTGTTCCTGGCCAGCAGTTGATGGGCTGGGCTTAGGGCCGAATTTAAAATTCATGTACATTGGGGGGGTTATAATAGTTAAGACGTCGTCCCAAGACGCGGTGTTGTTATACATTATGTTTTCATTTCATTTATTCTTTTTCGTACGTTTCGTATTTCCAAACGTCTCACGACGCGTCCACCTCCATCGCGTCGCCCTCCCCTGATTCCTCGGCGGGTTTCGTTTGGCGTTGCATTAAATGCTGGTACTCCCCGCACCGCGCGACTCCTGGAAGTTCCTCCACCAAAAGGCGGATGTGCGGCAGCGAGTACCCGAAGAACTCCGGACCGCTGATTGCGGTTTTTTTCGGTTCCTCGCCAAGCGCGGCGCGCGCCGCCGTGACGCGCCGCAAAACCTCCGCCCACGCCGCCGTCGCCGACTTGGCGACGATGGGTTCGTCAAGGCCGTGGTCCGCGGTGAGCTTGAACTCTGGGCCGCTTCCCCCCAACGTGATCTCCTGCACGTACCGCGTCCTTTCTCCGTTCGGGTCGTCGCAGCGCATGTACTGCCGCGCCGTGCGGTACCCCACCGGCAGGATGTACGCGGCGCAGTGGTAGCCGCTCGCGTCGGGGGGTTGGACCGTACCGAGGCACAAAAGCGTCACGCCTTGCGTCGGGCCGACGGGAAGAACAACATTCCCCTTGTTGTTTCTTGGTAGTGTTGCGTTTTGAAGCCGCGCGCGCTCGGCCTTGTCCATGTTGCCCATCGCCGCGGCGCGCGGTCCTTTTGGGCCGGGGCCACCCGCCTTTTTCGGTTTCGAAACGCGCGGCGGTTTCGCGCTCGGCGGCGCCACGGCGAGCTTCCCGCCGAGCGCCGCGCACAGTCGGCGCACGCGCAGACTCAAAACTCGGTTCAACGGCCACTCCACCGCTTGTGTTTGTTTGGAAGGGTTTTCCGTCGCTCCGTCGCTCTTCACGCCCCCCGGCGGCGAGTCCGCGAGTTTGACACGCTTGTGTTTGTTCACGGGGGTGTTTTCCTTGGACGACTCGCCTTCGCCTTCGCTTGCCGAGTTTGCGCGCTCGATCGACCCCGACCGGCGGCGCTTGGAACGCCGCGCCGTGGACGGCGCGTCCGCGTCGGCCGCGCCCGCCGTCCCCGCCGCCCCGTTCGCCGCAGAGATGGCGGCTTCCCAGGATTTCTCAAGACCCAGCTCCGTGTCCTTCAGAATCGCATCCCAGCGACCCCACCCGTGTCGCAGCGTCCCCACGAGCAAACCGCGGTCGTCCCGCGACGACCACCACGGCGCCGGCGACTCGCAGTGCGTCTCGACGTTTTTCACTTCACAGCGTTCGGTGAGCCACCCGCCGTTATCGGGCGCGAGCGCGGCGCCGTGACCTCCCGCGTTTGTAACCACGTTAATCAGTGGTTGCATCAGCTCGAGGCGAGACATTTCTTCGTGCGCGCGTTGCACGATGTGTTTCGTGAACAGCGCCTCCGCGAACACGGCGTTCAAGGTGACCTTGCCGCCTTCGTTCTGGGGAATCGCCAGCTCGTCCCTCTCCGCCGCGGAGCACGCCGCGTCCAGAAGGAAAGGGCACGCGTCGGTGCCAAGAGTACGCGCAGACGTGATGACATAGCGTCGGCAAAACGCCGCGACGTGCGCGGGGGTTTTGTCATCATCAAGTTTCGATGCGGCGTGCACGGCGCTCCACTGTCCAAACCCGAACACGCAGAGCTTGTCGACGACGCTTTTGCGTTCCGCCCAGGACCACTGAAATTCGCGTTTCTCCACCACGGCGCGGCCTCTGGTACCACTGGCGTCCGCTTTTTTCTCCTCCGCCAGTCGCGTGGCTTCCTCCGCAGCCACTTCCTGTTCTCGAAGCCTTTCCGCCGCCGCCGCTTCGGGCATGAGCTTCTCCCAGAACTCGGGATCGTCCAGCGCGATTTCATCCGTTTCCCCGCCCCGCGCGCCCGCGAACGTCGCGGTGGCGAACGCGCTCTTGTTCGCGTTCGGGTCCGTCTCCGCGTCCGTGTTGTCCGACGCCTCGACCACTCTGCGTTCGGAGCGGGCAAGGATGTCGTCGATACCCTCGGCACCCCACGCCGTCGCTTTTGTATCGGCATCCGGGTCCTCCGCGACCGCGGCGTACGCGCCGTGCTTTAAAAGCCGCTCGATTTCCGCGCGCCCGGCGCCGGCGCCGCCCGCGGTTTTTTCCCCAACCCGCACGCCCCCGAAGATGGCCTGCTCTAGCCCGAGTTTCATCGCCGCGCGGTCCAGCATGTCGCGCTCGTACGTGCCTCGCATCACCAACCGGTACACCTGCACCGGTTTGGTTTGGCCGATGCGGTGCGCGCGCGCCAGAGCCTGCGCGTCGTTCTGCGGGTTCCAGTCGCTGTCAAACACGATCACCGTGTCGGCGGCGACGAGGTTGATTCCTTGTCCGCCCGCTCTGGTGGAAAGCAGGAACAGGAACGCGCCGTCCGGAGCTTGTTCTGGGGCATCTTCGGGGCCGCAAAAGCGATCGATCGCGGCTTGACGTGCGCGACCGGTTACACCGCCGTCCAGGCGTTCGTACGAGTGTCCCCGGCTTCGCGAGTAGTCCTCCAGCACGTCCAGCACGCGCGTCATCTGGCTGAAAATCAACACGCGGTGTCCCCCGGCTTTGAGTCGTGGCAGCAGTTTGTCCAAAAGCTGGAGCTTCCCCGAGCTTCCCGCGAGCTGCGTGATCGTGGCGGTGCTTCGCGCGCGCGCTTTCTGAAGCGCTTGCTGCGCCACGAAAGCCTCCTCCACGCCGTCCAGAAGAAACGGGTGCTGGCAGCACTTGCGCACTTCCATCATGACGTTGTTGAAGTTGGCCAGCGCGCGGTCGTCGTTGCAGCCGTGTCGCAGAAACTTAAAGTTGCGCTCGAAGAGCGCGCGATAGCACTTCTTCTGAAGCGGCATGAGCTCGCACTCGATGAGGGTCTCGACGCGCGGGGGAAGTTTGTGTTCCACGTCTTGCTTCAGGCGACGCAGCAAGTACGGCGCCAGAACTTTGTGCAACGCCTCTACTTGCCCCGCTCCTTTGACCGCGCCGAATTTGGACTCGAAATACTCCTTATCCGCGAATCGGCGTCCATCCACGAAGTTCAGTAACGACCAAAGCTCCGCGGTGTCGTTTTGTAACGGCGTGCCCGTGAGGAGCACGACGCGCCCGGCGAAATCGAGCGAGTTCAAGTCACGCACGGCTCGTCCTTCGCTGTTTTTCAATCGGTGCGCCTCGTCCACCACGAGACAGCTCCACGGCACTTTCGATAACGTGGACCGGTCAGCTTGTACCATCTCGTATGTCGTCAGCACTATGTCCGCTTTGTACACCACGTCGCCGTCCATGTCTGTTTGGTCGTACATAAGCTCGTGTCGGCGGATCATCGCTCGCGCGCTCGGGTTTCCGACGTACGGCACTACGTGCGCCCCGGGAGCCCACCGCGCGGCTTCGCGTTCCCAGTTGACCAGCGTGGACAGTGGCACCACCACAAGCGCGGGCCCCCTGGGTTTGATCGTCGGCTCAGGCGTCATCGCTTCCGAGCGAAGCACGTAATCGATCAGCGCCAGGGACTGCGCGGTTTTTCCAAGACCCATCTCATCCGCGAGCACGCACCCTCGACCCGCGACGAGAAGGTTGTGTGCCATCCACCTCACACCCTCGCGCTGGTACTTTCGAAGGACGTTACCCTCGCTGCCGTACCACTCGCGCGACGGCGGGTGGTCCTCTTTGGAAACGGGCGACGCCGCCGCGACGCGCGCGGCGGCGGCGGCGACTTTCCGCGCGCGGCGAGAAAGCACCTCCTCGTGTTGCGCCGTCGCCGTCGCGGCGTTCGTTCGTACCCACGCCTGCGATTCCCAAGTCGTCTCGTCGTACCCGAGGCCACCGCCCCATTTAACCAGGGCCTCGTCGCCGTAACCAAGCGCCTCGTCGCCGTCTCGGAGCGCCAGAACTCGGCAAACCTCGAGACACTCTCGCGGCACCGCAACCGCCTCGCCGGCGGCCCGCGGGTGTTTCTCCCAAAACTTTGTCAAGCGCGGAGACGCGAGGTTCAGCGCCGCCGCGAGCGTGAGTAGGGATACCCACGAGCAGTGCTTCAGCGCTCGAGCTTTCCACTTGACGAGAATCTCGATTGAATCGTCACCAGCGGTGACCGCGTCGGTCTCCGCGCCCGGCGAGATCCGCCACCCCACCAGCTTTTCCGCGAGATTGACGTTTTCCGTCAGCGTACCCAACACGTTCGTCTCCACCGTGGACCACTGGTCAGCGGGCCAGGAGGCGTACGGGGTGACGCCATCAGTCGCGGGGACGTGTACAGCGCCCGAAGTGTCCACGCCGCCCGCCTCGCCCTCGTCGTCGGTTTCCATCGTAACGTCTCCGAGCACGTCGTTCCAGAAGGAAGGATCGGTAGCGGTCTTCTCGGTGTTCTCGCCTGGCGAGCCACCGGACGTGTTCGTGTCGTCTGGAGAAGCCCCACCGCTCGCGCCGTGTACGCCCACGCGGTCGAGCTCGACCAGGTCCATCGCCGCGAGTTCCATGTTTCCGGAGTGAGACGCGAGCACCTCAGCGATCGTGGCGGGATCGATGGTTTCAAACGTGCGCTCCAGCGACTTTTGTTCGGTGTGGTAGGCACATCGCTTCGCCGCGGCTCGGCGGGGCGCACCTCCGACGCGGACCATCGCGTATCACTAACACGCCGCGCGTTTCGTACACGGTAAGCTCTCTCCTCCCGCTTCTCGATACGCGCCTCCTCGTGGCTGTGCGTCCGTCGTTGTCGTCGTTGCGCGCGCGGCGTTGGCGGGCCCGAGAAAACAGTTCAAAAAAAAGTGAAAAAGAAAGGATTCGAAATGGAGAGGGAAAAAAAAGCGTTGGAAAAAAACCAAAAACCAGGAGCACCCGTCGTCACCTTGGGCGCCCCTGTGGAGCCGCCTGCTCGCCGATTGACCTGACAATAGGCTCGTCGCGTAGAGGAGGTCGTCCTGCACGCGTCCGCGCAAAAAGATACGCCAAAATATACGCCGTAACGGGTTCGAACCGTTGACCTTTTCGGTGTAAACGAAACGTCATAACCAACTAGACCAACAGCGCATTGAGAAGGTAAATGTCATTTCGTGACAAGACCACTGCTCATTTGATACCCTGGCCGGAGACTTTTTGGTCTTGGCAAGGGCATTTAGATACCCTACCTAGCCGGGAGACTTTTCGTCGTGGCCAGGGTATTTGATTGAGTCTCTGTTCCAATCAGTGTCTGACTGGTCCAAGGACTTAGCGGGCGCGGAGGCAAAATCAAAGCAATACATACCAGGTTGGCATTTGCATGAATTAACGGAAAATGACGACTGGCTGTATGTGAAAAAGTTAGAATTCTTCTCTTTGTCGTCCATCCCAAAGAAAGGAATCGAAACTAAACGACGACTGCCGAGATTGTAGTTGTCTCACAGCTGTCTGCGCCGCGTGCGCGCGTCCCCTTGTTGTTAGGGCGCGTGGGGGCGACGATGGACGACAGGGGGGGAAGCGCCCGCATGTCGTGCGACTCTGGCGTTGATGAACGCAGTACCGGTGGGGGTGACAGTGGAAGAAACATGAATGGGGAGACGAGCAACGACGCCCCCGGGTCGTCGGGGCGTGACACCGGTAGAGTTTCGCCGAGGCGGGACACGCATTTCGGGGAATATTCCACGTTGGGAGTGCGTGTCCCGAAGCGCACGCGACCGCTGGTTGTGGACGACGAAGTACAACCCACGCGTGCGTTCGGTGCGTCGCCGGGAACGAAACGGGCGCTGTCCGAGCTCATGGCAAACAACTTGTTGAGGTTGAACGTTTCGCCGATGGACACTTCGCCTTCCGGTGACAGACACTCGGGGGGTTTATCCACCACCCCCCCGAGTCCGTCTGGATTTGGGATGTCTCCATTCGGAGGTCGAGTGTCAGGTGGAGGATTTGAGACTCCTCGCGAGAGGGACGGGTTGGACGCGGTGGAGGGCGCGACGGCGGTGACGCCGCCGGCGAGAGTGCGCGGTTTCGAACTGTCGTCCATGTTGGACGACGCCGGACACGACCAGTCCGCGCCTCAGCCGCGAACCACGGACCTAGAAACAATCCTACACCGGCGACGAAAGAGCATCCTGTCGCAACAGTTAAGCGGGGTGTTTCCCGTGACCACACCAGCGCTTCCGCTGGCGTTACCTGCGCCTCCGCCAAACAGTGTACTTCCGTCGCCGTCGCGTTTGCTGGGAACGCTTTCCATGATGGACAACAGCCCGGTTTTAACCCCGTCGTCACCATCCGCGGAGCCTACTGGACGGGGAGACCTACGGAAACAAGCGATTCTGAAGCGGGTTTCGTTGGCACATCCTTTCGGAGAGGTGATGCCGTCGATTTCGCGGTTCGTCACCCCCGGACTCGCCGCGCCGAAACTAACGTTGCCCGCGCCGCTTCGGGAAGCGCGCGGCGCGTCGGACGACGACGACGACGACTCCGACTACATGTAAACTACTACGAGTGGATATCACTTCAATTTCTAGCACTAGTTCGACGAATAGATTAATAGGTACAACAGACGACGTCAACTGCGGAGGTGCACCGCGCGGGCAAAAATTCGGGCGTGTTCCCCGAACGAGAAACGCACAAAGTACCTGCTCGCCGTGTCTGTCTCGCCACCACTGACGCGCCTCCTGTACAACATGCTGGAACAGAGTTGGGGCAGATCACACATACCGTTTTCGTCGTAATCAACATCGATCCAGCCAAGACAGACGTGCGCTGGTCGGCCCGCCACGACGGCGTTCGAAGTCGGATCCCCGAGGAACAGTTTCAGCCGGCGCAGGGGTTGAGGCTGCACGGGTACGAAGCGCATCGAACCCTGCTTTAACACCATACCCCCCACGCCACCGACCTTGACGTTATCGCCCGCGTGAATCACCATGAGTTCAATCTGCACACTGATTTCTGCGCCTTCAAACCCACCTCCCACGACACCCCAATCGTCCAGTTGCTCGCGCCTCTTTTTGATGTTCATCGTTTCCAGATGCAACCTCAACGCGGACGCGCACCGCTCTTCGAAACGCGAAAGCTTCACCGACGGGTCCTCGGGGGGGCGATAACCAGGGAGCATCCAAGGAGGCTTACCATATTTCGGCGCGACAATTGACTCTCGGGGCCACAGACTTTTAGTGGGTGGAACCGCGTCTTGCCGATTTCTTCCACCGCCACCGCCCCACGGCGCTCGAGCACCGCTTTGTTTACTTCGCCGAACCCCCGAGTCGTTTCCCTCTAGCAAGCTCGGGTCGATGAAAACAACATCGTCAGCCGCTTTCCATGACACGTGCCTCGAATCACTCGGAAAGCACTCGTGATGGTTGACTTGCGACGATGTAGCAGTCGACGATTGCGAAGCCGCCGAGTCGGCGCGTCTTCTCTCCAGCATCTGATTCATCCGTCGCCGAAGCTCTTTCGTCACCTCCTTCTCTTTGCGCACCGTGTCTTGTACGTCTTCTCCAGGAAGACACTTCCCAGCACGCTGCCAGTCGGCACTGAGGATATCCTCAACAGCACGTCGAAGAGTCAGATTTTGATCAGTCTGCTTCGTCGGGTTCATCGCGCGCGTCGCCGCCGTTGATTCTCCACCAGCCGTGCTGTCGATTGTCCAAGGACAAGGTGAGCCTCGACCGGGCTCTCGAGAAGTCGGCCGCGTGATGGGCGTTCGCCGGGGTTCCGGAGGGTCCTCTTGGTTGGTATTTCCTACTGCTTTGCCGAAGAGCTCGTCCCAGTCTGTTGACGCCGTCATTCTCCCGGCGTCCATGCTCGGGTGCCTTCCACGAGCTTGCTTTCGCTCCGCATCGGACGTCGCGACGAGCATTTTGAGGTCCGAGAAGAGATCCGAAAGGCGCTCGTCGGCCGCCGAGACGGCGGCATCCAGGTCATCTACCTCCATAACCTACAAGTCGGACGACATCGTGGTACGTTATAGTCGCGAGCAGCGCTCTCACAGCCCGCGCGGACGTTCCGACGCGCCGCTCGTTGTGCGGGTGCCGGCAACATTCGTCGAGCGTTTCCAGTCCAACGTTCGGAAACACTGGCGTGAAAATTGCGTGAGAAAGTGCAGTGACTTGTGAGAGTGGGACGCCAAAGGTCGACCGCACGACCACGATGTCTGTCGTCATCCCCGCCGATCGCCTTTTACCAGCGTCCGTGGAACCTGGACCGGCAGGTTATCCCGCGGTCAAAGTTCGCTCTGCAGACGCGGACCTGCTTCCTGCTCGAAGCTTGTACCACCAGGAAACTGGCGAGCTCATCAAGGATTTTCTCAAGTACGACGAAGTCCCCGGCATAACGAACTGCTCGGTAGTCTCTCTACCACCTGGCACCATCATCGAGAGGCACGAACATCCCTCGAAGTACGAAATTTTTCTCACCAGCGGAGGACGCGGGGTGTTCAAGGTATGGGCCCCGGGTGCGGCGGAGACAGACGAGCCGCGGGAAATTTTCGAGCTCAAGCCTGGAGTGTGCTGCACCGTCGGACCGGAGGAGCCGCATATGATTTGCGCCGCGGAGGATTGCGAGCTGAGCATGACCTACCTCGGTGTGGTGGCACCGGAAACTAAGGCGTCGTGACTTGAAATTCTGTGTTCGTGGTGATTCAAGTAACGACGGACTACCTACTAGCCATGCCTAACATATTAGACGTGAAACAAATGACCTCACCTCACGGACCCGTCGTCGGCGTCCACGGCTTATCCCAAAACCTGTTGTGCCGGTCGGTGTGCGGTATCACGTCAAACTCCATGTCATACCAGATGTGCCCCGGGTGCGCGTTCTTGCAGCACCAGATGGCGGCGTACTTTTTAAGCCTTTTCGAGAACTTCGTCATGTCCTTGTCGTCCACGAAA
>Ga0114998_10004236_pt1 | contig 10521 bp, 9 predicted proteins | sample ArcticOcean_MG_C_5_FD_87044 | JGI IMG/M metagenome (GOLD analysis project Ga0114998, IMG submission 87044) | Marine microbial communities from western Arctic Ocean - ArcticOcean_MG_CB4_138 | ecosystem: Environmental > Aquatic > Marine > Oceanic | place: Arctic Ocean: Canada Basin | collected...
AACGTTGCCTTTCTGTTACAGATATAGCGTGACGAGCGTCAAGTAAGTTAAATACATGAGACGCCTTAAGTACAAATTCGTAGGCAGGCAAGGGAAGTTTGGCTTCTACCATGCGAGCGCACTCGGCCTCGTAGTGATCGAAGTTACTAAATAGGGTATCTACTTGCGCATGTTCAAAGTTGTACGTGGACATCTCCACTTCTTGTTGATGGAAGATATCTCCATAACTCACAGTAGTACCATCAGCAGCACGGCTCCAAACTAGCTCATATACGCTGTCTACGTTTTGGAGATACATGGCAATGCGCTCTAAGCCGATGGTGATTTCACCCATCACCGGGTAGCATTCAAGGCCGCCAGCTTGCTGGAAGTAGGTGAACTGAGATACTTCCATGCCATTAAGCCAGATTTCCCAGCCTAAGCCCCATGCGCCCAAAGTAGGAGATTCCCAGTTGTCTTCTACAAAACGTACATCATGTACTTGGGTATCAATGCCAAGGTAGTCTAGGCATTCTAGATACAGTTCTTGAAAGTTTGTTGGTGATGGCTTAATAACTACCTGAAACTGGAAGTAATGTTGTAAGCGGTTTGGGTTTTCACCATAGCGTCCATCCGTAGGGCGGCGGCTTGGCTGAACGTATGCCGCACGCCAGCTTTCAGGGCCAATGGCTTTAAGAAAGGTTGCAGGGTGAAAGGTGCCAGCACCTACTTCCATATCGAGTGGCTGCATGATGTTGCAGCCTTGAGCAGCCCAATATTGTTGCAAGGCAAAAATGAGGCCCTGGAAAGTACTGGTATCGGTTGTTTTATCCACGATTAAGTCCCCGTATCAAGTAAAAGACAGTATTGCCTCAGCACGGGGCCAAGAGCAAGATTTAAGCCGCGTATTATACACTAGCAGTAAGCAACTGGCATGTACCTAAAAGCACCCTAATCCCTCGTTTATGGGCCATTTACGGGGTATCATTACTTAACCAAGCCAAACCTATGGCTTGAGAACGAATCTTTGACCAGCTTATGTCTGAAAATTTAAAATCTAATCTCGCTGTGGGCCTATTGCGCACCTTAGGAAAGTTCCCCTTGTGGTGGCTGCATTGTCTATCTAAGGTGATCTTGCCATTTATGTTGGTATTGCCTAATCAAAGCCATAAACAAACTAAGCTCAACATACAGCGCTGCTGTCCAAACCTAACCAATCAGCAACAGGCTAAGCTAGTACGCCAAAGCTTGCTACATACTACTTACGCTGCATTAGAAATGGGTATCAATTGGACGCAAAGCAGTCAGTGCGGTTTAGATAGTATTAAAGCCGTACATGGAGCTGAGTGTTTGAGCGAAGCCCAAAGCAAAGGGGGAGTGGTGCTATTAACTCCTCATTTGGGTAACTGGGAATTATTTGCTAATTGGGCCGCACACCAAACTAAAGTTACCGCTCTTTATAAGCCCGCCAAATTGCCTGGCCTAAATCAGTTGATATACCAAGCACGAAGTAATGCTGGCATGAAACTAGCTCCGGCATCGGCAAAAGGAGTCATGCAGTTAAAGCGATCTCTACTAAAAGGTGAAGTGAATTTGATCTTGCCAGACCAAGAGCCTCCGCCAGTGGCTGGTATTATTAGTCAATGGTTTGGCCAGCCAGCCTATACCATGACCCTAGCTAGCCAGTTAGCTAATACTAAAAACACCCTTATTATCTTAGGTTTCGCGCGGCGTTTGAATTCTAGTAACGGGTTTGTTATTGAGCTAGAAGACATCACGGATGAATGTACACTCGCCAGTACTAGCGATACTAAAGATGACGCTACTGCTGTTCTGGCAGCCAAGGTGCAAGCAATCAATACCGCAGTAGAGCGTTTGGTGCAGAGTGCGCCGGCACAGTATCAGTGGGAATACCGCCGTTTCAAACATACGTTAGAAGCTGATTCGCTAAACTAAATACCTACTCTCAACCAACCACTGGCTTACGAGCAATTAACAAGGCTTTTCCTGCCAAAGGGTGTTCTAGTTGGGCTAATTCTTGTGCGTCGTGATACACCAAAGGCTCAAGTTCATTAAACAATTCTAACAACTCTCCTTTAGTTAATAAAAATTTTGGACGCCTTGGCTTGCTTAGAGTTTCACCTGCAATATCAGTGACTTGATTGAACGTTTGATAAACTAAAATGCCGCCGGGTTTAAGGTGGGAGAGAATCTGTGGACAAAGTGTTCGATCTAGAAACGCAGTTATACAAATAAGATCAAACTTTTGATTTGGCCATGGTGTGTTTGTAAGGTCTATACACTGTTGATTTACCTCCACTTTTTGCAGGGAACAATGATGCGCCATTTGTTCAAGACCGGCCGCAGAATAGTCCCAGCCATTCATTTTAAGTCCATGTTTTGTAAGGAATATTGAGTTTTGTCCTAAGCCGCACGCTAAATCTAAACCAGTGCCGCTATTGGGTATTAGGTGAGTGTAATGCTGTAGGCCATAACTTACCTGAGGTAGTTCAGAGGGTACGGAATAGCGTTGGTTCCAATGCTGACTCATGGCAAAAATCTCTGTGGATAAGTCTGTGAATAGGTTGGTACAAAACCGTTAATAGAATAACCTAGTCACGCCAAAACATAGGGGTAAATAATACTAATAAGGTAAAGATCTCTAAACGGCCCAATAGCATAGAGAAGCATAGGATCCACTTAGCTGGGGTATTAATATCGCCATAGTTTAAGGCAACGTCTCCCAAACCTGGGCCAAGGTTATTGAGGGTAGCACCTACAGCTGACCAAGCAGTAACTTGGTCTAATCCTGTGCCTAATAGGGCAATCATCATGAGTACGTAGACTAACATGTAAACTGAGAAAAAACCCCACACAGCCTCTGCTACACGGTCTGGGATTGGGCTAGAGCCTAGTTTTACGTGAATGATAGCGTTGGGGTGTATTAATCGCTTTACTTCTCTTAGACCTTGTTTCATTACAATTAGTACGCGCACCACTTTCAAACCGCCGCCCGTGGAGCCGGCACAGCCGCCCATGAAGGCCGCACTAAATAATAGAAACGATAACATGGGTGGCCATTGGGCAAAATCTGCTGTGGCAAAGCCAGTGGTGGTGGCGATAGAGACCACTTCAAACACGCCTTGTCGGAAACTGTCATCAAAGCTCATGTTATTTGTGAGCCACAAAGTGCCCACAGTAATGAGACTGATGAGGGCAAGGACACTGAGGAAAAAACGGAACTCTTCATCTTTCCAATAGTGTAACAAACTAGCTTTGTAGTGTTTTTTTCGTATGTTGCGGGCAGTGTGGAAGTGAAGGCTAAAGTTTACTGCAGCTAGTAACATAAAAATAATGGCAATAGTTTCTATAGCAGCACTATTAAAGTAACCCAAGCTTGCATCGTGGGTAGAGAAACCTCCAATGGCCACAGTAGAAAAACTATGGGTAATGGCATCAAAGGCGGTCATACCTGCAAACCAATAGGCCAAAGCGCAAGTCACCGTCAGAGTAAAATAAATGTACCAAAGTTGCTTGGCGGTTTCAGTAATTCTTGGGGTTAATTTAGAGTCTTTTACTGGCCCTGGAGTTTCCGCGCGGTATAACTGCATACCACCAATACCCAGCATAGGAAGGATAGCGACGGCTAATACGATAATACCCATACCGCCAAACCATTGTAAAAACTGACGATAAAACAATAACGATTTAGGCAATGTATCAAGGTGTGTAATGACCGTGGCGCCTGTGGTGGTAAGGCCAGAAAGAGATTCAAATAAAGCGTCTACATAACTCCAGTTTGGGTTAAGGATAGACAAGGGTGTTGAGAAGTAAAACGGTAAAGCACCGAATAAGCCTAGAACAGACCAAAACATCACAACAATGACAAAGCCATCTCGTGTCCGCAGTACTTTATTGTTTTTAGAAAACGGTAGCCACAACAAAAATCCAGCAATAAAGGTGATGAAAAAGGAGATGCCAAAAGTCCATTCTGCACCGTCGTCATGGAAGCTAAGGGCAATCAGTAATGATGGCAGCATGGTGGCACTGAATGCCATTAGCAACATACCAATGATTTTTAAGGTGACACGAAAGTGCATATTAAGGCCTAAAAGAATCCCAGGGTAACGGCAAATAGTCGTTCTACTTCGTGAATCATGTGTCTATCTGTTAAGAATAGGATGCAGTGGTCATCGTTTTGGATAACTGTGTCGTGGTGAGCAATGAGCACTTCTTCACCACGAGCAATGGCGCCAAAGCTAGTGCCTTTTGGCAGGCGAATATCGGCCACGTTACGGCCAACTACCTTAGAGGTTCTTTCGTCTCCGTGAGCCACCACTTCAATGGCTTCTGCAGCGCCACGTCTTAAGGAATGAACGTTAACTATATCGCCACGGCGTACATGGGTTAACAAGCTACTGATGGTGGTTTGTTGAGGAGATATAGCAATATCGATGGTGCCATCTTCTATCAGGTCTACATAAGCTGGATTACTTATTAGGGTCATCACCGTGCGGACACCTAAACGCTTAGCTAACATAGACGCCATAATATTGGCTTCATCGTCGTTAGTTAAGGCGCAAAAAACATCAGTGGATTCAATATTTTCTTCAATTAAAAGATCTTTATCTGAAGCACTACCATGTAGGATGATAACATCGTTAAGCATGTCCGCCAGATGTTCACAACGTTCTAGTCCGCGCTCAATTACTTTAACCCGGAAGTGCTTACTCAAATTTCGGGCTAAGCGGGCGCCAATATTACCGCCACCTGCGATCATGATGCGCTTATAGGGTTTTTCTAGTCGGCGAAGTTCGCTCATTACCTTGCTAATGTCAGCTTTGGCAGCAATAAAAAACACTTCATCATCAACATGAACACGAGTTTTACCGGAAGGGACTATGGCTTTGTCGTTACGGAAAATGGCGGCAACACGAGTGTCCACGTTAGGCATATGGCTGCGTAAGTCAGAGACGGGTTTACCTACTAGTGGGCCACCGTGGCAAGCGGTTACAGCAACTAGCTGCACTTTACCTTTGGCAAAATCGAGCACTTGTAAGGCCGTTGGATTTTCTATGAGTCGTTGAACGTGAGCAGTAACCAGCTTTTCTGGACTAATAATGACATCGATTGGAAAAGCCCGTGGTTCTGTTTTAAATAAAGCTTCGCGCTCTAACAAATACTGATGCTCACGGATACGGCTAATAATGGTGGGTGTTCCGAACATGGTTTTAGCAATTTGACAGGCTACCATGTTTACTTCGTCGCTATTGGTTACTGCTACCAACATGTCAGCGTCTTCGGCACCAGCACTGGCTAGAATATTTGGTAAAGAGGCGTTGCCGCGCACAGTACGGATATCAAGACGATCTTGTAAGTCTTTTAAGTGGCCGGCATCTTGGTCCACCATCGTCACATCATTGGCCTCGTTGGCCAAGTTTTCAGCAAGGGTGCGGCCAACCTGACCTGCACCAAGAATGATGATTTTCATACTGAGTAAAATACCTCAATAGCTGTTTATAATTGTGTTATAGACACTATAATAGCAGAACACATGGCAGAATCTACCACCATGGTTGCTACTATGAGAGTGGTTTGTGGAGTTTTGCGTAGTAAAAGCCATCGTGGCTTGCTGGGTTAGGCAGAAGTTGTCTACCAATATCCAGAGGTAAGCCCCAGTCAGCGTCTATGGCACAATGTTGGGCTTGTGGTTGTTGCTTTAAAAAACGGCTCACAAGACGATCGTTTTCTTGGCGTAATACAGAGCAAGTGGCGTAGAGTAAATAGCCACCTGGCCTCAATAAAGGCCATAGGTTTGTTAGCAGTGTTAACTGTAGCTGAGATAATTCTAAAATATCTTCATTAGTGCGCAAGACTTTGATGTCTGGGTTGCGGCGAATAACACCGGTAGCCGAACAGGGTGCATCAAGCAGAATGCGGTCAAAGGCTTCACCATCCCACCACTGATCTGGCTCGCTAGCATCAGCGCAGAGAATTTGCGCCTGTAAGTCCATGCGGAATAGATTATCCTTCATGCGCCCGATGCGTCGTTCTTCTAGCTCTACGGCAACAACGCTTACATCTTCGGCTTCCAATAAATGGCAGGTCTTGCCACCAGGTGCAGCACACGCATCTAACACACGGTGGCCTGCTTTTAGCTCTAGCAAGTCTGCACACAGTTGTGGCGCTTCATCTTGCACACTAAACCAGCCTTCTTCAAAGCCAGGCAATTGGATTACATCGCTGGCTTTTTCTAGCTGCACACCAACGTGGCTATACTGGCAGGCATTGGCATGGTGACCTGCCTCGGCTAATGCCAGTAAGTAGTCCTCACGGGTTATTTTACGTGTATTAACGCGCAATGTGAGCGCACCTTGTGGGTCGTTGGCGGCTAAAATTTCTTGCCAATGATCAGGCCAGTGGTTGCTGAGCTTTGAAATGATCCATTGTGGGTGATTGTAACGATAAGCATCGTGCTCATTCAGTACTTCTTCTAAGTCTGCACCACCACGAATGTAAGAGCGTAATACGCCATTAATAAGTTTATCTGCCCAGCGCTTACCGCTAGCTTTAGCGGCCTGCACGGTGGCATCTACGGCTGCGTGGTCTGGCGTACGCATGGCTTTTATTTGGTATAAACCCATAAGAATTAGGGCATAAATGTCCTGGTCTTGAGGTTTCATCGGTTTGTGTAATAGCTGTTCTGCAATCAGTTCTAATTGAGGAAAATGCCTACAGGTGCCATAGCACAGTTGTTGAATTAGGGCGCGGTCACCGTGTTCGGCTGCTTCTAGCGCCTTAGGTAAGCTAGAGGCTAAAGAGCCTTGGTGACACAATACTGAGGTGAGGGCTTGGGCTGCTAATAAACGTGGATTTGCCATGATTAGTTTTCCACCATAAGGCTGGTAAAGGTTTCCCCAATAGTCATTTTTTGCTTTAAATTCATGAGTTCATTTTGATTTAGTGCTTTGCCGCTGGGCCACTGTAATTGGGTGATTTTAAGGTGACCGGCACCGCAAGCAACTTCTAAGCCGGTTTTATCCAGCGCTACTAAAGTGCCGGGGGGTTGGCTGCTAGCTTTGGCACTAGAGGCCTCTATAGCGTGAGCCATCCATATGCGTAAGCGATTGTCTTGCCAATCACTGTAGGCTACCGGCCACGGGTTAAGTCCACGTACTTGTAGGCTAATTTGCTGGGCACTTTGTTGCCAATCAATGGCCCCTTCAGACTTGATTAGTTTGGCAGCATAGTTAGCTGTGGCGTTATCTTGAACTTGCGCAGTGAGTCCGTCATTTTGTAGGTGATCCAAAGCCTTCACAAGGCTATTGCAGCCAAGTACTGCCAACTTTTCATACAAGCTAGCACTGGTGTCGTTGAGGGTGATGGGGATCTGCGCTTTAAGCAACATAGGGCCAGTGTCTAAGCCTGCTTCCATTTGCATCACGGTAACGCCAGACATAGAGTCACCTGCCAATATTGCCCGTTGAATAGGCGCTGCACCACGCCAACGAGGCAGCAATGAACCGTGCACATTAATACAACCTAAGCGCGGGGTGTCTAAAGCAATTTGAGGAAGTAGTAAGCCATAAGCAACCACCACCATGATGTCAGCGTTGTAGCCAGCTAATACTGCTTGAGTATTTTCGTCTTTTAGGCTTAAGGGCTGCTGTACTTCAATGTCGTGTTCAATGGCGAGCGCCTTAACGGGGCTTGCGGTAAGTTTACGGCCACGTCCCGCAGGGCGGTCTGGCTGGCTGTAAACGGCAACCACTTGGTATGGGCTATCGAGCAGTGCTTGTAAATGTTGGGCTGCAAAATCTGGTGTGCCTGCAAAAACAACCCTTAAACCCGCTTGGCTCACGCTTGGGTTGCCGCATGAGCTTTGGCTTTGGCTTCGTATAGGGCGTCTTTTTCATCTTCGCGGTGCTTTTTTTCAAGCTTTTTACGAATGCGCTCACGTTTGAGACGTGAAAGGTAATCTACAAACAACTTGCCATTAAGGTGGTCTAGTTCGTGTTGAATACATACCGCAAACAAGCCTTCGGCTGGCTCAGAAATGGTTGCACCATTCTCATCAAGGGCGGTGAGCTGAATTTTACTATAACGAGCTACATCGTCATAAAACTCAGGCACCGATAAGCAACCTTCTTGGTAGTTTTGCATTTCGTCGGTCAAAGGTTCCCAGGTAGGGTTAATGAGTACGCGCGGGGCATCACCTTCATCGCTTACATCAATCACTACAATGCGCTGATGTACATTCACTTGTGACGCGGCTAAACCTATACCTGGAGCATGATACATAGTTTCTAACATGTCTTTAGCTAACTGGCGAGTGTCATCGGTAATGTCTTTTACGTCTACTGCAATTTTGCGTAAACGTGGATCTGGGAATTCTAAAATAGGTAATAATGCCATGGGATTCTGTGTTCTTACGGTCTGGCGAAAGCAGCCTAGACAGCGACTAACGCAAAAATGAATTTATTAGCTAGAATTATACCACTATCTGTCTTTAGTAATGGAATGATTATGGATGATCATCATTTAGCTTGGTTTGCACTGAGCGAACTCAACCTAACCTTTAAGCAAGGTTACAACCTAGCCCAACTGTATGGTCACGGGCCGGCTATTTTAGAGCAACAATTGACGGCTCAGTTAGCTGCTATTTTGAACCCAACCCAGCGTCAACAACTAGCTAGGTTAACGTCTAAACCGTTATACATTAGCCTTGCTAAGCAACTACAATGGCTAGAGCGTAACAACGCTTTTATGCTGCTATACGACGATGCGGACTACCCTGATGCCTTAAAATCAATTCACCATCCACCTGCATTCTTATGGGTGCAAGGTCGTCTGCGCCTGCTTAATGAACCCAGTATTGCTATGGTGGGGGCTCGTAAGGCCACAGCTAATGGTATGGCGTTAGCCAAAATGTTTGCTGGCAGTTTAGGTACCAGTGGCTTAACCATTGTTAGTGGTTTAGCTCTGGGCATCGACGGGGCTTGTCATCAAGGCGCCTTAGAAGCACAAGCGGATACTATTGCGGTGCTCGGATCAGGATTAGGCCAAATATACCCCATCCAACATCAGCCATTGGCTCAGCGTATTATTGCCGGTGGTGGACTGCTGGTGTCACCTTGGCCACTCATGGCTAAACCTTTAGCGTATCGGTTCCCTGAGAGAAATCGCATTATAAGTGGCTTAAGCGTGGGCGTGTTAGTGGTAGAGGCTGCGCTTCGCAGTGGCTCGTTAATTACCGCTAAAGCTGCCCTGGAACAAGGGAGGGAAGTATTTGCCGTGCCTTCAAGTGTGCAAAATGTACAAGCCCAAGGCTGTCATCAGTTGATACGTGATGGGGCTATACTGGTGGACCAACCGCAACAAGTTTTGGCAGAACTGGCACCGCAATTACGGCCGTTAATAGCACGTTATCAGCCTCCAGACACTGCAATGCAGAAAGACGTAACAGATTCAGCAGGTATTGCGGAAGAATTACAAATATTGCTGCGAGTTTTTGGATATGATCCTGTGCCTGTTGATATACTTTGCGCTCAGTTAGCCGCGCCGTATAATGTTGTTGCAGCGCAATTGGTAGAATTAGAGCTACTTGGTCTTGTACGACTTACGGCCGGTGGTTATGAGAAAGTGTTAACAGTGCTATAGGCACCCGATTTAGGAACGAGTATGAAGCCCAGTGATTGGCATTTAACATGCGCCACACAAACCCTAACCGCCGGGGGGGTCATTGCTTATCCCACAGAGGCTGTGTGGGGTTTAGGTTGTGACCCATGGAATGAGTTAGCTGTGAATAAAATACTTAAACTAAAACAACGACCTGTGCACAAAGGTCTAATATTAGTTGCATCCCAGTGGAGTCAGTTTGAACCGTTAGTGGAAGCCTTAACGGCGCTTCAAGTGGAGCAGCTTGAGGCCTCGTGGCCGGGGCCAAACACATGGTTAATACCAGACCCACAAAGCTGGGTACCCTCATGGATTAAAGGCCAACACTCAAGCGTGGCCTTGCGAGTTTCGGCTCACCCATTAGTGGCCTCTTTATGTGATCACTTTAATGGGCCCATAGTGTCTACTTCTGCTAATTTAGCTGGAGGAGAGCCAGCCAGAAGCCGTTTACAGATAGAACAAATTTTTGGTGATCAACACGATTATGTTGTTAATGGTGAGTTAGGTCAGAACAAACAACCAAGCCAAGTGATAGATTTAGTTTCGGGACAAGTTATTCGTCCAGCGTAAATCAATATTTAAGGAATACTTAGTGTCCAACGTCGATATCAACGCAGTAAAAGCATACCTCCTTGGCCTGCAGCAAACTATATGTGATGCCTTGCAAGAACTAGACGGAGGCGCACAATTTATCGCCGATGAATGGCAGCGCAAGGCCGGCGGTGGTGGCATAAGCCGTGTATTAGCCGGTGGCAGTGTTATTGAAAAGGGAGGGGTCAATTTTTCCCACGTGATGGGTGATTCGATGCCCGCATCCGCCACTGCCCATCGCCCAGAATTAGCAGGGCGTAGTTTTCAGGCTAT
>Ga0114998_10004242_pt1 | contig 10512 bp, 10 predicted proteins | sample ArcticOcean_MG_C_5_FD_87044 | JGI IMG/M metagenome (GOLD analysis project Ga0114998, IMG submission 87044) | Marine microbial communities from western Arctic Ocean - ArcticOcean_MG_CB4_138 | ecosystem: Environmental > Aquatic > Marine > Oceanic | place: Arctic Ocean: Canada Basin | collected...
AGATTTACAACCATTTCATTAAAGTTTTGCGTCAGATGCCCCAATTCATCTTGGGACGTCACTGGCAACTCCAGATCCCTATCTCCCTTGCCCAGACGGTCCGTTGCATCCGCCAGTGTTTTAATCGGTGCGGTAATTCGTTCCGCACCCACGGCAGAAACTGCAACAAGAACCATTGCTATCAAAACACTCGACAAGCCCAGCGCCCAGCCGAGGGCGACCACCGGAGCAAAAGCTTCAGCAGTGTCTATTTCTGAAATTAAAGCCCAAGTATGATCACCAAATCTAATCGGTTCATAAGAGCTTAAAACACTGACCCCCCGATAGTCTTCAATGACATCCGTCCCGGTAATCCCCTCCAACGCCTGAATAGACGCATTGGTACGGACCTCTTGTAATAATATTGATGTACCGAAATTCCTCATATCTTCTATTTTTTCATTTTGATACCCAAGCTTTCTAAGAGCATCAAAATACCCGGGTGGATCTTCTGTCAAAAACCGTGAAACGCTGCGCATGTGGAAATCTGGGGCAACAAGATATGTCTCGCCGCTTAAGCCGAGGCCGTCTTCTTGCCAGCTGCCACCACCGGTCATAATCGCATTTATTTTTTCAACTGAAAGCTGGAAGATAAGAACCCCTATCCGTTTCTCTCCATCAAAAATTGGACTGGCAATAAACGCTTCGGGGGATCCATAAGACGGTTCATAATATTGGAAGTCCGTAAAAGCGACACCGTTGGGATCTTCCAGCACATTTGCGGAATTAAATGCTTTGGCAATATTTGCCTCGCGGAACGGACCCGAAGAGAGGTTGGTGGCAAAGTCTGCCTCTTTGAAGACTGAATACACGATATCATTAGTCTCACTGTCCACTAAGAAAATGTCATAAAACTCGAATTTTTTGCGGTAGCTTTCCAAAATTTTGTGATATTTTTTATGTACCCGACTGTATTCGCTCGCATCACCTGGATCGACAAGCTTTACTTTTTGACCAAGTGGCGACGGGTTGGCTGCAATGTAGAGATGTTGTAAATAGACAGCCTGTGGCGTGGTCGGCAAGAAAAGCTTGGCTTCATAACTACGCCGGGTTCTCTTTTCCAGCGCAGGAATAAAGTCTTTCAGGTAATAATCGTTAAGTAGCCCACCAGTTTTTTTAAGCGTCTCTAACCCACCTAAGTCACTAAGGTGGAGGCTTGAAGTTTCAAAAGTATTTTTAAAATCCCGCATAGCTTCTATCGTCATACGATTTTCTGAGAGCGTTTGAATCTCTGCTTTCACATTCTGCAGATATATATTCATTTCACTACTTTTAGCTGATCGAACAGCTGTGAGTTTTGTAAGCGCAAGTTCCTGCAATGCGTTTTTACTGCTGATATAGCTAATCAACCCAGTCACACAACTAACTGCAACACAGACAGTAAAAATAAAAACCATTACTTTGGCTTTAATATTCCAAGTAATCATAGCCACCTCCAAAATAATCTCAGCCTTAAAAGAAAACCTTTTGAGTGACAGAAAATGCCAACAAAGCCTAAAACCAAGATGGCGACAGTTTAACTCAGAAAATTAAAATATTACCAGAAGTATTAGTATTTTATCTGACAGTGTTTGTATGTTGTTTACCTACTTAATGATAGAATAAGGTCTATTTTGCTCTAGCATTTTTTGCTTTGCTAAACTCGAGCTTAATATTGCTGTAATTATCGACCAATCGACGAGGGTGGACTTCATTTGTCGGTTGATAAACGTCTGAGCTGGCGGCCACTTTATCAATAATTCGATCAAAACCACGGACCATATTTTCGCCCTGAGGCGAATTTTCACGTCTTTCTGGCACCACCATATGTCTAGAGTAGACGTTCGCAAAAGAAATGTTCATAACTATTTACTCCAAAGTATATACTTATGATAAGCATATACAGCAGTAACGTCAATAATGCTGATAATTTTATATACTTTTGTCTTAAATTTATCTTTTTAATGTTTTGATGGTGAATTGGACAATTCAACCCTCACAGGGTGTTTTGTCCAAGCACATCCAAAATACGCCGAGTTTCAACTCACTGATGAAAGAAAAGGACATGAGAACGCTCGCAGCACTGGGTTTTCCCGGTTTTAAAACGCTCGACTATTTTGGCCCTATCGCAATGTTCGGTGGTTTTGGGAAAGAGACTGAGATCATACCAGTGGCAAAGACACGCGATCCGGTACCCAGCGCCCATGGACAGAGGATCATGGTCGACAACGCTCTTTCCGAAAAAATGACCATGACTTGTTATTCATTCGCGGGGGCAATTCAGCACTGGCTGAGGCCAAAGATAAAGAAGTGATAGAATGGCTTCGAGAGGCATCATCAAACGCAAAAAGGGTGAAGGCGTCTGGACTGGAGCTGTGCTTTTGGAAATAACAGGGGTTCTAGACGGACGCAGGGCGACAACCAACAAACTCTATTTTAAAAGGTGGTTTCTCTTGCGCCAATTGTAGATTGGATAAAAGAGGCCAGATGGCTTCAGGATGGCACGTTTTTCATACCTTCAGGTGTTTTGGCGAGAATGGATATGGCACTCGCTCTGATGGCGGGTTTGTTTGGAATGACGATGGCAGACAAAATAGCCAAGGCCTGCGACTACGAATGGCACAAAGACGCAAACAGAGATTCTTTCGCAAAATCAACAGGATTGATCTAATGTGAGCGATCATTTCCTACAGCACGAGCTTTTAACAACAATGGACGCTGACGATGACTTCAATCCCATGGATGTGAATGGTTACCCGACCTTAGCTGAGGGTTTGCCCTCTCTCGTATCAGCCACCTCAACATCGGGTGCATTGCCTTTTGTCGTTAGTTCCCAACTGATCGCGGCAAACAGATCAGGGTCAACTGCGCTAATGTTGTTGAAATATACCCAGGCTCTGTGGTGGGTTTACTACTTTTTAAGAGATGCCCCCAAAAGCAAATGCACCTTTTACTTCTTGACCAGCTTTGAGAACAGAGCCGGCTGCGAGGTTATCCACTGTGCACAGACTTTGCTGTTTTTGCGTGTTTCACAACTGCGAAAGCCTAGGAGCCTTTCTGGTGCTGTTATGCCAGATTTTCAGGTTAAATAGGCTGAACAATTTCCAAGTCTGCACCGATATTTACTAGGCCATTCTGGGTGCGTCAATGCGCCTAACTCAGTTCGAGATCACCTCTGTCATTACCAATCTCAAAACCGCACCTCTTTCAGCGCAAGCATAAATTTAGCCTGCGAGATGACAGGCCCAAGATCGCGATGGCTCGGACAGCAAACTTTGGTTTCCAGTGCCATCCACGCCAAGCTCTTTGTAAATTGATCCAACAACACGGCCCAGCTCTCGAACCCCAAGGCAAAGGTATAATTTTGTTACGGCGCAAAACTTTATGGGCGCACCATCAGACGCGCGAGGGTCAAGTATTAAACAAAAAATGCAAAACATCACCGTCTTTCACAAGATAGCTTTTGCCCTCTGAGCGCATTTTACCAGCCTCTTTGGCCGGTTGTTCACCACCAAGGGCGACAAAATCATCATAGGCAATGGTTTCCGAGCGGATGAACCCACGTTCAAAGTCACCGTGGATCACGCCTGCGGCTTGTGGCGCTAGGGTCCCGCTGCAAATTGTCCATGCACGCGCTTCTTTCGGACCGACGGTGAAATATGTCTCAAGTTCCAACAGCGTATAGCCGGCGCGAATCAACCGATCCAAACCTGCCTCCTCCAGGCCCATTTCTGATAGAAACATTTCGGCCTCTTCGGCATCTAACTGACTGATCTCTTCTTCGATCTGGGCGCTGATCACCACGTGGCCAGCGCCCTGTTCGGCCGCCATCTGTGCAACTTTTTCCGAAAATGCATTGCCAGAGGCGGCATTGGCCTCTTCGACATTACACACAAATAGGATTGGTTTTGCGGTCAGCAATTGCAAGAGCTTCCATGCCTTGGCATCCTCATCATCAATTGTAAGGCTGCGTGCGGGTTGACCGTCTTCCAACACCGCCAGTGCAGCGCGTAACAATCGGTCCTGTTGGGATGCGTCCTTGTCTCCGCCCTTGATTTTGCGCACCAACCCCTGCAATCGCTTTTCGATACTTTCAATATCTGCCAACATCAGTTCGGTCTCAATCGTCTCAGAATCAGAGAGCGGATCAACCCGACCATCAACATGGGTGACATCGCCATCCTCAAAACAGCGCAATACATGGGCAATCGCATCGACTTCCCGAATATTGGCTAGAAACTGATTGCCTAACCCCTCACCTTTGCTCGCCCCTTTGACCAGACCAGCAATATCGACAAAGGTCATGCGCGTGGGAATGATCTGTTTTGAGCTGGCAATCGCCGCCAATTTATCGAGCCGATTGTCGGGCACGGGCACCTCACCGACATTCGGTTCGATGGTACAGAACGGAAAATTCGCCGCCTGCGCCGCAGCGGTTCTGGTGAGCGCATTGAACAGCGTCGACTTGCCCACATTAGGCATGCCCACGATTCCCATTTTAAAACCCATCTCGCCACTCCTTTTGCCTATTGCCGCTTCTATGCAGTGTTCCCTCACAGTGCAAGCCAGCGATGCACGACGCACCATCTACCGGGGTCAATGCATCAGAAATTTGTTTTTATGGCAGGCATTGTCCCAAGAGCCATTGATTTTCGCGGCCCTTTTCGTCACATCAGGTCTGGATCACATACAGGAGCCTGACATGACCCGCATCGACGCCAAATTTTCTGCCCTAGCCGCAGCCGGAAAAAAAGCCTTCGTGTCTTACGTTATGGCTGGTGATCCCGATTACGACGCATCCTTGGCGTTGGTCAAAGGATTGCCCGCAGCTGGTGTTGACATTATTGAACTGGGCCTGCCCTTTACTGATCCTATGGCTGACGGCCCAACCATCCAATTAGCCGGCCAACGGGCATTATCTGCGGGCATGACGCTGGAGCGCACGCTCGACATGGCCCGCGCATTCCGCGAAACGGATGACACCACACCGATTGTGCTGATGGGGTATTACAACCCAATCTACAACCGCGGGGTAGATAAATTTCTGGCCGATGCCAAGGCTGCCGGGATTGACGGCTTGATTATTGTCGACCTGCCCCCCGAAGAAGACGACGAACTGTGCATTCCCGCACAGAAAGCCGGTTTAAACTTTATTCGCTTGGCCACCCCAACCACCGATGCCAAACGTCTGCCCAAAGTGCTCGAGAATACATCAGGCTTTGTTTACTACGTCTCGATCACCGGCATCACCGGCGCGGCCGCCCCGCAAGCCGTCGATGTTGCCCCCGAGGTGGCTCGGATCAAATCACAGACAGAACTGCCAGTCATTGTCGGCTTTGGCATTCGTACGCCCGAAGCCTCACGTGCGATTGCCGCAATCGCCGACGGCGCGGTGGTGGGCTCGGCAATCGTGTCAGAGATGGCAGCGGGCAAGCCAGTGCAAGAGGTTCTGGCCTTTGTCAAATCACTTGCAGACGGCGCTCATAGCGCTTGATCAAAGGTCAGTTTGCGGAGTGCGTTGCAGAATTTGAACCGGGCTATAACAAGCCACTGGCTGATCATCTTGATTAAGCACCTCGTAACGGATCGTCACCAAGCCGCGATCTGGCTTTGAGCCGGATAGGCGCGCCGACATCACCTCGGCCCTGACCCTCAGGCAATCGCCCGGCCGCACCGGTGCCATCCAGCGCACAGTGTCCATCCCGGGTGACCCCATTGAGCATGCCTCAAAAAAGCCAGTATCAATCGTTAATCGAAAGGCCACAATCAGCGTTTGAAAGCCGCTGGCGATGATGCCACCAAAGGGCGACGCTTGTGCCGCCACCTCATCGACGTGAAACGGCTGCGGATCCCAAAGCTGGGCAAATCCAACCATATCGGCCAGTGAAAGCTGACGCGTGGCCGTCTCAAACTGAAACCCTACCGGAAAATCTTCGTAGTACATCGCCCGTCACTCCTTTTTAGGTAAGTGTTTCTGCGCTTCTTTCCGGGCAAATGGTTTCATATTTTTAGCGTTATTGGCCAGAAAATATTCTACTCTTTCGGGGTCGTGCTTGCCCAGGTCGCGCAGCCATCCTGCGACCGACTTCTGAATAACCCAGTTCTCATCGCGCACATAGCGCACCGCCCAGCCCAATACCCGTTGACGGATTTCAAGCTCTTGCGGTTTTGGGTGATTTTGTTTGGTCCAAGGCAGTGTGATCATCATCGCCGCGCGACGGGTCCAGTGATGCGCAGATCCGGTCCAGGCCTCGACCTGTTCGATCCTGCTCGGGTCAGCGATCAAGCGCTTTTGGCCCGCCAAACAGACCTGATCGGCGATTGCCCAACTGTCAAACTCGGGCACCCATTGTGTAATTAATGCCCAAGCCGCCTCGTCCGGCTTGATCCGGGCCTGCGTCAATAGTTTTGCGGCTGCAATCCGCGTCTCAAAAATATTGGTTTTCCACAGCGCCTCAGCCAGCGCCACCCGCGCCTCAACCGACAACTCCTGACGCCAGCCCTGCGTCAGCTCATTTAAGGCGACATTGGGAATGCCAAGATAATCGCGTGGAACCTTATGATATGTTGCCAGACCTGCCGCGCGCTCGGGATCACCCAATTGCGTCAAAGCCGCCAGTGCATCCGCCAAATTCATGCAAAACCCTTTGTTTTCATTGCAGACCAGCACGGCCCCAACAGAAAGACAGCCTTAGACCGCACAGACAGGCCGGTCCAGTGTCTTTTACTTGGAGGCATGTGTAAATAATGCATTGCCCACATCGCAATAGACCATTACCCATCTTATTGTTGAGCATGTCTAATGGAGAGTCCCTATGCCAGTGATCACAAATATTGATGATCTAAAGCGCATCTATCAGCGACGGGTACCGCAGATGTTCTATGATTACGCAGAATCTGGCAGTTGGTCCGAGCAAACCTTTCGCGACAACGTCACAGATTTTGAACAGCTGCGTCTGCGCCAACGGGTGGCTGTCGACATGAGCGGCCGCAGCACCGCAAGCGAGATGATCGGTCAAAGCGTTGCCATGCCGGTGGCGCTGGCTCCGGTCGGGCTGACCGGCATGCAATCGGCGGATGGTGAAATCAAAGCCGCCCGGGCGGCTGCTGAGTTTGGCGTTCCTTTCACCCTGTCAACAATGTCAATTTGTTCGATCGAGGATGTTGCCGCCGAAACCAATGCCCCGTTTTGGATGCAGCTCTACATGCTGAAAGATACGGATTTTAACAGCCGCTTGATTGCCCGCGCCAAAGCCGCCAACTGCGCGGCTTTGATGCTGACCCTCGACCTGCAGATATTGGGACAGCGCCATAAAGATATTCGGAACGGTCTGTCGGCACCGCCCAAGTTGACGCCAAAAACTCTGGCCAATCTGGCGACCAAATGGGGTTGGGGTCTGGAGATGCTGGGCACACAGCGGCGATTTTTTGGCAATATTGTCGGCCATGCCAAAGGCGTGAGCGATCCTGCTAGCCTCTCGACGTGGACGGCCGAACAATTCGACCCCTCGCTTGATTGGGACAAAGTCGCCCGTATCGTAAAAGAATGGAACGGGAAGGTTATTCTCAAAGGCATTATGGATGTCAGAGATGCGCAGATGGCGCTAAAGGTCGGGGCAGATGCGATCGTCGTCTCGAACCATGGTGGTCGGCAATTGGATGGGGCGTTGAGTTCTATCAAGGCATTGCCTGCAATTATCGACGCCGTGGGGGATCAGATAGAGGTCCATATGGATGGTGGCATCCGCTCGGGTCAAGACGTGCTCAAAGCCCTCTCTCTGGGCGCCAAGGGCACCTATATCGGCCGCTCTTTTGTTTATGGGTTGGGGGCTATGGGACAGGCTGGCGTGACCCGCGCCCTTGAGGTGATTCACAAAGAGCTTGATATCTCGATGGCGCTGTGTGGCCACCGACATATCGACCAATTATCACGTGACACATTGTTAATCCCGAAAGATTTCCAAGGTGATTGGGCCTAAGGCCCCGCGCCATGCCCCACACGGGGATTTATTGCTTTTCATGCCTCACAGACTGGGCTATACGCGCCACTTCACGCGGACATACAGCCTTGGAGGATGTTCGCCCTAACATTGGAGACTAATTATGGCTGGAGAAATTCCTGACCTTCACGCCCAGGAACGCACGGGGACAGGCAAGGGCGCCGCTCGTCAAGCACGTCGCGATGGCTTGGTTCCGGGTATCGTTTATGGTGGCGGCAGCGATCCGCTGGCGATCAATATTCCGTTCAACATCCTGCTCAAGCGTCTGAAACAGGGGCGCTTTTTGTCGACTTTGTTCAACCTCAAGGTCGAAGGCCAAGAAGACGTGCGCGTGATTTGCCGCAACGTACAGCGCGATGTTCTTAAAGATTTGCCAACCCATCTCGACCTGATGCGTCTGCGCAGAACCTCAAAGGTTAACCTGTTTATTCCAGTTGAGTTTGTGAACGAAGAAGATGCGCCGGGCATGAAGAAGGGCGGCGTGTTGACCGTCGTTCGTCAAGAAGTGGAACTGCGGGTGACTGCAGGCGATATTCCTGAAAAGCTGACCATCGATCTGGCCGGAAAAGATATTGGTGATACCCTGACAATTTCAGCCATCACGCTGCCAGAAGGATCAAAAGCCACGATCGATCGTGACTTTGTCATCGCCAATATTTCAGCGCCATCAGGCTTGAAATCAGCCGGCGTCGACGACGATGAGCCCGAAGCAGAAGCGCCCGCCACCGAAGAATAAGTGGCATCGTACGACTTAAATAGAAAACGGGGCCTTTCGGGCCCCGTTTTTTATTATACGTACTGGACAGGCCGCTCAGTGCTTGGAAAAATTGCGGGCTTAGGATACGCCTAGCGGACCCCGCGTTCACCTAAAGGTACCCCGTGATGCAAATTTTCGTTGGCCTTGGCAACCCCGGCAGTAAATATGCAAACAACCGCCATAATATCGGCTTTATGGCGCTGGACGGTCTTATAGCCGCCCACGGCTTTGCACCGTGGAAGCAAAAATTTCAGGCCCAAATTAGTGAAGGCCAATTGGGCCGTGAGAAAATCCTGTTGTTAAAGCCACAGACATTTATGAACCTTTCTGGGCAAGCAGTGGGCGAAGCGGCTCGATTTTACAAAGCCACTGCGCAGGATGTCACTGTTTTCCACGATGAACTGGATTTGGCCCCCGGTCGGTTGAAAGTTAAACAAGGTGGCGGCCACGCCGGCCATAATGGATTGCGGTCGGTGCATGCCCATATCGGCGAGGCTTATCGCCGGGTGCGCATGGGGATCGGCCATCCGGGGCACAAAGATCTGGTGGCACGTTATGTTCTGCATGATTTTGCCAAAGCGGACGAGACTTGGCTGGATGATCTTTTGCGCGGTCTGTGCGACGGCGCGGTCGATCTGGCGACCGGAGATGCAGGGCGCTTTATGAATGCCGTAGCCCTGCGCACGTCACCCCCGCGTCCCTCAACTGGAAAGAGGGCCCCGGCGGACAAACAGTCAAAACAAAAACCCACCGGCCAAGAACACCCCAATGCTAAAGGCGTTCAAAAGCAATCACAGACCGACACCGGCCCCAAAGACCACACCTTAAATGATCCCTCACAGGCTGATACCGGAAGCGCCGAAATTGAACAAAAAAATCGTTCTGCGTTAGAAAGACTTATGGATAAATTTAAGTGACCCGCTTGGTCGCAGCATTTTTAGATCAAGCCAACCATTGTGAACACTTAGGCTCAGCCTTCATGGCGCGTTTGCTGCGCCTTGTGGCGCAACATTGGCCCATTGAGGGCGCACTGGCGCAACGCTTAGAGGCTTGGCCAGGCGATATTGGTCCCAAAGGTGCCTCACTGCCACTGCGCCTTGCAAGCGCACTGCACGCGCTGGTGCTGAACGGGCAATCAGCACAGTTGCGGACCGCCTATCCGCCCCATCACATCAAGGACGATCCGCTAATCAAAGCAGTCCGGACCACGCTGACCCGCCACGACAGGTTTATAGACAACTGGCTCACTCATCCGCCCCAAACCAACGAAGTCGCCCGCAGCGCAGGGCTTATTCCAGCCGCCATGTGGCTACAACACCAATACAAGTTGCCGATTTTGCTGTCAGAACTTGGGGCCAGTGCGGGGTTGAACCTTGGCTTTGACCGCTTTGCGCTGAACGTGCCCGGGCACCGTTTTGGACCCGATCAGCCGGTTCTGGATTTAGCACCAGATTGGCACGGCCCTGTGCCAACCGGGCTTTGGCCGCATATCGCCGAACGGCGTGGTGTCGATCTCAACCCGCTTGATCCAAGCAAACCCGAGGACGCAACCCGCTTAATCGCCTATCTATGGCCCGATCAGCCAGAGCGCATCGCCCGCACCCGCGCCGCGATCGCCCACCATAGTGCCAATGTTGACACCGGTGATGCGATAGACTGGCTCGCGCACCGTCTCGAGCTGCCGCGCGATGGCCACCTGCACCTGATTTACCACACCATTGGCTGGCAGTATTTTCC
>Ga0114998_10004243_pt1 | contig 10512 bp, 6 predicted proteins | sample ArcticOcean_MG_C_5_FD_87044 | JGI IMG/M metagenome (GOLD analysis project Ga0114998, IMG submission 87044) | Marine microbial communities from western Arctic Ocean - ArcticOcean_MG_CB4_138 | ecosystem: Environmental > Aquatic > Marine > Oceanic | place: Arctic Ocean: Canada Basin | collected...
CGTTTGTTCGTTTTCTCGTGTAGTTCTTTTGAATTACGTACTCTTCTTCTCCTGCTCGTTCGAGGACGTCTTTTTTTGTGTGGCGGCTACGAAAGGCGAAAAGAGCTCCTATTTTTGAAGTGGCTTTATGAAAAATGTGTGTGTCGTTAAAACTTGCGGCTGCGAGACCGGCCACAGGTTCTATTATTTATTTAGGTAAGAACTGATCGTACGCTTCGAAACCTGGACATTTGTTTTTCACTGCGTACGTGAGACAGTCAATGTGGTTCTTTTCGTGCGCGTATTCACAAACTTCCTTAGTCCAAGGACAGTTCTTCGAGCGTAAGTACTCGAGTAAAGCGAGGTGGCCGTTTCCGGCGGCAACTGCGCACGTGCTTTCGCGTACCTCACATCCGTTCTCGCAGCAGTACTTCAAAATGTCGAGATTACCTTGATGTGCTGCCGTACCACTCGTCAGATAATCCCAAGCACATTCCTTTTCTTCTCTCGCCCATCTGAGTAATTTGAGATCGTTTGTTCCAGCGACTCGAAAGCAGAAATCTTCCTGGTTATGCGTAATTACCTGCCCGCTTGGTAAACGTACCCTCTCACCCCATGGATATCCTTGCCATGCCAACTCCAAAGTTGATATCGAAGACAATTCACGAACTCTAAACTTCTCTTGTAACTCAATCTTCGCCCTTATAACCGCACTCCGACTTGCTCTGCATGATCCATAGAACATCTTCAAATCTGTTTCGTTGAGATATCCAGATTTCAGAACGTGGGTTTCGAATATATCTGGATATTCTGTGATTAACTTCCATAGATCAGTCGGACCAAGCTGCAATCGCTCGATATCGGCTACGAGTTCTTTTTGTTCTCGTTCTTCTCTCTCTTGTAACTCTCTCTTCTGTTTCCTCTTTTGCGCACCAGTCAATGGTTTCGATTTCTTCATGGTGTTCATGATGATACTTTTAATATGAGGTTTGGGATGAGAGAGATGCATCAAGAGGTTTCATTTTTAAAATGAGAGAGTTCTATTGTTTAGGTATAAATTGTTCGTACTCTTCGAAACCTGGACATTTGTTTTTCACTGCGTACGTGAGACAGTCAATGTGGTTCTTTTCGTGCGCGTATTCACAAACTTCCTCACTAGTTCTTCGAGCGTAAGTACTCGAGTAAAGCGAGGTGGCCGTTTCCGGCGGCAACTGCGCACGTGCTTTTGCGTACCTCACATCCGTTCTCGCAGCAGTACTTTAACATGTCGAGATTACCATTGGATGCTGCCGCGCAACTAGTCCTATAATCCCAATCACATTCCTTTTCTTCTCGAACCCATCGGAGTAATTTGAGATCGTTCGTTTCAGCGACTTGAAGGCAGAACCATTTCTGGTTCATCGTATATTCTCCCTCGCCGTCTGGGAAACGTCCCCTCTGACCCCATGGATATCCTTCCCAAGCCAACTCCAAAGTAGATATTGAAGACAACTCATGAATACAAAACGTCTTTTCCAATTTAATCTTCGCCCTTTTAACCGCACTACGACTCGCTCTGCATGATCCATAGAACATCTTAATATCACTTTTGTTGAGATATCCAGAAAGTAAAACATGTGCCTCGAAGATATCCGGGTGATCGACGACGAACTTCCATAGATCAGTCGGACCAAGCTTCAATCGTTCGATATCGGCAATGAGTTCTTCTTGTTCTTTCTTCTTTTTGCGCTTCTGCGCTCCTGATGGTTTCTTGTTCTTCTTTTGCGCACCAGTCAACGGTTTCGATTTCTTCATGTTGATACTTTTAATGTGAGGTTTGTGAGAGAGAAAGAGATGCAAGCAGAGGTTTCATTTTTAAAACGCGAGCAAGTTCTATTGTTTAGGTATGAATTGCTCAAACGCTTCAAAACCTGGACATTTGTTTCGAACGGCGTACGTGAGTACATCGACGTGGTTTTCTTCGTGAGCGAGTTTGCAAACTCGCTCGTCCCAAGGTATGTTCTTTGAGCGTAAGTATTCGAGACAAGCGAGGTGGCCGTTTAGGGCGGCAAACGCGCACGTGCCATTATGTACTTCACATCCGTTCTCGACGCAGTACTTTAACATGTCGAGATAACCTTTGCCTGCTACCGTAACACTCGTCCTATAATTCCAAGCACATTCCTTTTCTTCTCGAACCCATCGGAGTAATTTGAGATCGTTCGTTAAAGCGACTTGCCAGCGACTTGCCAGCAGAAATACTCCTGGTTTATCGTAAATTCCTCCCCGCTGCTTGGTGAACGTACCCTCGCACCCCATGGAAAACCTTCCCATGCCAATTTCAAAGTAGATATCGAAGACAACTGAAAAACACCAAACGTCTTTCGCAATTCAATCTTCGCTCTTATAATCGCTCTACGACTCGCTCGACAACATTCATAGAACATCTTAATATCTGTTTCGTTGAGATATCCAGATTTCAGAACATGTGTTTCGAATATATCTGGATATTCTGTGATTAACTTCCATAGATCAGTCGGCCCGAGCTTCATTCGCTCGACATCAGCAACGAGTTCTTCTCGTTCTCTCTTCTTCTTGCGCTCATGCGTTCCCGATGTGGTTTCTTCTTCTTCATTTACGCGCGATCAAAGAAACTTAATTTCTTTTTTTTATATGCTGATGATGGGTAGTGTAATAAAAAGAACTGAAACCCTAAATCTTTGTAGCCGGCAAATTACCTTTTCCCCATTCTCTCAACAAACCTTTCGAAGCGAATAAAACGCAGGAAGAAGAAAAAGGTTCAGAAGAAGAACTCGAACACTTACGCGCGATCAAAGAAACTTAATTTCTTTTTTTTATACGCTGCGTACAGTGTAGTGTACTAAAAAAATCTGAAACCCTAAATCTTTCTAGCCTGCTGGCAAATTTTTGTTACCCTTTCCCCATTCTCTCAACAAACCTTTCGAAGCGAATAAAACGCAGGAAGAAGAAAAAGGTTCAGAAGAAGAAGAACTCGAGCACGCATCATCAGTCGCTCGAAACATTCCTTCGATTCGAGAGCTTTAAGTGCAAACTTGCTTCTACTATCCGCGCCTGCTTAAAGTCGTGATCGCGTTGACTCAATTAATCAACAAAGAAGAAGAAGAAGAAGAGGGAGTTTTAAAGTCAGTTCAAACGAGATCTCTCTAGGGCGAAAACGAAAAGAAGGACATTCAAAAATGAGACAAACGAAGCAAAGGAAGAAGAAGAATGATCACGAAGAAGTCAAAGCGAATCTAGCAAAAGCACTTAAGGATCAGGACAGGAGTGATTTAAGCACTGACGATGAACGCGATAGCGATCGAAGAAAAGTTGTTCTGATTGAACAGCAGCGAGCGATTCGGTTAGATGATGATGGGCAGGATTTTGGAGACGAGGGTTTAGTCCAAGCCGAAGAAGCCGATCTGAACATCGAAGGCTCGAAAGAGCGAGAGCGAAAAGGACCAACGGGAGATTTTGAGCAGAGCGAGAGAGATCTTCGTAGCGATTTGGTGAGGTTTGATCGATGCGATGGCGTTTGTGCGCAAGCGGGAATCGCGGAGGCGCGCGATCCGACGCCGGCGGATTCTTCGAGCGAAGAAGAAAAGAGAGAAAACGCCGACGCCGCCGCTGCTACTGATGATGCCGCTGATGATGATGAGGTCACGATCGAACCGTGTGAAAATGTCGATCTTAAAGAGCGGCGAGAGCGAGAGCGAGAGATGATCGGAACGACGCAGACGACTGAAACTCAGAAAAAGGTTGAGAACGAGATCGCGAACGAGGACGAATACGTCACGTTCGATTGTTTATTCGGCGCTAAAGAGATCTTCGTGAACGGTACTGAGAAGCAGAAACAAGCAGCGATTACGCAATACGTCAGTGATTCTTTCGATAGATTAGTGTATGGATATAAGCACTCTTCGAAACAGTTACTTCAGTTTGGTGCTCCTATCGAGCGCGTTTCAGTCGGCTCTGGCTTAGCCGAAGACGATTTCGAAGAGTTGGTCGGAGTCGGTTTAGTCGAAAGAACTAAAGAAAGAGAGGAGAAGAAGAAGGCAAAAGAAGAACAGATGATTATTCTGAAGAGAATGAAAGATAAAGAACAACGCAACCTTTATAATAATAATAATGATAAAAATAATAATGATTTGTCTTTAATGAAGAAGAAGAAGAACAACGCCTCGGCTCAATTTCTCGACGACGAGGACGAGGACGATTTGTTAGATCTCGATCACGAGGACGCTGAAGACTATGAGGATGACGATGAAAAAGAAGACCAGGGATTTAACAACAAAAACAACAATAATAATAATAATATCAACTTTTACGGTACGCCATCGTTCGGGAAAGATCTCAACGCGCTTCAAAGTTTTCAGCAACAACAACAAGCACATAAACGAAGACATCATCATCAACAACAACAACCAAGCACACACAAAAAACATAAAGCGGATAATAATAATAACATCGATGCGCATCAATTCGATAGCGAACTTGCGCAATTCCCAACGACAGTCGGAGGAGGAACGCCTGGCGGCGATTGGACGGATGATATCTCTTTATGGGCAGCTCTCGATCATTTAGACGGTAGTAATAATAACAACATGAACAAATCTCTCATGGTTGGAGCAGCAGCAGCAGTGGCAGCGAATAATGCAAATATTAACAACAATAGTCACATCAAAAGGCGAGAAACGCAAGCTGCGGGCGCGCACGACGTTGCAAACGCTGCAACAAACCTCACATTAACAGCAAACCATATCGGTCTCGGAGGACAACAACATTCTTCTGGAGGCTATCACACGACAATCGTTCATCATCACCATTATCCGCCTGGTGAAAACGCAAGCAATGGGGAGAATGGCTTTGAATCACTCGTTAGAAGGTTAGAACAACTGGAGCAAAAACATCATTCCACCTCGGGGGGAGATTTACATAATAACGCATCGTTGCAAAACGAAAACGTCCATCACGAAGAAGGAAACGATACAACACCGAGAAAAGCGTTGGAATTTCGCGATACGAACGGTAAACACGTCGCTAGAAAGACGAGCGACGAGAACAATAATAACAATAATAATGATAATAATTTAGAACGTCGTTTGGCGGATTTGGAACGTTTACTTCATGCAGCTGAACTCGAAAATTCAACGTTGAAGCGAGCGTTACACTTTAAATCTTCGGCAGGGGTGAAAACTCCAGGTAATAAAAACGATGCCGGTGCTAAAAATCATGAGAGCAACGATGGGAAAAAAAGTGGAGCGGCAACGTTATCGCATTCGGAAAACACGAAAGGTGCGAATAATAAAAAGGCTTCATCTGATTACGACGATTCGCATCTTCGATCTGCCGATGGTAAGTCCGATAAGACTAACGAAGCGACTTTTCATACGCTCGACGACGATCGCACGAATGAAGAACATAAAATTTTCACTGAAGAAAAGCATTTGTTTGAAAATATTCGCGAGATTCGCGAGAATGGAGTCTCACCCGATTCGAGCATTCTCGAAGCCGCCGATGATGTGCTTGCGCAGCAGCAACAGCATCAAAAGAAAAAAGATATCGCGCAAGCTCACGCGAAAAGAAGTCTCGACCGAGAACTGTAAAATATATACTAATTTAATTTTAATAATTCTATAATTTTTGTAAAAGAATAATACAGACAAACCAATTTTATATATATTACTACTTCTATTCCATGTTAGTTTTACGAGCGCGCGCGCAGTTGCGTGCCGCGAGAGGCACAATTTTCAAATTCACAGCAAAACCAAAGAACGGCAATAACAACGTGGAGTTGTATAACCAACGTCACTTATCTCAAGCGTCGAGAACACGTGGCAATACGGTTTCTCAACGCTTGGGATAAGTGACGATGGTTGTACAACTCCACGTTGTTATTGCCGTTCGGATTTTTTGGTTTCGCCGTGAATTTGAAAATTGTGTCTCTCGCTCTGCGTCTCTTCTACCTATATATATATATATATAATTGTAACAATCATCCCTTCCTAGTAGTACGACATTTTCTCTCAAACATTTCTTTGCACTTATGCGCAAACGGCTCAAGACTCCATCTATTTCCTTCCGGTCCAATTAAAATCAAAGCAGCCGGAAGAAACAAAATACTCCAAAGATAACTCGACGCAATCGTCATCGTAATCAGAAACGCAAACTTTGAGAAGAATTTCAAAACGCATAGCCATAACATGGAGCCCGAAATTATCGTCGTCATCGCGCTCGCGGTGATACTAACGCCCATAACCATCAAAGCTCTTCTTGTTTTATCACCTCTCGTTTTTGCGAAAAGATCCGGCGCTTCAGTATACGCGTTTGCCAAATGGACGCAATAGTCCACGGATAATCCGATTAAAATAACAGCCGCGATGGATTCACCGATGCCGAGTTCCCATCCCATCAAACCGCGAACGCCGACGCCCATGACAGTGGTTACGACACCGGCGATGGTTACCGTTGCAATCGCTCCAGTAAGAAAGTTCATCGTCGATAGGACGAGCACAAAATACGCCATGACGAAACAAATCGTGACGCCTTGGAACGTATTACGTACGAGCGCTTCTTGCGTAACCATCCAAGTCCACGACATGTAAGCCGTTTGGATAGCGTTCTTCATGCCAACGGGCGCTTCCTCGTTCAACGTTTTCACCCACGCTTCCCAAACTCTATAAACCGGTCTCGCCGTTTTTGCCGTCGTTGGGTATTTCAAAGTCGTTTGCACTGTTACTTTGACGAAGAAAATAGAAAGCTCGTTCACACCAGCTACGGTCGGTTTCGTTTCATCGTACGGTAAAAATCCGATCGAATTTTTGTAGACGTAAAAGCGCGGATCGGCCCGAAATCTCCAAAGCTCTTCGAGGAATGTCTGCTTATTATCAATCGGGAACGTCAAATTGCGTTCTTCGATTATGTACGATTTAAACGATTCAATGAAACAACTCACACCGCTCGCGGTTTGCTCCTCGATTGCATCCGCGGTACTGTTATTTGAATCCAACGACGGTAAGACTGGCCTCGACATGACTAACAAGCCATCCTGACATCCAGCCGCATCGCAAGGCGCAATCCGTAACGATCCACACGCATCGAGAAGATGTGACTGCGACTCTGGCGCAGTGATATCAAATGTCGTATCGAGGATTATCTTTCCAAACTCTTTAATATCCCAATGATTCGCCTTTTTAGTATTCATGCCGAGAACGCCAAAGCATACGTCCAAAGGTACGACGCGATCATCCGCGGAAACTGAAAACCTTGTACGGTCGTTCGCATAAGCTTGCATCAAATGTTTTGTCGGGTACCATTGTTCTTGTTGCGCAGGCGTTTCGAGCTCTAGCGAGAGCTTTAACGAAACCGCTAATAAAACCAGAAAACCGGCGACTATTGCATAGCAAATCGGTCTAAAGCTAATAAACGAATAGAACTGATTACGAAAGAATCGTTCAATTGGACGTAAACGCTTAATGTTCGCCTCTGAGTCTAAAGTATCCATTGGATTTTGTTGTTGTCGCTGCGTCAATGTTGATGTTGACGTTGATGTTGTTGTTGTTGTTGTTTGAGCAAAGTCGTCGGTGTCTTCATCGATGTTCGTGATGGAATCTCTTGACATAGACATCTTTTCTTGAACGTGTTGTTGTTGTTGTTGTTGTTGTTGTTGTTCAATGTCGTCATTGCTATTAAAATCTATGAATACCGTTGATCCCGTTTCTGTCGTCGTCGGTAAATTTGTCGTTTCTAAATCATACCTCTCCGTGCGCTTATAATCTTGCTTTTGGAAGCAACAACACACCTTATACTTCTCCAAATACAAAGAATATAAGAACAACGCGGGCGGAAACATCAAAACGTTAATGAAGAACAAAACTGCAATCATAGTCGCACTTAAAATACCAAACGCTGAAATCGGCATGACTTCCGATAAACTCGTCGCGAAGAACGCTCCCATGGTCGTGAAACTTGTCACGAAAATAGCCTTCGAAGCTCTTCTTGACGTATATAGAACTCTCGTCAAGGTCGACCCCGAAACAGTTTCTTTAGGCTCAAATTGCGATTGTTTAAACGCATCGTAAAACACAAACACGTCATCTGCACCAACGCCTAGAACGACGAATATGGACAAAATCTGAACATTTCCTAAATACTCGATGCGATAAATGAGCTTATAAATAAATAAAGCGACAGGAAACGAACATATAATTTCAAACATGCCCAAGCTCGCGATGAAAAACGATCTCGTATGAAACGCCATGTATCCCCAAACGGCTAATATCGATGCGAACGCCCATGCCAAATCAAAGTTGATCACATTTGCGGCATCTTTCGAGCGCAAATATCCAGCGTACCATCTCGTCTCCATCGAAGCCGTTTCTCCAACCGATACAAACTCTGTACGGTCCACAGCTTTGTTCATATAAGGCGTCGACAAAAACCTCGCTTTCATTTTATACCTATCGAATAATTCCTTTTCAATGTCGTCTAATATAGCTTTTCCGATAATTTCGCCTTGTTCTCGTTCCCCGTCTTCTTGTGAAGCGAAACCGACGATTGGAGCGCCCATTGGGTATCTCGCGCGAGTCGCTTTGTTCACTAACGTTTCTTTATTGAACTCACCATCTAAGAAATACCCGTATAACTTTTTATTCTCCTCTGCACCTAAAACGCGAACGACTGCGTCGATATCGTCGACTAACTCGCCTTCGCCATTTGGTGGGAAAAACACGGAAACTGCCGTTAAAGGTTTCACGCAAATATCTAAATAACTTATTATTGCTGTTTCGTTTAATTGATCTTTCGCGTCCGTTTCCGTTAATGAACTATTACTACTACTACTACTACTACTTCCATCATCATTTTTACTATTATTACTACTCATCGGTTTCGGATCTTTCAAATGACAGAACTTTGTATACATCGGATGCTCGACGACAATCTTATGAATCTCCCTCATCGCTAACAAATTCGCCTTTGTGAAAATCGTCTTCGAATCGTCCTCGGAAATGAATTGAAAGAACAGAGACCCGCGCTGTGACTCTTCGCCGCGTTCGTATACTATATCAGAGGAGCTATACCTGTTTTAATGAAGGAAGAAAAAAAAAGAATGAAGAATTTTAGCGGAAGTGCGCGCGCTCTCGTTTATCGCATCCGGGTTTAAATCGAATCAAAACAAAAAAAGATTACGCACACACACAAACACAAATAAACACAAATAAAAACGACATGATCGAATCGCTTAAAATATATACTTACCCTTCAACCATCCTCGTCCCTTCTTGCGCCGCGTCGCTCTCGCTCGTGATCCCGTCCTTCAAAATCACCCACTCCCTATCATTAGTCTCCACGAACTTCAACAAATCCGCGAACACGACGACTAACACCGCCGCTAAGACCGAAACGACTATCAAAACTAACGTCAAAAACGGTCTCTTATGTGCGTACATCGAATACCTCTCGAGCATGTTTTGTTTTCTCGCGTTTCCTTCTGCTTCTTTGCGGTTACTTTTACCGATTTCTACCGTTCCCGAATTCGTGAGAACATTTCTTCCGAAGACCATCTTCTGCGCAAACTGATCCTCTTTTCTCTCTATGGCTTCAAACGAACCGAATTACACGAATCCTATGCTTTTTACGCTTATTATTACGCGCTAGCAAAGAAAGTTTTGTGCTATGGATCAAAGCACTTTTACACACCGGTTGCAAAAAAGTCAACGCAGAATTTCGATTTCCAAAAATAGCCAATCTCGATATCTTTGCTAAACGAGCTCGATATTTTGATATATCGCTCTCGGTTACCCAGGAACACGATCTCCGCTTTGATCGCTCGCTCTCTCTCTCTTGCGAGTGTTCTTAATGATCCGAGTTTAATGCGCAGGTCTGTATATTTTCTTCTCACGCTTAGTATATAACTCTCGCCTCAACAAACAGTAGGGAAAGAGAAAGTGCGGAATTTCCAATCTGTCCTCTTTAATAAGGGAATAAAAAGAGATTTAGGGTTTCAACAAAATCTTTCTAATCTTAATAAGCACCGTGTGTATCTTTAAATATTCTCAATTGCGGATTAAACGCAAAATCTCGCTCCGATTCACACTCGTAGGTTTCTATTTTGATCGCGTGTGTGTGTGTGTGTGTGTGTTATGTTATTCTGTTGCTCGCAGCAGAGAGAGAAAGTGCGGAATATTCAGGTTTCCCTGTCCTCTGAATAAAAATAAATGAGATTTAGGGTTTCAACATCGAATTGAGATTAGATTAAATTAAATATAGAATTTCTTTTTGTTTCACTGTAGGTTTCTATTTTGATCGGTTTTATAGACGAACGAGGGCGAGCGCGACGAACGCTGTTGGAGATTTACTGCCGCGATCAAAACAGTTCGCGCGTTTTTTTTTTCAGTTCGTAATTTATGCGCACGAAACGAAGGCGGAAGTCAAACAAAGGCGTTATTAGGGCAAATTGAATTAAAATAAACGATGACGACGGATCGTTCGAATGAGAAGAAGAAGAAACCATCGGGAGCGCAAAAGCGCAAG
>Ga0114998_10004244_pt1 | contig 10508 bp, 9 predicted proteins | sample ArcticOcean_MG_C_5_FD_87044 | JGI IMG/M metagenome (GOLD analysis project Ga0114998, IMG submission 87044) | Marine microbial communities from western Arctic Ocean - ArcticOcean_MG_CB4_138 | ecosystem: Environmental > Aquatic > Marine > Oceanic | place: Arctic Ocean: Canada Basin | collected...
AGATTGAAATCTTCAAAATTCCTGGATTATAGTAATACACTCACGAACGCGCTCGCTTTAACACTTTTGTTCTGTCCGCCTGTCTGTCCGTGTGTGTGTGTCCCTGTGTGTGTGTGTGAGAGAGAGTATAATTATTTATTACACTCATGATCGGAAGAGGAAGAAAGATCGAGGGCAAAGTCTCGGTCGAGATTTCAAAAGGAGTTTCGAGATCTGTCTCGATGTTCGAATCGAACGCAGAGGATTGTTTAGAGATTTGTTCAGCGTTTTGCGAGAGCGAAGGGCTGCCGAGGAAGGTCGCCGCGCCTTTGGCGCTCAGGTTGAGGAGGTGCTATCAAACAGCTTTGGCGAAATATCATCGACAAAAAGATGGTGATGATGGAGAAGAGGAAGAGGATGGAGATGGTCTTGAACGCGCTCGAGAGGAGAACGACGCGCCGCCGCAGACGCAGACGCAGAGGTCAAAGAAGAAGATGGTGATTTTGAAAGACGAGCCGTCGAAAGAGAATGTAGTGAATAGAAATACTTTGATAACGAGTAATCCGAGCGAGATGGCGAGGAAGATTGCGGAGATGAAACGTGTTAGACAAGAACGAGAAGAAAACGAAGACAAAAATGTTTTGAACGAAGACGCGTTTCGATTGGCGATGCCAACGAGTGGAGGGTCGTGGAATCCAATAGCTACTGGTGAATTGACTATGCAGACGGTTGGAAAATCTACGCGAGTCTTGCGCGTTGTCGAAAAACCGCCAACGCCAACGCGGGTTGAAGAACTAGCTTTACCAGAAGCTATCGAACAGCAACAACAACAACAACAACGAGAAGAAGAGGACGAGTTGTTCGAGGTTGTTGTTGAAAGTAATCAAAACAACGATTTAGCAAACGCGCAACCATACTTGGAAAAATTATCATCAGAAGAAGAAGAGGAAGAAGAAATGTTGGAGTTTGAAATCACGCCAAGGAAACAAGATTTTTCGTCGAGAGAAAAAAACTTTGTCCGAGAAAGCGATTGGTTCGCCGAGAAAGTTTTAATAAGTGAAGAAGCGAACGACGATTCATCGGAATCGGAAGAAATGGTTCATCATTCCTCTCCTAGCGTTAAAGATTCGATTAAAAAATTAAACGCATCGCTCGATTCTACGCTAAAGAAAGAACAACACCAAAGATCGCCAACTATGACAGCGCCTCATGCAATCGCCATGAGCCCGATGGAAATGAAATCGAAACGGAAAACGGATACGATTATTACTTTGGACGCGCAAGTTCGCGATTTAAAAGACTAAAACTTAATATACTAGTATTATTATTATTTATTATTATTATTTATTATTGTACAATAATGATCTATGACTAAGACTACTCTTCTATACTACAAATCCGGTAACCCGTACGTTGTGAGTAACATCAAGTAAGCGATACCCAAACCGGCAATTAAGACGCCTTCTGAAACACTGAATTCACCGACCTTATCGTCCTTCGCTTCGAAGAAAACGTGTCTCGCACCTAAAAAGGATATAATATACCAACCAGGCCATCGCAGACCTCTCCCCCACCACCACACGGCTCCTTTCGCGTCTAAATACTCCTTCGATGAAACGCCTTTGATTTGTCTATAGCACTCGGATAATAATAATTTCGCTTTTTGATTAATCTTATACTCTCTCGGCACTAACTGCTCAATCATTAACAAAGATACAATAGCTTCTTTGTATTTTTTTTCGCTAATCAAAGATTCTCCTGATTTCATGCATTCTTTCGCCCGCAACACGTCGTACTCGTTTCTTTTCGCCGGCAGCAAAGATTTCAACGTCGTCGGAACATCGTCTTCTCCATCAATAAACGTCACTTTCGGTCGCGTATATATCTCACTTAACCATGGGAATAAAGTCGCTTCGCTTATCACTAAAGCCGCCTTAGTCAGTAAAATCGATCTTCTCTTAGTCATCATCTTTTTATCGTCATCGTTACCCTTAGTCGACGTCACGTCGCCGTTGTTCACATTTCGGGAATATTTATTCTTGCCCCAATTCTTCTTCGTCGTTGTATATTTACTGCGAGAGGAGGAGCAAAAAAAACACGACACGGAAGCAGAACACACTCGCACCATCACCATCGTCGTTCTTCTTCTTCTTCTTCTTCTTCTGCTCTCTTAATTAATTATTCTTATTTCATGCATAAGTTCTCTCGCGCATCAAATTTGGAATATTAAAAATAGAGCGCGTTTCCTTTTTCCTTCTTTTCCTGCGCTGTACTGTTTAGGGTTTCATCATGTTTTATTTAGACCCATAGGAGGTTTAGAGCAGGTTTATAGGAGGTTTAAGGAGCAAATGAAGCAAAAGTAGAGCTCTTTTTCTATTGGTCCAAAACACACACAAACCATCACGCCTGAAATTACTGAAATTACATACACAAACGTACTATAATCGTTAAACGAACCGCGCTCGATAAAGTAAATAAACAACCACGAACGGTTTAAAAAATGGGCATCACAAAAACGATGGCCGTGACCGTTGCGACCGTTGCGACGATCGCGTGCTCGTCGTCTTCGCAAAACGCGGTCGTCAACGCGAAACCAACATCGGTCCAGCAGAAGGCTGCGTTCTTGGAAACGTTCGATGATGGAATCAGCGCCTGGATCAAGTCCGAGGTCGAGCAATACACTGGTACGATCGATCGATCGATCTCGTGTTTTTGCTTCTTTTCGTTTTTTGTTTTCGATCGATGAGAGAATCGATGAGAGAATCGATGAGAGCATCGATGTTTGATGAAGATTCACGAAGGATGTGATCGAAAAAGTACCTTTTTATTTTAATCTTTTACGAGCGCGTGTTTAGTTTAGGTCTCTCCAGAGAGAGAGAGAGAGAGATCCAGAGAGAGCCGTTCTTTTTGGTCGATCGTTTGTCAACGATGGTGGTGACTATGGCTCTCTCTTTTTCTCTCTCTGTTCTTTATCGTAGTTCTGTTTCTCTCGATTGGATCGAATTCTCTGGAAGCTTCTGAACGTGAAGAAGAATGATCTCGTAGCTGACATGTTTCTCTTTCTATCTTTCATTCTGCTCCTTCAATAAATAATAACACCAATAATGATAATAATAATAATAATAATAATAGGCATCGTCGAGCTTTCGAAGGATGAGTCTGGCGAAAAAACGATGAAAGTACCGGAAAAGGCGAGACATTACGGGTACTCGAAGCAATTGAAGGAACCGTTTGATCCAAAAGATGGTTTCGCGATTCAATTCGAAGCCGCTCAAACGGAAGGTTTAGATTGCGGCGGCGCGTACTTGAAGTATTTAACCGAAGATGCGAATTCTGGTAAGGAGTTGGATGGAAGTTCGCCGTACGTTTTAATGTTCGGGCCGGACAAGTGCGGGTCGAACAATAAGGTGCACGTGATTTTTAAACACAAGTCTCCGAAAGATGGCGAAGTCGAGGAGAAGCATTTAAAGAATCCGCCAAAAATGCCTACGGATAAAGCGCCGCACATGTACACGTTGTTGGTGAACACCAAAGATCACACGTACGAGGTGAAGATTGATGGCAAGGTTGAGAAATCAGGGTCGGTTTTTGAAGATTTTGAACCGCCGTTTAACCCGCCAAAGATGATCGATGATCCGGATGATAAAAAACCGGAGGATTGGGTCGATGAAGAAAAAATTCCTGATCCTAACGCGAAGAAACCAGATGATTGGGATGAAGACGCGCCCGAGGAAATTTTGGACGAAGAGGCTACGAAACCAGAAGGTTGGTTAGACGACGAACCGGAAGAAATCGAAGACCCTGAAGCGGATGAGCCAGAGGATTGGGACGAGGAAGAAGATGGCGAATGGGAAGCACCGATGATCTCAAACCCGGCGTGTGAAGCAGCTGGCTGTGGCGAATGGGAACAACCGATGAAGCCGAATCCGGATTACAAAGGTCCGTGGTCCGCGCCGATGATCGATAACTTCTTGTATAAAGGCGAATGGGCACCGAAACAAATCGAAAACCCAAAATATTACAACGATCCAGCGCCTTTTACAAACGTTGGCAAGATTTCCTCGGTCGCCTTGGAAATCTGGACCATGTCCAATGGATTAACACTCGACAATATCTTAATCTCTAAAGAGTTTGATTTAGTCGAGGAAGCTGCGAAGGAGTTCGATTTCGAAGCGAAGAAAGAAGCCAAAGAAGCTGCTTTGAAAATAGCCGAGGAAAAAGCAACCAAAGAAGCCGAAATTGCTGCCGAGAAAGCCGCGAAGGAAGAGGAAAGGAAAGAAGCCGCCGGCGAAGGTTTCCCAGGTAAAGTGACCGCGATGATGTACAAAGTTACCGGGAAGATCCCAGGTAAAGCTGGTGAAATTTTAGCCAAACCGGTTGATTTCATGGCTGCAAACGTCGCCGCTTTGTACGCGTTCTTGGTCATGAATTTGGTAGCGTTGATTTACTTCGTCGCTTCTCCATTTTTGTCCGCGAAGAAGAAAACCTCTGCGAAGAAAGAAAAAGTTGGCAAAGCGAAAAAGACCGACGAAGTCAAACCCGACGACGAAGCGGAGGAAGAGGAAGAGAAACAAGCACCAAAGTCCACCAAGAAAAATAACACGAAGAAGTAGAAACATATAATATAAGTACGCGTGTATGTATTTGATTGGTAAAAATTTCAAAAACAATCGTCGTCGTCTCTCTCTCTCTCTCTTGCTCTCAATCTCTCTCTCACCACTACTACTACTACTACTACTAAAATCACAAACGAGCGCTCTCTCACGACGCGACCTCTTTCTCTCTCCTATTCATCCTTCTCCTTAATCTTCTTTTCTTTCTCTAAACCGACGTGCATTAGCAAGGCACCGAAAATCGCAACGTTCTTGAAGAACATAATCGTCTCAATCTCCCTCGCCGCGCTCAATTCCTCGCGTCTCCAGAACGGATGCATCACCGGCGTCACGCATACCTATTTACGGACGCGCACATGTTAGTCATATATAAATATACCGCTAAATAACAGCATCAAAGCACGACAACACACACACACACACACACACACACACACGCGCGCGCGTCTTCAAAACCGCACAAAAACGAATGATCCGCTTACGCAGAAAGAAAACGAGCTTTAAAACGCACCACGAACACCATCAACAACTTACTGCCCAACGTAAAATTGAACATCAGTAACACGCTCCCGAAGAGCTCGCATAACGTCGCGATCATTAAAACCTTGGCATCGTCCACTTCCTCCAAGAATCCAACGAACACGCTTTCCTCTCTTTCGTTCGTTCTAGGATAAATCTCCGAGTACTTCCTTTGCAACGCCGCTTTTGTTTCCGCGAATCTTGGCGCGATCGCGTTTTCGAGTAAGACGAAATCTTTATAGGACGACGCGTGGACGAGCGCGTGGTATTTGTTCAAAGCGGCGAAGAAGAACAAAGACGCGAGTAATACGCGGCCGGTCAAGGCGACGTATTTGCCCATTATACTCGTTTTCTTATTCGTTTTATGCTCGATTTTTTAAGCTCTATACTGTTTGAAGCGTTCACAGTTTCACGTTCAATCCCCTAAACCCTAAACCCTAAACCCTAAACCAGTTTTGGAAATCCATCCATCCATTCATTTATTGTTCATCAATATTTATCACTTCTGTGTTCCGATTCCAGAGAGAGAGAGTGAGAATGCGATTTTTGTTGAACAGTATTACCACGAGCAAGAAGAAGAAGAAGAAGAAGAAGAAGAAGAGGGATAAACGCGTTCGTTCTTCGCAAAACTCGCCAAGTTCTCGTTCGTTTTGTCCTTTTCTTTTCCTCTTCTTCCTCTGTTTCCTACTGTGTTTCTTTTGGAAAGTCCAGGCCTCCTATGATGAGTACGAAGAAGAGGAAGATTTCTTCAGCGAAAAAGCGAGCGACAGGAATGGAAAGAAAGACGAGGAAATGAGAGCGAGGACGAGGATGCATGCGATAGAGCTCACGAATTGGGGAAGCGATGATTGGATGCAAAAGTTAACTTCGTTAGGTAACAAAGCGAAGACGTTGACGTTGTCGCAGTTCGAGACGAGGATGATGTCCGGCCATGGGAGCCTATTCGCCGCGATTATACCAGAAGATCTCTCTGAACACTGCGAAAGGAAAATAAGGGAATGGTACGAAATGTTTAGGAGAGTAGGAAGGGCTTTGGATGATGCGTACGACGTCGTCGAGGTGAAGATGCCGGGTAGGTCGGCGCAAGCGATTGGAGAAACGCACGGGAAGTTGAAGAAGCAAGAGGCGAGGAAGTTCGCTTGCGGTGTCGTCGGAGTGCACGATCGAATGAGCGGGTCGAATTTGAGGATTTTGAGAGGGAATTATTCCGATGCCGGTGCGTATTTGGAGTTGTTAGGGAGCGGGAGTAGCGCGGGGAGAACGAGTTTAAGAGGACAAGGGGAGATTGCGAAGAAATTTACAGGGAACGATGATGAGGGGGGGAAACACGCGTCGTGTGATTGGCTCGCAAAACCGAGGAGAGAAGGCGATGCGAAATTGCGCGTTGCTGTTTTTGAACCAGTCGATGTAGACGTGTTTAATTTTATAGCGACGGCTATTGGGGGCGAGAACGTAGCGAAATTTGCGAGAACGAGTTTATTTGGATGCGAAGTAACGTTAGGGCATCCAGTGAGAGAGAGTTATGGCGTAGCGTTAGTTGCCGATGTTGACGATTCGGAAGATGAATTTAATGAAGATGTAGAGATTAAAGTCATGCCAATTTTATCGAACAAGGCGGGCGTATTTAATCCGAGCTTGGATAAAGATTCGTTCATCGATTTTTTAGACAAAGTCATTTTGGCAAACGCGACGAGTTCTTTTAGAGAAATGGTCGACACTAACGTCGATGCGAACTGTGCGAACGATATATGGGAACTTTTGAACAACATTAACGATCAGTATTACGAAGACCAGCGAAGTAATCCGAATGTAGAAGAAGAAGAAGAAGGAGATCGGGAGCAACAACAATTCACTCCGGAAGTTGCATGGGACGCGCTTCGCGAACCGTTGCTCAAAGCACTCGACGGGCACGGTAAGGGTGATAAAAATTTACTCCCATCGCAATGGATGTGTGGATTAGCGGGTTCAGTAGCGGCTTTTGCCGAGGCCAAGTCCGAACTCGCTTCAGCAAACACGTTCATGAGTGAGCTGATGACTTTAAGGAAAGAATCTATTCAGCTGAGGACTAGGAATGCCGTCCTCGAGAGAGAGTTGGCAGAGATGGAAACGAGAGTGCCTGCTGGTGCAAACGCCCCGGGAACTATGGGTTTACCCAAACCTAAAAAGCGAGGCTTTGGTGCAGGACCTGCGTCTTCCATGACACAAGATGAAGAAGTAAAGAGAGCAGAACGCGTCAAAGTAGAAGAAGAAGAAATATTGCGTAAACAACAACAAGAGGCAGAAGAAATGCGCAAAAAGGAGCAAGAAGAAGCGTTACGAAAGATAGAACAGGCAGCAACGTTAAGAAGGAAAGAAGAAGCAGAAATGATGCGTAAACAACAAGAAGCAGAAACGTTGCGTAAGCAACAACAAGAAGTAGAAGCATTGCGCAAGCAGCAGCAAAAAGTAGAAGAAGAAGAAAAGGTAGCATCAATGAAAAGGCGAGAAGAAGAAGCGGCGATGTTGAAAAGGCAGGAGGAAGAGGCATTAGCGTTGAGAAGGAAGGAAGAAGATGAAGCAGAAATGATACGTAAAAATGTCGATGATATTTATGAAGCAGAAGATCCAGAACTTGCTTTTTGGACTGCCCATGATCAAGAAGGCGGGCCTTCGTATTATTACAACTCACGAACGCGGAAGTCGACTTATGAAAAACCTTCTGGATTTGGCGAGCCACGAAAGTTGAAGAAAAACAAAATTGAACCTCCGCCAGCAGCAGCAGCTCAAGCGTTGCATGGCGAACTTTAAATTCAATTCATGTGTACCTACTGTAGGATGTATTTTTGTGCGGGTATTTATTTATTAATCAATATCTCAATCCCTCTCTCATCTCTCTTTCTCATCTCTTTCTCTCTCTCTTTCTTTCTTTCTCTTCCGCTCTCTTTTCTTTTTTCCTACCCGAGAAGTCTATCTTCGTTCATCGGCTCGTCGTGAAACAACAAATTGAAAAAATCGGGGGACAGATTCTGACCATATAGTCCACCGTGTTGCGTCCCGACACCACATTTCATTGTGTTTGCTCCATCGTCGTATGTTTCATATTCTTCAGCAAAGCACTCTGGTTCTGGCAGTGGAGGTAATAGATTTTTCAGTGGTGGTGGTTGCTGAATTGGCAACGGCAATAACGCCTTCAGTGCCAAATTCGGAATCATCTGTTTGATGTCGCTTTCAGTATGAAAACCTCCGCTATGCATTAGTTTTGGGCGTTTAATTCGCTCGGGCGTAGGACACGAAAGCGTGCCCGCTTTTGAATTCGTTCCTGAAACGTGCGCACGAGTTGGCTCTGGCGATAACGATCGCTCGAACGTTTTCGAGCGCGTGACTGTGCCTATCTCGGAGCTTAAACGATTTTTCTTGCTACTGTCGAGCTCCGCTGCTGGCGGGCTAAGCGAAGAAACAGGCTGTAAGACTTGTTCGATATCGTCGAGGAAATACTCGCTCGCCCAGAAGCCTCCTTTAGCTTTTAAACTCTCAAAAATTTCTTTGCCGTTACCAAATTCGTTACGTATTTTTTGCAACGTTTCTCTGATTTGAGAACTTTCGATGATTTCATTCTTTATCTTTATCGAATCTGCTCCTAAGCTTTTCGTCAACTTAAAGGAAGAAATTTTTTGCAACGCGTTGCGGCAATTCAAAATGGGCTTGAAAGCGTGTTGTTGCAAGCTGTCGAGCAGGATTTTAGGCTTTCCGGTCTCCGTATCAATCTCGTCCGAGCCTTGAAGTGTTTGCTTTAGACGTAGAGCAAAGAAAGCTTCTATGTCGTTCTCGAGAAATTCGCGCGCAGACTTTAGATTCTGCGTAGCCAAGGCAGCCGAATCGACGTCTTCAATGAATATCAATTCATCCAACGCCGCAGTGCTGAGTTTTTCTTCATCATCCCCGTCGTCGTCCAATTTGCCAAACACAAAAGAAAGCGGTAAAGCGACATGATTTTTCGTTTCAACGCAGTCACGCTTAAGATCAATTAAATTCAGCGAAATCTTGTCGCCGTTCAGGCATGATTTTGCTTTTTGAAGAGCAATTTGCGTTTTCTCCGAAGCCGGCACAATCGGCGCTCGCATTGACGGCCAAACTGCAAAGGCACCATCTAAAGATGGGCCTAGGTTTTGTTCTTTGTTGTCGTTCGTCGTGGACGTGTTTTTTTTTAAGTTTCGGCTTGGAATTTTATTTGGTACACCGCGTAACTTTTCCATCGCATTCGTTGTTCCTGTTTTATTCGATGCGGCGGCGGCGGCGCTTTTAGCGGCCGTTGCTTTTGTCACGTTTGATTCAGCCGGTTTGTTCTTCGCGCTCAAAATGGATTGACGTCGCGACTTCTCGGGCAGATTTTTCTGCCCTACACCAATCGGCGGCGGCGGCGTGGCGGTGATAAACTTTTGTGCCTTTTTCGTATTTTTAGTAGAACTTTTCGATTCTCTTAAAAACGGGCGCTCGAAGACGACTCTTTTCCCGATCATGCGCATGCCGGCGTGCGACGATACAGCGCTACTCTCTTTCGCATTCGTCGTCATCATCTCCTCTCTAGGCTCACCTAAGCTTTCCTTTAAACGGCATTGCGGGCACGCGTAATATTTCTGCTCTAAAACATTCTCCCCCGCGCCACGTTCCTTCTCGCATTCGTAGTGCGAGAAGTTATCGCAGTAGTCGCACGAGATCCAAGGACAACGAGAAGGTTCCTTTTGCCGCTGATCTTTACCATCTTTTCTGTACACGGTCAAACAGTGCTCGCAGAACCATCCGCGTTTCCAAAGTAATCCGCACGCGTTACATAAACAAACTCTCTTTTCCGGTTCTTCTTCCTCTTTGTTGCCTTCGTACCAACCTTTTCTCCACATCGGTGTTTCGGACGCGCCTGTTGTGCGAGCGATATAAAAATTGCATAACGTCAGTTTTTGTGATCAGATCAACGAAAGAGATTTAATTTATGTATACGTTCGAGACGAAGAAGAGGGGAATAAAATAGTAGAAGGCACGTACCGCACGATAAATTAGCGCAGATCATTCCCACGGGTGTATTGTTGCTCGCGCTTTTCTTTGAATGTTTGTTTTCGCACATAGATATCTTCTCGTTCCTTGTTCGAGTCGTTTTTGTTTTCCAAGAAGAATTTATGTGGCTGCTGGTTTGCGAAAATTTTCCACGGCTCGTTCCAATTCGTTTACTGTATAAGTTTACACGGCACAGTTATACCGTACATTAAATACATACACACACACACAAATAATCGCAAACAAGTTCTATGGCTATAAAGATTACATACACACACTATGTATTTTTACGCGCACTTTCCGCCTTCGACCGGGACGGCGTTTGGAATATATCCGTACTCCGTGACCTGCGCGATGACAAGGTAAACACCG
>Ga0114998_10004247_pt1 | contig 10503 bp, 10 predicted proteins | sample ArcticOcean_MG_C_5_FD_87044 | JGI IMG/M metagenome (GOLD analysis project Ga0114998, IMG submission 87044) | Marine microbial communities from western Arctic Ocean - ArcticOcean_MG_CB4_138 | ecosystem: Environmental > Aquatic > Marine > Oceanic | place: Arctic Ocean: Canada Basin | collected...
CCCTATGCTTGCAACTCTTGTTCTTCCAGCTATCTGGTCAGTAAGTTCTCTTACGCAATGGTTTAACTTCTTTTTGACTGATGGAATCTCGACGGCGTTCGTTGTCGCATGCATAGGTGCCTATGCCAACCTGCATGTAAGCCTGCGAGGGCAGTATAAAGAAAACGCCAACACGTGGCGGTGGCTCAGCTTATTCGTCTTCTTTGGAATGGCATCATTTGCACTGCGGCCGGCGTTTGGTTTCATCCTTCCCGGCATGGCTATTCTAATGATGAATAGAGCGATATTTTCCTGGCGACGACTCGCAGCGGTTGTGATTGCGACCGTGTTGCTAGCAACTGGACACTTCTCGTTTGCAAAGTACTATCATGGACAAAATCCATCGCAAATGGGTGCGGTGCTGACGGCCTTAGTATTTGATCTACCGGTGCCGAACTCGTGTCTGGTGACCGACGTTTCGGATATTTGCAGTACGCAGAGGGCGCTTGAGCCTTTCATACAATCGTCACGTGGTGCAGGCTCGGCGCAAGCGCAGTTTCTTTACAAAGCGTTGAATAACCTGAAGGTAGTGGAAGCGGCAAGAGAAGCCCTCCCAGGCTACGATCCTAACGACCCTAACTATTCAGCGCTACTGGAAATTGCGCTCCTTAAAATAAAATCGAATCCCCTAGCATACGTTTCTATGGTTCTGAAAAATTCATATTACTCAATAAAAATATGGGGTCATCGCATTTCTAACAATGATAGTTTCGGATCAGATGCGTTAAGGCAGAATGCTGCCATCACAAGCCGGATAGCACCAGCAGTGACGGGAGTGATGAAAAGTTTTGCTAATATTGACTTTGATCCCACCATTAAACCACTGCCAGCTGAGAAGTCCTACAGGACTTATGTATTTCAGCTTCCGAGACTGTTGCTGAGTCATGGTTTGGTCACGAATTTGACATTTGGCATTACCATTGTGATATTGTTTTTTGGCTTACGCCCCCTATTTGTTCGTACGTTTCTGACCAGTTCAATATTATCTAGTTGCTGTCTCCTCGGCGTTGGTGCACTTGTTTTTCAGAATGCTTTCTTTCCTGTCATTCCACGGTTACTAGACCCACTTCATCCACTAGCCGCGCTTGGTGCGCTCATGCTTGGGTCAATGGTGATTGACAAAATAAAGAACACCCCTAGCAATTAACATTTTGTCATCCTCGTAAAGGTAGTAATTTGATTTAGTAGAGCGCGCCGAGTGCTAACCTACCAAGCTCAATAGACAGACAAAGTGATGACTTTTATGATTGACCTCTGGAAATTACAGGAGTTCACTTGACCAGATGGAGTCTATTCAGAACGAGGAACAGATTTGGCAGCAGTTATGCTCCTCAATCAATAATTTGTTTATCCCAAATATTTTTTTAAAGATTAAAAGCATTACTTACTTTAAAGATGCTGAAACAGATGATGAATGGGAACCCTACAGGAAAAACAAATCCCCCACAGGTAGTCCAAAAAATTAATGGTGATTTTAAGGCCTCTTTAAAATCGTTTGTTCGTGTTTCTAAAGCCTGGGGAATAAGGCCTGTTTTAATGACCCAATTTAGTAGATTTACATTGCAGGATTCGTTTGTTAGGTATCTTTATTCTAGGCAAAAACAGTTTCTGAGTTATGAGGAGTTCATTAAGCTTTACGAATTGGCCAATAATGTTGTTCGTGAAGTTGCATTGGAGGAGGGGGTCATATTAATCGACTTGGATAAATCAATAGGAAAAAGTTCTGAGTACATATATGAAGCTGTTCATTTGAATTCAGCAGGCAGTGAACTTGTTGCTGCTATTATAGCCTCTAAATTGCATGATGCTTTTCCAGGAAATTTTGTCTTAAAATGAATACTCCGTTTGAATATTCTGGTAGTCACAAATGTAGATGACTCAGTGAGAGTCTAGTCAGATCAAACAGGTTATGATTGCTAGTACACCGGTGATAGTTTCAATGACTTTAACTCCTCCAGTTACTTCTTTTTCTTATTTGAGTTAAAGGATCTAAAGTGGGCAAATATTTTGGTGTAAGTTACGCTACTGTGAGTTGGGTATGGAAAAAATGTGGGAAAGAGGAATGAAATGTTAAACGCAAGGCCTGGTTATGAAAAGGTGCCCACTGGAAGCCTCCGGGATATACTGGTGCGCCTCTGGCATCACCTCAGTTTGCAACGTAAGCGTCAATTCGGCCTGTTAACTGGCTTAATGGTGGTTAGCGCCTTCGCAGAGGTCGTTAGTTTGGGAGCCGTGTTGCCATTCCTCGGCATACTTGTTGCCCCCGAGCACCTGTTTAACGACCCTATTGTTGCGAATATTTCGCAAACATGGGGCATCACCTCAGCTGATCAATTGGTGTTACCCCTAACCGTCGCCTTCTCCGTGTTAGCCCTGTTAGCGGGTGCAATCCGCCTCTTTTTACTTTGGCTCAGCACACGACTCGCATTTGCCGCTGGTGCAGACCTCGGTTTAGAGGTATATCGCCGCACCCTCTACCAGCCCTACCAAGTGCATTTGGCCCGCAATAGCAGTGAGGTGATCAGTGGTATCACCCAAAAGGTCAACGCCGTGGTGTTCTCTGTATTACTTCCAATAGTGACCATAGTCAGTTCAACTATGCTGTTGGTGGCCATCATGCTTGCTTTGATCGCCATCGATCCGATAGTGGCGTTGGTAGCAGCTGTCGGTTTTGGCGTTAGTTACGCATTGATTACCTGGGTGTCCCGTCGGCGACTGGATCGTAACAGCGAGCGCATAGCCTCCGAACAAACCCAAGTGCTCAAAGCGCTGCAAGAAGGCTTGGGCGGGATTCGTGATGTGCTGCTGGATAGTACGCAACCAGTCTACTGCGACGTTTACCGCCAAGCCGACCTACAATTGCGGCGAGCCCAAGGTAACAACGTCTTTATTGGTGGAAGTCCACGTAACGCAATGGAGGCTCTGGGCATGATGCTGATTGCCGTCTTGGCCTATGGCCTTAGCCAACAGGTTGGGGGTATCACAAAAGCCCTACCCGTGCTTGGCGCATTGGCTCTGGGCGCACAGCGCCTGCTCCCGGCCCTGCAACAGATATATAGCTCATGGGCAAGTATTGCCGGTTATTATGCTTCACTGGCTGATACTATTGAACTACTCGATCAGCCCCTGCCAGTGGACTTGCTGCAGCCAGCCCCCCCCCCAATGCTCTTTAAGAAAGACATCCAATTGAAGGGTGTGCGTTTCCGTTATACCTATGACAGCCCTTGGGTGCTGGATGATCTCAACTTAGTAATTCCCAAGGGTGCTCGGGTTGGTTTTGTTGGCAGCACTGGCAGTGGCAAGAGCACTACGCTGGACTTGCTTATGGGTTTATTAATGCCCAATGATGGTGAGGTTCTGGTAGATGGCAAGGCCATCAGTGGCAAACGTACCAGAGCATGGCAGCAAAGCATAGCTCATGTGCCACAGACCATCTACCTAGCTGACGCCACTATGGCTGAAAATATAGCCTTCGGTGTTTCACCTGACTCCATTGATCTAAATCAGGTGCAGCAGGCCGCGCGTCAAGCACAGATTGCTGATTATATTGAAAGCAGTCCGAAAGGCTACCAAGCCTATGTCGGCGAACGTGGAATCCGTCTCTCTGGCGGCCAACGGCAACGTATTGGTATCGCTCGCGCGCTCTATAAACAGGCTAGCGTGTTGGTGTTCGACGAAGCTACCAGTGCCCTTGATAACTCCACTGAGCAGTTAGTGATGGGAGCGATTGAGGGGCTTGATAGTGTCACCATACTGCTCATTGCCCACCGGTTAACTACTGTGCGGCACTGTGACATTATTGTGGAGTTGGAACATGGCCGGGTTGTGGCACAGGGCACCTACGAACAGTTACTTGAATCCAGCCTCAGCTTCAATAGAATGGCCTTGGCGACATAAAAGCTATTTTATCTATATAATTTTCACAACTTAAAAGGTTAAAAATAAATGTCAAATACACAGAAATATAAAATACCAAAAGTATTTATATTAGATGTTGACGGCGTTCTCACAACTGGTCAATTTTTTTATACTGACGAAGGTAAGGTAATGAAAATTTTTGGGCCGGATGATAATGACGGCCTGTCTTTATTAAAAGCATCAATGGACATAAGGTTCGTCACTGGTGACAAAAAAGGATTCTCTATCAGTAAGAAAAGAATCACGGATGATATGGGCTTCGAATTAGATTTAGTTAGCACCATTAAAAGAGTTGATTGGATAGCAGAACGTTATTCACTCGATGAAGTTATCTACATGGGGGATGGTATTTTTGATCACTATGTAATGAGTAAAGTTCTATATAGCATAGCGCCCTCGAATGCTGATAAAAATGCGAAGACATCTTCAACTTATGTAACAGAGCGCGCAGGCGGTGACCGCGCAGTTGCAGAAGCAGCTTTACATATTCTTGAAAAGTTTTTTGAACCTTATGACCCTGATTGCTTGCCAAGCAGTCAGCTCAAACTATCTGGAGAATGGGTGGTATGATTTATCAAAGATTAGAGTCTTTTCTTAAGAAAAGACGCTGTACACTTTTGGGTGTAGGCCCAATGAGTATAAACTGTGTGGATGCCGCCATTGAACTAGCAAACGAAAATGACGTTCCCATGTTTCTTATTGCAAGTCGTCGGCAGATCGACTCTGAACAATTCGGTGGTGGATATGTAGAAAACTGGTCAACAAAACAGTTTGCAAATTATGTAACAGAAAAAGATGTGGGTAACAATATTATCCTAGCAAGAGATCATGGAGGTCCCTGGCAAAATGAATTAGAAAAAATTCAAAATATGGATCTAAAAGATGCAATGCAATCAGCAAAAGATTCATATCGTGCAGACATTGATGCTGGCTTTCATATGCTGCATATCGATCCTAGTGTTGATCTTCATTCTAAACCTAACGTAGATCAAATTTTAGAAAGAGTTTACGAGCTATACGATTTTTGTTGCTCATATGCAAAACAAAAAAAACAAGACATTATTTTTGAAATTGGTACTGAAGAGCAAAGTGGTGGTAACAACACCCAAGAAGAACTTGAATACACGCTTGAAAAAATGCGAGAATTCTGCAAACTAAATAACTTTCCATTTCCATCGTTTGTGGTTATTCAAGCTGGGACACGAGTGATGGAAACGCGAAACGTGGGATCATTTGATTCCCCAATTCGTGTGGCAAATGAACTTCCGCCAGAAATTCAAATACCTCGAATGATTTATATTTGTAATAAATATGGTATCTGGATGAAAGAACACAACACAGACTACCTTTCTACGGAGTCCCTTAGGTGGCAGCCGAGACTAGGTATACATGCAGCTAATATAGCGCCTGAGTTTGGAGTCGCAGAAACCAGAGCTTTTGTCAAAATATTGAAGGAAACTGATCAACTCGACCTGTTAGATCAATTTTTAGCCGCATCATACAATTCCATGAAATGGAAAAAATGGATGCTTAACGACACAACTGCAAACGATTTCGATCGCTCAATTATTGCAGGACATTATATTTTCTCAACCGATGAGTGTCTCGAAATTAAAGCGTCAGCAAGAAAAAAGATTAAAAACTTAGACGCACACTTAAAAAATGAAGTAAAAATAAGTATATTCCGCTATATGAAAGCTTTTAATTTAAGGTGAACTAATGACCAAAACAGCAACCATAATTCTGAATCGAAATTTACCAAAAGAAACTGATGAGTTAGTAGAACAGATACTCAAGTTTGATTCAAAATATACAGATGTATTTGTAGTAGAGGCTGGATCTGACGAAGATAAGTTATCTAAATATTGTACATGGCATGTCCAAACTGACGAAGTTAAGGAGCATGGGCTAAGATATTCCAGGGGTATGAATTATGGACTTTTACAGCTTTGGAAAGGGAATGATTGGGATAAATACAGCTCATTTTTTCTTATTACTAATGACACTAAACTTCCTGTTGGTCAAAAAACGATTTTAGCTCTTCAGGAAGAATTAAACAAAAACCCAAGGATAGGGTTGTGTTCTCCTTGTTCAAAAAGATGGGGTGAACAGGAGTTAATTGGTGAAAATTCATTAAAGTATTTTTGGTTCATCCATAATAATGCTTATATATTGCGGAAAGAACTGGTAGATCAATTAATCAATACGGATAATCCATCCTATATAGATTTCCTTTTTGATGGTAATAATTTTAGAGGCTATTTATCAGAAAGTGAAATCATTGCTAAGGCATATGCCAACGATTGGGCTGCAGAAATAACTACAGCTGTTTATGCTGAAGAGGAAGAGGATTATTTACTAGATAATAACAAAATTATTAAAACTGAGTCTTATGAAGTTAATCTAACCATTTATGTAGACGAGGGTTTAAAGTGGATTAAGAAAAAGTACGGTTTTAATAGTAGATGGCAAATGATGAATCATTCCAAATTGTTGTATGACAAATTTTTTGAATATTTTCCAGAAGAAAAAATAAATAGAATTTAAATTATGTTAGTACTAAATTTTTTAAACTTAACTTATAGATAAATTACACAATTATGAAATTTAAAGTATGTATTTTAGCTGCGGGTATTGGTTCAAGGATGGGGCTGCTGACAAAGAAAATTAGTAAGACGCTGCTGCCAATTGACTCAAAAGCTGTGCTATCCCACATAATTGAAAAGTTTAACCCTAATGTCGAAATTGTGATTGCTGTAGGCCATTTGAAAGAAACAATAACAGAATACTTGGCATGTGCCCATGTAGGGCGAAAGATTCAAATAGTTGAAGTAGACAAATATACAGGTACAGGGTCGGGACCTGGTTTTTCATTGCTGCAGTGTAGGCCGTTTTTAGAAGCGCCATTTATTTTCTTTGCTTCTGACACCTTAGTGCTAGAAGATATACCTCCTCCAACGACTAATTGGCTTGGTGTTGCTCCAGTCCTGAATACAAAAGATTATTGCTCAGCAGCGATTAGCAATGGGTTGATTACAAGATTAGACGATAAGATAGAAAGTGTTAATAGATCTGCATTTATTGGTCTTGCTGGTGTAAAAGATTACGAAATATTTTTTAATTCACTAGAAAAAGATACAGAGATAATAAATGAAGAGTTACAAGTGTCAAACGGTTTCAAATCATTAATCGATCTAGATTTAAATGCAAATTATTTTACTTGGTATGATACTGGAAATATGAAGGGCTATGTGCATGCAAACGAGGAGTTTACAGCTTCTGGCTATAACATAGACTTTAGTAAGCCAGACGAGTTTTTATATTTTGTTGGTAATAACGTCATTAAGTTTTTTGCTGATAAGAAAATAGTGAAAAACCGATATAAAAGATCAAAAATCCTTAAAGATTTATGCCCAGAAATAATACATATAACAAATTCATTCTATGCTTATGAAAAGCAGGAAGGAAAAGTTCTTTACGATATCGTTAACGATCGGGTCATGAAGAATTTTATCCAATGGTTAGATAAACAGTTGTGGGATAGGAAGGTTCTCTCAGGTTCAGACCTAGCTGTGTTTCAGAAGGCGTGTTTTGATTTTTATTACAAAAAAACGTTGTCTAGGCTCAATACGTACCACAAAAAGCACAGTATTAAGGACCAAACTACACTCATAAATGAAGTTAGGGTTCCTTCAATTAAACATATGCTGGGTTTAATAAACTGGGATGAAATCAATTATGGAATACCTTCCAATTTTCATGGAGATTTGCAGTTTGATAACGTATTGCTAAAAGATGATGGAAGTTTTCTTCTCCTAGACTGGAGGCAAGATTTTTCAAGAATTGTGGACTATGGAGATCAATATTATGATATTTCAAAACTAAATGGCGGTCTTCAGGTTTCCTATAAATTGGTTAAACAGGATCAATTTAGATTTTATGAAAATGATAGTGGAGAAATTACAGTAGAGCATAATCTCCCTGAAGAATTAGTTAGTGCCAAAAAAATACTCAATGAATTCGTAGAAGAAAAAAATCTTGATATGGCTAAGATAGAGATCATGACGAGTTTGATTTATTTAAATATGTCGCCTATGCATCATGCTCCATTTAATCACTTTATATATAACTTTGGTAAGCTAAGCCTCTATAAAGCTCTACTTAAATATTCGCATTTGGGTGCTGATTCTCTTCAACATCAACCCGTATAACCAGGGGCACAAAATTTTATGAAAAAAAAATGTATTTTAATTACTGGATCCTCACGAGGAATCGGTGCGTCAATCGCCCGACTTGCAAAGTACAGTGGGTACGAAGTTATTGTTCACGGTAAGACAGAGTCCGCTGTTTTGGTAGATTTAGCTAAGGAAATCGATTCAAAATATGTAGTTTTTGATGTGTGCAAAGAAAATGAGATCGCAAAGGTAATTTCTGACATTAATGTAATTGATGTCTTAGTGAATTCTGCGGGTTTAAATATATCGAAATCGTTCGAAAAGCTAACAGACAATGACTGGAGGGCTATTTATAATATTAATGTATTCGGCCTGGCTAATGTTACCAGGCATGTTGTCCCAATTATGAAAAAAAATACTACTAGTGTGTCTAAAATCGTGAATATAGCGTCGATAAAAGGTATTTACTCTTCAGTCGGCAGGGTAGCTTATGCCTCATCAAAAGCAGCTGTAATTAACCTAACCAGTGGATTAGCAAAGGAGCTGGCGCCAAAAATATTGGTCAATGCGGTTGCTCCCGGTTTTACTAATACAGAAATGACAGAAAATACTTGGAGTGACCGAATAAAGAACCAGGTAAGTAACATTCTACTGGAGCGAATGGCTGATCCTGTTGAGATCGCTGAGCTCGTTTTATTTTTATCTAGTGATGCTAATTCATACATCACTGGGCAAACAATTAATATTGATGGAGGCTTTAGTATTAAACATGATTAATTCAACCAAATCTGAGTGGCACTATGATGAGCAGAATGCAAAAGTAGTAACCAAACCTTGGGGGCGAGAGGTTTGGATTAATTTTCGAAAAGGCGAAAATGTCGGTGATGAGACTAAGCGTTATATTATGAAGAAGTTATATATAAAAAAAGGCACCAGGACAAGCTTTCAGTACCATCAGTTTAAAGAAGAAACTAATTTCCTAATTAAAGGGTCAGTTGAGGCTTGGTTTGAAGATATTAAAGGCCATATTGATGTAAAGGTTTTACAGGCTGGATCAATATGGTCAATCCCGGCTGGCGTTAAACATAGGATAGTTACATTAGAAGATATCGTTTTAATGGAGTCATCTTCGCCCGAAGTTGATGACGTAATTAGAATAGAGGATGACGCCCTCAGGGGTGATGGCCGGATCGAAAGTGAACATGACTAAACGCCACACATTTTAAGCTAAGTGTTAATGCAAGGTAAATAGAAAACCATTTAGCATCCATCCACAATGCAGGGACAACTGCTAATTTAGGCATAGATGCTCCTATGGTAGAAAATTTAAGGAGAAAAAGATGAAATTAATTGCGCGCAATTATTTTAAAGCATTTGCACGGAAAGATATCAACTCTCTCGCAGCAATGCTCGCACCTGACGTATCACTGAGGGACTGGGATATTTGCGCAGAAGGAATTGAGTCGGTCATTTCGGCAAATGCAAAAATCTTTAATGTTGTAGAAACTATAGTCGTTAATCCTGTCAATATATTTAGTAATGGAAAAGCAGTTATCGCCGAATTGAGTATTATAATTGACTATGGTGAGCCTTTGAGGGTTGTAGATATTTTGGAGTTCACTGAGGATGGGAAAATCTGTGCAATCAGGGCGTATAAAGGCTAGTAAGAATTGAAAAAATACTATGGATAGTTTTAAAGAACTCAATTGTCGGTTTGGCTATGGTGCTCAGCTTCTTTTCTGTCAGTTGAAGGGTAGGATTGCCGTTGCCGAGGTTGGCAGGCCATTGGCCACAGCCAACATAAATCTTTTTGTGGGTAGGGTTTCAGTTGGATTTGAAACATCAGAAAGTACCAGTGCTTTTGGCCTCAAAGTTCTTGTTGGAGGAGTGACAATTCAAGCGAGCGATAGCCTTACTATGACGGATATCTACTCTGTCGAAAAACCTTAGGAATTAAAAAATGCAAGCTTTATTGATCAACATAAAAATAGATAGCCAAGAAAAGCTAGAGCTCTTCAAGGTTACACTTGCTGATCTTGTGGATTTTTTTGAAGAATGCCACATTAAGATTCGTGGTGCCTTGGCAGACGAGTGTGTTGCTTACTTAAAGGATTTATTTCCAGGTGACACGCGGTTTTATCAGGAACTACAGGAATCGGACTGGATCGCAGCAACGCTGGAGATACTGGAGAACGTGACTTCCCGCTCTGTATTTCTTTACTTCGAGGACCACAAGTTGGTAGCAGACCAGCAGTTGCTTGGTCAGGTACTGGAGGAGTTTGACGAGCATCAGTTGGACTACCTGTGCTACTCCTTCTTCAAAGCTTCGCAACTCGATGCCAGCAATCTGTTACCGTTGGGGCCCAGTAAA
>Ga0114998_10004249_pt1 | contig 10499 bp, 12 predicted proteins | sample ArcticOcean_MG_C_5_FD_87044 | JGI IMG/M metagenome (GOLD analysis project Ga0114998, IMG submission 87044) | Marine microbial communities from western Arctic Ocean - ArcticOcean_MG_CB4_138 | ecosystem: Environmental > Aquatic > Marine > Oceanic | place: Arctic Ocean: Canada Basin | collected...
AGCTCCAGCAGCAGAAGCGGAAAAAAAATAATCATAAATGAGTAGTGATGAATTAATAATTATAGGGGTAATAACTGGAAAGCATGGTTTAAAAGGGTTGCTAAAAATTAAATGGTTCACGGATAATTCTAAAGGTTTAGAATTATATAATCCTGTTCATTTAATTAATGGCAATACTCATATTTTAAAAGTTATGTTTGAAAATAAAGGGCAAGCGATTTGTTCTTTAGATGGAATTAATAACCCTCAAGAAGTTGATTTGTTAAAAGGGCAGAAAATATATGTAAAACGATCAGGCTTTCCCGGTTTAGATGATAATGAATTTTATCAAGTAGATTTGGTTGGGTGCAAAGTAGAAAATATTGAAGGAAAATATATTGGTGAAGTTACGGCAGTTTATGATTATGGATCTGCACCACTAATTGAAATTGCAGAAGAGTTAATGATATTTAATAATGATAATTTTCCATACGTAAATATTAAAGAAAAAAAAATTATTATGAATGATGAATCATTTGGAGAGAGTAATGACAAAAAATGATTGCTTTGAAGCTAGGGTTTTGACGTTATTTCCTGAAATGTTTCCAGGGCCATTAGGGTATTCACTAGCCGGAAAAGCGTTAGAAAAAAAAATATGGAGTTTAAATACTATTAATATTAGAAATTATACAGAAGATAAGCATGGAACGGTTGATGATGAGCCATATGGAGGAGGCCCTGGAATGATAATGAGGGCAGATATTTTAGCTAAGGCTTTTGATGACAATGATCCAGGCAATGAATGGGCAAAAATTGTTTTGACCCCGAGGGGAAAACCTCTTACACAAAGTAAAGTAAGAACTATTGCTTCTAAACCAGGAGTAGTTATAGTTTGTGGACGGTATGAAGGAATAGATGAAAGGTTTATAAAAGCAAGGTCTTTAGAGGAAATATGTATTGGTGATTATATATTGTCTGGAGGAGAACCTGCGGCTATAATATTAATGGATGCAATAGTGCGCTTATTAACTGGTACTATGGGAAGTGAAAAAAGTTTATTGGAAGAAAGTTTTGAGAATAATTTGTTAGAACATCCTCAATACACAAGACCTTATGACTGGGAAGGTATAAAACCTCCTGAAGTTTTATTATCTGGTAATCATGGTGAAATAGAAAAATGGAGAAACAAACAATCTGTAGAAGATACAAAAAAACGAAGACCTGAGCTTTTATTTAGTGAAAAATAATAATTTTAATGATAAACATGATTTAATACTGAGAGGAATAAGATAATGAATATTATAGATGAAATTGAACAAGAACAAATTAAAGAAATTACAGAAAAAAGAATTGTTCCTGAGTTTGGACCAGGTGACACGCTAAAAGTCCATTTAAAGGTAGTAGAGGGCACGCGAGAAAGAATACAGGTTTTTGAAGGGTTATGTATTGCTAGATCTAACCGTTCTTTAAACTCTTCTTTTACAGTAAGAAAAATTTCTAATGGAGAAGGAGTAGAAAGAGTATTTCCTGTATATTCCCCATTAATAGACAAATTAGAAGTTGTAAGAAGAGGTGATGTTAGAAGGTCAAAACTTTATTATATAAGAACTCTATCAGGTAAAAAAGCTCGTATTACTGAAAAGAGAATGGATAATAGACCTAAAATTTCTAACAAAACTGTAGAAAAAATTTCTACTAAAGTTCAAAAAAATGAAGAAAGTAAATAATTAAATTTAATAATTTTGTTATTTCTTTGAGGTATTCTTATTTTGAAAAAGACTTTATTTGATAAAATATGGGACCAGCATGTTGTTGATGAAAGGCAAGATGGAAGCTCATTAATATATATTGATAGGCATCTTGTCCATGAAGTAACAAGCCCTCAAGCATTTGAGGGTTTAAGAAAAAGTAATAGGAGTTTAAGAAGACCAGACCTTACTCTTGCTGTTGCAGATCATAATGTTCCAACTGAAAATAGAATTGATGGAATAAAGGACGATACTGCAAGAATACAAGTCGAAACTTTAGAAAAAAATGTAAAAGAGTTTGAAGTTCCATATATTCCCTTAATGGATTCTAGACAAGGAATTGTTCATGTTATAGGCCCTGAGCAAGGGTTTACTTTACCTGGTTGCACTTTAGTATGCGGAGATAGTCATACATCTACTCATGGAGCTTTTGGTGCTCTTGCTTTTGGAATAGGCACAAGCGAAGTAGAGCATGTTTTTGCTACACAGACATTAATTCAAAAAAAACCTAAAACTATGCTAATAAATGTTACGGGTACTTTATCTGTAGGTGTTACATCGAAAGATATTGCCTTAGGTATTATAAAAAAATTAGGGACATCTGGAGGAACAGGTTATGTCCTTGAGTATGCTGGCAATGCAATTTCAGATTTAAGTATAGAGGGAAGAATGACTTTATGTAATATGTCAATTGAAGCGGGTGCAAGAGCCGGTTTGGTTGCCCCAGATGCTAAAACATATGAATATATTAAAAACAAACCTATGGCACCTAAAGGAGAATTTTTTAATAAAGCTGTAGATGCTTGGGAATTATTACCAACTGATAAAGGGGCAGTTTTTGATAAGACTATTAATATTGATGCATCTCTTTTAGATCCTCATTTGACTTGGGGGACAAGCCCAGAAGATGTTTTATCAATAAATGGAGTTGTTCCAAACCCTGAAGATATTGATAAAGAAAGCTTAAGAAATGCAATGCAAGATTCTTTGGATTATATGGGGTTAAAGCCTGGACAATCTCTTACAGATATTAAAATAGATAAAGTCTTTATAGGATCATGTACTAATAGTAGGATAGAAGACCTTAGAGAAGCAGCTGAAATTGCAAAAGGCAGAAAAGTTGCTGACGGAGTAGATGCAATGGTTGTTCCAGGTTCAGGGTTAATAAAAATGCAAGCTGAAAAAGAGGGTATTGCAGATATTTTAATTGAGGCGGGGTTTGATTGGAGAGAGCCTGGATGTTCAATGTGTCTTGGAATGAATCCTGATCAACTAAAGCCAAAAGAAAGATGCGCATCAACTTCTAATAGAAATTTTAGAGGAAGGCAAGGCAGAGATGGCCGGACTCACTTAGTTAGTCCTGGCATGGCAGCAGCAGCAGCAATTTATGGGCACTTTGTAGACGTCAGAAAAATTAATTAAAAAAGTAGGTTCATTATAATGAAATCTTTTAAAAAATTAACGGGTATTATAGCATCTATGCCGCAGGTTAATATAGATACAGATGCAATAATTCCTAAACAGTTTTTAAAAACTATTGAAAGAACAGGTTTAGGAAAACATTTGTTTCATGAAAAAAGGTATGATCAAAATAATAATTTAAATAATGATTTTGTTTTAAATAAACAACCTTGGGACCAGGCAGAAATTATAGTGGCTGGCGATAATTTTGGATGTGGTTCAAGTAGAGAACATGCCCCCTGGGCATTATTAGACTTTGGTATAAGTTGTATTATAGCAACTTCTTTTGCGGATATTTTTTATAATAATTGTTTCAAAAATGGTGTGCTTCCTATAGTTTTAAATGAAAAAATAGTAGAGGAAATAAGTGATTTAGCTGAAAAAGGGATTGAAATATCTATAGATTTAGAGGAGCAACAAATAATTGCTCAAAATAAGCTATATAAATTTGATATAGATCCATACAGAAAACATTGTTTATTAAATGGATTAGATGATATTGGAATAACTTTAGAAAATAAAGAAACAATTGATTCTTATGAAGAAAAATTAAAATCTAATGTTTGGCATAAACCCGAGAGTTTTTAATATATTAAGGTGAATTATTATGAGTAGTAATAGAAAAGTTTTAATGCTTCCTGGAGATGGAATAGGTCCAGAAGTAATGAAAGAAACTAAAAGAGTAATTGATTGGTTTGATAAAAGACTAGAAGTAGGTTTTGATTTAGAAGAAGGTTTAGTAGGAGGGGCATCATACGATAAATATAAAACCCCTATAACTGAGGAGGTTATGGAAAAAGCACTTAATTCAGATGGTGTTTTATTTGGAGCTGTTGGCGGACCAGATTATGATAATTTACCTTTTTCTGATAAGCCAGAGCGAGGATTATTAAGGTTAAGAAAAGAATTAGGATTATTTGCAAATTTAAGACCAGCAATTGTGTTTGATGCATTAGCCGATGCATCAAGCTTAAAGAAAGAAATAGTTTCTGGTTTAGATATTATGATTCTCAGAGAGTTAACAGGGGGTATATATTTTGGAGAACCTAGAGGCATAGAAGAGCTTCCAGATGGTTCAAAAATAGGAATAAATACAGAAGTTTATTCAACTAAAGAAATTAGAAGAGCAGGTGAAGTTGCCTTTGAGCTGGCTGCTAAGAGAAGAGGTTTAGTTCACTCTGTAGAAAAATCAAATGTTATGGAAAGCGGTTTGCTTTGGCGTGAAGAAATTCAAAAGTTACATGATGAAAAATATAGTAATATTTCTTTAGAGCATATGTTTGCAGACAATTGTGCGATGCAGCTTGTAAGAGATCCTCATCAATTTGATGTTATAGTAACAACTAATCTTTTTGGAGATTTGTTGTCTGATATTTCAGCACAGCTAACTGGATCTTTAGGGATGCTTCCGTCCGCTTCTTTGGGGGAAGTTAATGAAGATGGTATTAGAAAGTCTCTGTTTGAGCCAGTCCATGGAAGTGCTCCAGATATTTCTGGTCAAGGAAAGGCAAACCCAATTGCTATGATTTTATCTTTTGCAATGATGTTAAGGTATTCTTTAGATAGAAACAATGATGCTGATTTAGTAGAAAAAGCAGTAACTAAAGCTTTAGAAGATGGTTTAAGAACAGCAGACATTATGCAGAAAGGTAAAACCTTAATTTCTACAGAGCAAATGGGGACGGAAATATGCAACCGATTAGATCAATTAGCCGTATAGTATATGTAAATAATGGAGTTTTAAATGGGATATAATGTAGCTGTGCTAGGAGCCTCAGGAGCTGTTGGGCATGAGATACTTACAATTTTAGAGGAAAGAAATTTTCCTATTGCAAATATATATGCATTAGCCTCTAAAAGATCAGTAGGGAAAGAGGTGAGCTTTGGAGATAAGGTATTAAAAGTAGAGGATGTAGAAAACTTTGATTTTTCTAATGCTGATATCGCCCTTTTTTCTGCTGGCTCTGATGTGTCAGAAAAATGGGCTCCAATTGCAGCAGATAAAGGATGCATAGTCATTGATAATACATCTCATTTTAGAATGGATCCTGATGTTCCATTAGTAATCCCAGAAGTAAATCCAGAAGCATTAGAGGGCTATAGAAATAAAAACATTATAGCAAACCCTAATTGTTCTACTATTCAGATGTTAGTACCTTTAAAGCCTTTACATGATCTAGCTATAATAAAAAGAATTGTAGTTTCAACTTATCAGTCTGTTTCTGGTGCAGGAAAGTCTGCTATGGATGAATTGTGGGACCAGACTAGAAAAATGTTTTTTAATGAGTCGGGAACTACAGGAACTAATGAGTCAGGTAAAGAAAGGGATTCAAATTTTTCTAAAAGAATAGCTTTTAATGTTATACCGCAGATAGATAAATTTATAGAAGATGGTAGTACTAAAGAAGAAGTAAAAATGGTTAATGAAACAAAGAAAATTTTAGATGCCTCTATTGAGGTAAGTGCAACATGCGTAAGAGTACCTGTATTTATAGGACATGCTGAATCTGTTAATATTGAGTTTGAAAACAATGTAAATATTGATGAAATTAGAGAAATATTAGGAGATTCTTCTGGAGTATCCTTAATAGATGATATCGAGACAGAAACATATATTACTCCAATAGAATGTGTGTCTGATTTTTCAGTTTTTGTTTCTAGATTAAGGATTGATCATACTGTACCAAGTGGCATTAATATGTGGGTGGTATCAGATAATCTAAGAAAAGGTGCTGCTTTGAACTCCGTACAAATAGCTGAAGAATTAATTAATAGAAAGTATATATAGGATGAATGATGACAAATCTTATAAAAATAGGCCTCTATCTCCACATTTGCAAATTTATAAGCCTCAAATAACTTCCATACTGTCTATATCTCATAGGCTCGCTGGAATATTTTTATCATTAGGTTTATTAGCTATGTTTGCTTTTGTATTATTATTAGCTATGGGACAAAATTATTATGAAATGTGGCAATATTTTTCTAACTCTTTAGTTGGTGAATTAATCCTTATGGGGTGGGTTGTAGCATTATCTTTTCATATGTTTAATGGTATTAGGCATTTATTTTGGGATTATGGGTTAGGTTTATCTCTATCCGTATCAAAGTGGTCGGGATTATTAGTGTTCGGCGCCACTATTATTATTAGTATATTTATAGGAATTATTTCTTTAGGCTTAGTAATATGAGTAATATAGTTAGGCATTGGAAGTTTCAAAGGTATTCAGCCATAGTAAATTTAATTTTAGCAATATGGCTTGCAGTATCAGTTTTATGTATTCAAGAGTATTCATTTAAAGAAACAGTTAACTGGATTAAGTCTCCAATTAATGCACTTTTTCTTTCTATTTTTTTTATTTCGAGTTTTATGCATATGAGTTTAGGCATGCAAGTTGTACTAGAAGATTATGTATCAAATAAATTACTAAGAAATAGGTTGATTGTTATAATTAAGAGCCTTAGTTGGTTCTTATTAGCACTTTCTATTTTGTTAATTTTAAAAATAATCTTTTTTAATTAGGAGTCAAAAAATGTCAAAAGCTTATAATATTATTGACCATGTATATGATGTGGTTGTTGTAGGAGCAGGAGGGGCAGGATTAAGAGCTACATTAGGGCTTGCAGAAAAAGGTTTAAAAACAGCTTGTCTTACAAAAGTTTTTCCAACACGTTCACATACTGTTGCTGCTCAAGGAGGAATAAGCGCGGCTTTAGGTAATATGGGCGAAGATAACTGGCGTTGGCATATGTATGATACCGTTAAGGGTAGTGACTGGTTAGGAGACCAAGATGCTATTGAATATATGTGTAAAGAAGCAGGTGCAGCAGTAATTGAATTAGAGAAATATGGTGTTCCCTTTTCAAGAACAGAAGAAGGAAAAATTTATCAAAGACCTTTTGGTGGGATGACAACAGAATTTGGAGATGGCCCTCAAGCACATAGAACATGTTCTGCTGCTGATAGAACAGGTCACGCAATATTGCATACTTTATATCAGCAAGCTTTGAGAAATAATGCAGAATTTTTTATAGAATATTTTGCTTTAGATCTGATAATGGAAGATGGGGCTTGTGTGGGTGTAATGGCATGGTGCTTAGAAGACGGCACTATCCATAGGTTTATGGCTCAAACAGTAGTTTTAGCTACAGGTGGTTATGGTAGAGTATACTTTTCAGCAACATCTGCTCATACTTGTACTGGAGATGGAAATGCTATGGCATTAAGAGCTGGTTTACCTCTTCAAGATATGGAGTTTGTTCAATTTCACCCAACTGGAATATACGGTGCAGGCTGTTTAATTACTGAAGGAACAAGAGGAGAGGGAGGTTACCTCACAAATAGTACTGGCGAAAGGTTTATGGAAAGATATGCTCCCCATGCAAAAGATTTAGCTTCTAGAGATGTTGTGGCAAGAGCAATGACACTTGAAATTCATGAAGGAAGAGGTGTAGGAAAAGATGCTGATCATATTTTTCTTCATTTAGAACATTTAGATTCAAGTGTTATTAATGAACGATTACCAGGAATAAAAGAAACAGCAAGAATTTTTGCTGGTGTTGATGTAACAAGTGAACCTATTCCAGTTTTACCTACGTGCCATTATAATATGGGAGGTATTCCCTCTAAACATACTGGTGAGGTTTTGACCGGCAAAGGTGATAATCAAGAAACTGTTCCAGGTTTATGCGCAGTTGGAGAAGCAGCATGTGTTTCTGTCCATGGGGCAAACCGTTTGGGTTCAAACTCATTACTTGATTTAGTAGTTTTTGGGAGGGCTACAGGCATCCATTTGGGTGATACACTTACTCCTGGTGCAACTCAAAAACCTGCTTCTAAAAATAGCGGTGAAGATGCTTTAGAAAGGTTAGATGAGGTGAGACATTCTAAAGGTTCCGCTCAAACTTCAGATATCCGTTTAGAAATGCAGAGAGCGATGCAAGAAAATTGTGCTGTATTTAGGACAGGAGAAATTTTAGATGAAGGAATGAAAAGAATTAATAATGTATGGAAAGAATTTAAAAATACTTCTCTTACGGACAAGTCTATGATCTGGAATACAGACTTATTAGAGTCTTTGGAATTAAAAAACTTGTTAGAGCAAGCAGTAGTAACAATGGCATCAGCTAGAAACAGAAAAGAAAGTAGAGGAGCCCATGCAAGAGAAGATTTTCCTGACCGTGATGATGAAAATTGGTTATTTCATAGCTTGGCTTGGGAAAAAGATGGGGAAGTTAAACTTGGAAGTAGGAAAGTTACTTTAAACTCTCTCACAAATGATGTGCAAAGTTTTCCTCCTAAAGCAAGGGTATATTAAAATGGTCCAATTAGTACTTCCAAAAAATTCAAAAATTTCAAAAGGAAAACTCTTTTCTTTAGAAGAAGATGTTTCTGGAAAGAAATCATTTAAAATATATAGGTATGACCCTGAGACAAAAGAAAACCCAAGATTAGATACTTTTGAAATTGATCTAGATAAGTGTGGTCCCATGGTATTAGATGCATTAATCTATATAAAAAATAAAGTAGACCCAAGCCTTACGTTTCGCCGTTCCTGTAGAGAAGGTGTTTGTGGATCATGTTCTATGAACATTGATGGAACTAATACTTTAGCTTGTACAAAAAATATAAATGATGTCTCAGGAGAAGTTAAAATATACCCTTTGCCTCATATGGAAGTTATAAAAGATTTGGTTCCAGATTTATCTGTGGCCTATAAACAATATGCATCCATAGAGCCGTGGCTTAAAAGTGAGGCTGTAACTGAAGACGGTTTAGAAAGAAGGCAAAGTCCTGAAGAAAGAAAAGAATTAGATGGAGCATATGAATGTATATTATGTTTTTGTTGTTCTACTAGTTGTCCGTCATATTGGTGGAATGGAGATGAATATTTAGGGCCAGCAGCTTTGCTTCAAGCATATAGATGGATAGCGGATACAAGAGATGAAGCAACAGATGAACGCTTAGATGCTCTAGAAGATTCATTTAAATTATATAGGTGTCATACTATTATGAACTGCACAAAAACTTGTCCAAAAGGACTTAACCCCGCTAAGGCAATTTCAAAAATTAAAAAAGCAATTTATGAAAGAGCTTAACATAAGTGTCTATATATAGTAAGGCTCTCTATAATGATAATGATGTGGCTATATATAATTTTAGGGTTATTAATTTTAGTTTCCTCTGCTGACTTTTTAGTCAGAGGAGCAGTTAACCTATCAAATATCTTTAAAATCTCACCTTATATAATAGCTGGAACACTCGTGGCATTTGGAACTTCAGCGCCAGAGTTATTTGTTTCAGGTATAGCAAGTTATTCAGGTAATCCGGGTGCTGCAATTGGTAACATTTTAGGCTCTAATATTGCAAATGTATTTTTAGCATTAGGCATAGCTGCAATTATTATTAATATTTCTCCTCCAAAAAATGCTTTTCAAATAGATATAAAGATATTAGCTGCGAGTTCTATAATTTTAATAATTTTATTATTTAATATATCCCTTGTTTATTGGTGGGTTGGTTTAATATTAATATTGTCTCTTTTTATTTATATTTTTTATATTATCAAATTTAGTGATGTAAATAATGTTGAGGAAAACAATAAACAAAATTTATCTTTATCAAAAGCATTAATATTATTCTTCATAGGTTTAATAGGTGTCTCTTTAGGGGCTAAATTATTAACAGAAGGGTCAATAGACTTAGCTAGATATTTTGGAATACGTGAGACTATTGTGGGTTTAGGAGTTTTAGCATTTGGCACTTCTTTGCCTGAAGTTGTTACTTCTATTATAGCTGCAATTAAAAAAGAGAATAATATAGCAATAGGTAATATTGTTGGTTCTAATATTTTTAATGTACTTGGTATTGGTGGAGTTACCATATTGATTTCTGGGAATGAGGCTTTAAAAGCAAATCCCAATCTTTTAACAATTTCAGACACATTGCCTTTTATATTGTCTAGTATAATTCTAGTAGCTTTTTATAAATATCGTTTAGTTTTAAATAGATTATATGGCGTATTATTTGTTACGTCTTATTTAGTATGGATCTCTTTTATTTTTATAAAGTAGCTACGGTAAGGCTTTTATAAAGAACACTATATTATAAAATTTCAATATTTATATTGGTTATAAATAGTTTTAATAGTTTATTATCAGGCTATACAATAATTATAAGTCATGCTAAATAGTATGCTAATTTATATAAAATATTAAGGCGGAGTAAAATATGACAATCATTGGACATAGAATTAATGGAGAAGTTACTTTCGAAGAAAATTCAAGATTAGGGGATGTTTTTAATCCAGC
>Ga0114998_10004252_pt1 | contig 10487 bp, 9 predicted proteins | sample ArcticOcean_MG_C_5_FD_87044 | JGI IMG/M metagenome (GOLD analysis project Ga0114998, IMG submission 87044) | Marine microbial communities from western Arctic Ocean - ArcticOcean_MG_CB4_138 | ecosystem: Environmental > Aquatic > Marine > Oceanic | place: Arctic Ocean: Canada Basin | collected...
AAGATCCATGACGTTGTCGTGATTAATAAACCTACAATCGCAAACGAACGAGGAGATGTATACTAAAAACGCGATGAAAATCGTAATCATGATTCTTGAGTTATCAGTGTTTGTATCGTTGTTGTCGTTTTCTCTCTCTCTCTCTTTCTCTTTCGTTTATGTGGGGATACAATATTACTTTAATAAAGAATAAAAATATTCTGATTGACAGATTGATGGAAAGTCGAAAGAAACTGCAGCAGAAGGTTGTTTGGCACTTTTGGCTGTTTTTAGAGTCTCATTGGCAATGAAGTGGAACGGTCCTCATTAATAATCATAAATAAATAGAAAAAATGGGTATTACTTTTGCGAAACTCTTCCAACGCCTCTTCTCGAAGAAGGAAATGCGTATTTTGATGGTACGTTACGGTATCGTTCGGATCGTTCATGATTCGCTTCGTCGCGTATGTATGATGCGTGCATGTTTGAATCTGATTGTGTTGATTTTTACGCCACTGTCGCTCTGAATCGGTTGTGGGGGAGTTATTTTGGTGCGCGTTTGTATTTGTGTATACGAATATATAGTACAATCGCGAAGCGAGATAAGAACGATCGGATCTTGTAGTGCATGGATCGAATATTATTTGTTCGTTTAATGCGATCGCGATTATGTGAGAGATCCGTTTCGCTTGGAAATCTCTCTATTGAAATGGGAACTTGGAAGCGCGCGTCTGTTCGCTCGAAGTCTCAAGGAACAAATCTCATCGTCTGAAATTGCTTCTTTTCGTCAACATCATAAACAAAACATAAACAGGTTGGTCTCGATGCTGCGGGTAAAACGACCATCTTATATAAACTCAAGCTCGGTGAAATCGTGACGACAATTCCGACGATCGGTAAGTTTGTTTAGACATTCGCATATGTTCCGTTAGCGCGTTATTCGCCGATCGAATTTTTTTCCTCTTTTTCCGTTTCGTCGCGTTTGTTTAAAGCCACTCATTTTGAATCTTTGACAAAAGGAGAGAGAAGACTAATCGCGAGAACAATATTTTTCTATTAATGAATAATAATAATGAATATAGGATTCAACGTTGAGACTGTTGAGTACAAGAACATTTCGTTCACGGTGTGGGATGTCGGAGGACAAGACAAGATTCGTCCGTTATGGAGACACTACTTCCAAAACACGCAAGGTTTGATCTTTGTCGTCGATAGCAACGATCGCGACCGTATCTCGGAAGCAAGAGATGAACTTCACCGCATGTTGAACGAAGACGAACTCCGCGATGCGGTCTTGTTGGTCTTTGCCAACAAACAAGATTTGCCGAACGCGATGACTGCGGCTGAAATTACAGACAAGCTCGGATTACACTCGTTGAGACAAAGACATTGGTTCATTCAATCTACTTGCGCTACTTCTGGTGAGGGTTTATACGAAGGTCTTGACTGGCTTTCGACGAACATCGCGAACAACTAAACAAAGTATGACGCTTAAACAAACGAATTAGTAAAGAGAGTGGAGTGAGTGGGGGAAGAGAGAGAGAGAAAAAGTGTGTGTTTAGAGAGAGAGAGAGAACACAGAAAATATGCGTGTAAAGGCAAAGGAAATGTAAAGAATTGGGAGAGAATGAGAAAATATAATGTGCTAAAACAAAAAGAGGAGGAGGAAAAGTAAATAAATATTAAGAGGACAATGAAATAGAGGATGATAATGCGCGAGGCGAGGTGCATTTAGAGAGCGTGTGTCTACTTTTGACTATATCAATAATAGAATAGGGAGGAGTGTGTGTTGAACAAACAATAACGTACTTCGGATATGGAGTGATCTTTCTTTACACTGCGTACTATATACTGTTGTGCAGTGCTTATATTTTTTTCATTTTTTCTTACGCAGTAGCAGAAGCTGCTTTTCCCTTCTCCTCTTCTATTGCCTTTAAATTATACTCCTCTCCAAGTTTAATAAAACCTTTTGCATCTATTACGCTTGATCCTTTGGACATCGTCGTCGATAGCCATATTTTCTTCACGTAATTCGTCATGGCAGGAGCGCCTTTTCCTTTCGGGCGATTTTGCAAAACCGAAGCCATTAAGCTCGTCGCGTTTTCTACAATCATACCTTCCTCGAAAGTCACCTTTCCGATCCCAGCGTGAACGATCGAGTTCTTTTCCGCTCTATACTCCACTCTACCTCCAGCTTTCGCCTCTTTCACGGCTGATTCCAAGTCCGTCGTTAACGTACCTACTTTTGGATTCGGCATCAAACCTTTCGGTCCGAGCGTTCTCGCGACTGCTTTCAACTTTGCCATAATCCCCGGCGTAGCAATACACACATCTACTTGATTCAAATTAAACTTCCCTTGCTTAATCTCCTCAATCAACGCTTCGCCTCCGACTCTATCCGCCCCGGCTCTCTGCGCCTTCATTAATTCATTTTCATCTTCCCCAAACGCTAACACGAAGAATTTCTTCCCAGTCCCGTGCGGTAACTGTACTACCCCTCTCACGATCATATCCGATCGTTTCGGGTTCACGCCTAGTCTAATCGTTAACTCCACGGTCTCCGGAAACCTCGATTTCGCGTTTTCTTTCGCCCATTTTATTGCCGACTCTATCGTATTCTCATCCGTTTGTTCGCGCTTGATTAAAACAGGGTTTCTCATGAACATATCCCGATCCTCTTCCTTTTTTTCATCTTTAGTAGTAGCGCTCGTTCTCGATTTCGTTTCCATCGCCGTCGATGCTTTCACCGATGCTTTAGTAGTAGCAGTCTTATCACTGCTCGTACTGCTGGAACCTTTTTCTCCTTCTTCAACATCCGATGATGATGAAGATGATTTCGTTGGAGCTTCGGTCCTAGCACTCGTACTAAAACCGGAAGAGGCAGCAGAGGACGATGAAAACAAAGAACTGAACCGTCTCTCGCCCGGCGTCGTCTCGCGCTCGTTCAACGCGCGCAGCGCTCGTCTCAATCCTCTGCCTCTTAACATCTCTTTATTTCTTTTTCTCTCGTCTCTGTTGCTTTCCTTTGCTTTCCTTTGCTTTCCTTTGCTTTCCTTTGTGCTTGTTGATTAATTAATGGGGAAAAGTCTAAAAAATAATTTAATGACATGAATGAGCAAACAGCACCCAATTTCGGGCAAAAACTGTTAAAACAGTGTAAAATTGTTCCCTTTTTCAAAAAACTAAAAGAGGGGCAAAATAGGGGCAAAATGCCACAGCTGCCTATTGCGCCTAAGAAAAATCTGAAAATTGGAACATTTATTTCTTTCAAAACGCGGCATAATTATTATTCGATCAGGAAAAAAGCGCTACACAACAACTACTACATAGTTTTGATCAAAATAGATAAATAAATGGCAATTCTATCCAGGAACAACGCGAAGAGAAGTGAGCAGGCACCTTCTGCGTCTTCATCGTTCCATGATCGCGATAGTATCGAGAAACGCAATAAAAATCTCAAGGATGATGATTACGACGGTTCCAAAGTGATGACGATTACATCCGAAGAAGTTGCGAAACATAACACGGCGAAGGATTGTTGGGTGATCGTACACGATCGCGTATACGACGTCACGAAGTTCGTGCCGAGACATCCGGGGGGGAACATGATACACGTGAACGCTGGAGGAGAGTGTACGGCGTTGTTTGAGTCGTATCATCCTTTGAAGGCGAAGATCGTGTTAGAGAAGTTTTATAGAGGAGATTTAGTGGTCGTGGACGACGACGACGACGTTAACATCGACGACGAGAACGACGATGTGAATAAACGTAATGAAAAAAGGAGAATGAAGGCACCGAAATATAGAGAGATTGGAGAACGAGATGAGTTTCATTTAGAGTGTAAACGAGCGGCGGAGAAGTATTTTAAGGAGAATGGAATAAACGCGAGAGAACATAGAGAGATGTGGGTGAAGTCTTTCGCAATTTTGATCGGCGTATGCTTGTTTCATTATCTTTCGTTCTTTTCGAGGGCAGTGACGTTTCCAATCGCTTGCGTGTTTGCTGTTTTGCACGGTGTGTGTAAAGCCGAGATTGGGGTTTCGATTCAACACGACGCGAACCACGGGGCGTACTCGAATAACAGAAGAGTTTTACACGCAATGCAGCTTACGCTCGATGTCGTCGGCGCGAGTTCGTTCATGTGGAAACAACAGCACGTCGTTGGACACCACGCGTTTACAAACGTAGAAGATATAGATCCAGACATTCGCTGCGATGAGAAGAATGACGTGAGAAGGGTGAATTATATGCAACCACATGCGTTTTTTCACAAAGTTCAGCACATTTACTTGGCGTTCATGTACGGATTACTTTCGTTCAAGTCTTGTTTTTTTGATGACTTTAGTGCGAGAGCGAAGAACCAAATTGGTTGGGTAAAAGTACCAAAGTTTTCCTCGCGCGAGTTTCTCGAGTTTTATGGAACGAAAACTTTATGGGCGTTTTATTACCTTTATTTGCCAACGAAGTTCTCTACGTTTAAAGATTCGTCTTTAAAGCTCGCTTTGTTATGGACGTTGACCGAGTTCACCACTGGCTGGCTCTTAGCGTTCATGTTTCAAGTCGCGCACGTCACTCCGGACGTTGAGTTCTTCAAAGTCGACGAAAAAACTGGCATCATCACTTCAAACAAGACTTGGGCGGAAGCGCAACTCGCGTCTTCGGCTGATTTCGCGCACGGCTCTACGTTCTGGACGCACTTCTCGGGCGGCTTAAACTACCAAGTCATCCATCACCTATTCCCTGGAGTATGCCACGTGCACTACCCTCAATTAGCTCCGTTGGTCATGGATATTGCAAAGAAAAGAAATTTGAAGTACGTCGTTTACCCGACTTTTTCAGACGCCTTGTTCGCGCATTTTCGACATCTAAAACAAGTCGGCGCCGGTGCTTTCAAGATCCCGAGTTTAGCAACCGTCGGTTAAGGTTTTATAGTAAAGAAGACTCCAACGACGAAGACTGACCAAAATCTTAGCATAGCGCTTGTGTGTCAGGTGTATGTATACATACCTCGATTTTAATAGTAGCGCGTGTAAACAAAATGATAAACACATATATTTACGAAACGAAAACGAAAAGAGATTACTTACTTTTATACTTTAACGAATAACAAAGTTTTGGAATCTTTCGATGTACTTTCTTTACAAAAGCGCTCTGTGTTACTAACCACACTGCTCCCCTCGCTCTTGATTAATCGCATAAATAAACGAAAATCATGCCGAACAATGATAATGATAACAATGATAACAACAATAGGAAGAACGTGATTAATTCATCGTCTTCATCGTCTTCGGTGGATATTTTAAGGACGATACTTTTGACGACCTTGACAGCCGTCGCGGCATCGATATCGAGCACGCTATGGATGAAGAAGCAGAAGCAGGCGAAGAAGCCTATGAAACAGCGGACGTTGCATAAAACGATCGTGAGAAAACTGTACAGACGCGTGTGGAACCAAGCGAATCAAATAACGCGCGACCACGCGTGTTCGGAGTACATACACGCGGAGCATATTTTAATAGATCCGTCGAACCCGAATCCGGTACCGGGCGTTGAAGCGTATTGCCAGGGAGTGACGGCGTTGAGGCAAGCGTTACCGAGCATAAAGATGTACATAGATGATATGATCGAGCAAGGGTGCAAAGTAGCGGTGCAGTTGAGCTTCGTTGCAGGGTTTGGGGAGAAGACGGCGAAATGGACCGGGACCGCGGTGATGGAGTTTGAGGACGATTTGATCGTGAAGACTTGGATTAATACGGATTCGATTAGCGCGATGATTCAGTTAGGGTTGGTGAATGATTTGATCAGGTATGGTGGAGATAAGGGAGGGGAGATAAAGAAGCAGCCGATGAGGAGAGATAAGCAAGCTTCGTTAGTCGCGGCGGCGTTGTTGGGGAGAACTGAAGCGCATCCGACTGAAGTGTTGACCGGGAAAGAATGGTTGGAATATTTTGACGCGATTCAAGAGGAAGAATGGGAACACGGCAGTAAGATGTCCGAGACCGAGTTGTCGCTGATGCAGGATGATTTGACCGGTTTAGACGTGGTCGTTTAAATTTAAATAAATAATTAAATAATCATTTGTCATCATTATTGTGCGTAAAATAAACAACAAAAATCATCATATAATATAAAGAGTGCCGCCGCGCGAGCGATTAGCAAAAGTGTCGCCAACGTTCGCCTAAAAATTGACGAAGTCAATACTGGTATCTATTATTACTGTACGCCGAGCAAATCTTTGAGATAATCGATCGTTATCAATTGCGAGACAACAATCATTACAGTCATTGGTATGCGTTGTCTCAAACCGAGAAAAAGACTTAACCAACCGCGCGCTTTCTTACTATCTTCCTCTTTCGAGTACCTCCTCGTCATTAATGTATCGCCGGGCTGAGAAGCGACCGTAGCTAATACCCCGGCGATAATAGCCGATACCATTCGCAAGGAGAAGAAAACTAAACCGCTCGACGAATTTATACCCAGACTCCCTTTCACGACACTGTTCACTAATAAATCATACGAAACCAATTGAATAACTGTATACGGAAGTTGTTTCAAGTATATCGGAATCAAACTTTTCAAAACTCCTTCGACTAAAAACCACTCTCTACATTCGTCCTTAACGCTCGCGAACAACGCTTTCTTGGCATATTCATCGTTTTCGACGATCTTTATTCTCGCACGTTCGAACGGAACTAAAAAAAAACTCCCTAGCATATCTGCAATCAGCGACGCGAATATTAATTCAACGATTAAGTACTCGCTCGCGAAATACCCTCGAAACACGGTCTTCAGTACGTTGAACAAACCATACTTCGTCGAGCCTTGAATGAAATAGCCCCAAAACGTCGCATTAAGTCCTCTGGTTAAGGCCATTACACCGCTCTCTTTCGCTATTCGCTTACAAATATCGATCGAAGAATATCCTTTGTATAGCTCGGGATTCAGTTGCGCCTGAGTCTTCGCGACATCTAACGGTACGGCCAAGATATGTGACACGAAGGCGCCTATGCCCCCACTACAGGCGAACTTTAACGCTATTAAAGGTGAAAGCGCTACTAACGAAGCGTTCGGGACGATTACGTTCTTCGCTCTCGTTCGATGCTGTTTTATTCCCCTCAGTTGTCGTCGTCGCTGTCGTTTGATTTGAGTCGTATTGGCTAAACATGTTCGATTATTATTTATTGTTAACAACGCCATCTTCTTCGCGTTTTTAAGAAAAGTGAGGTGTTTCAATGTGCTGCTTTTGGCACGAAACTCAAATGAAACTCAAATACTGAAGTGGATCAGCAGCAAGCGAGAGTACGAGCGAGTAGTAGTAACACGTACGTATTATGATCAGCATTACACAAAAGTTTACGAAGAAGCAGTTAAAAACTTGTTAATCTCACGAACGAGGGTGTCTAAATTTTCATTTTCGATTTCGTTCGCGTCTTTATCGGCGATGACGGTTTCTTTGACGCCTTCGAAGAAACCTCGAAGAATACCGAGCGGACTCGTTTTGTCGTCTTTTGTGACGCCGAAACTTTCGAAGATATTCGCAGACGCGTCGAAGGCGATGTTAGCTGAATCTAGAAGTGGGCCGTCTAATAGAAGTTCGTTTGGAACTGGTTGCCAGAGCGGCGCTATGTGGTCGCCTTTTAAAGTCTTCACGCTGAAATCAGAGTTTCGCGCGCCGCCGCTGCTACTAGTATCGTTGCTATTATTACTATTATTATTTTTTCCTCCACCACTTAAGGCGGTTTCGGTCAAAGCGGCGGCGAGTTTTGCGGTTTCATCGATCGTATCGTCCTTAAATTTAATCAAAAGTGCGTTCGATGCCGAATAATACTTCTTCACGAGATCTAAAGCTTCATCCGGAGTCGGTTGGAACTCTTTTCGTCCGTTTGAAATGTCCAAAAGTAACGGTTCGAGCTGATCGACGACTGTTAAAAACTCCTTCACGGCATCGGGGTAAAAATTCCGAACGTTCTTATCGACATCTCGCAAGGATTCTCTCAAAGGCGAAGCCGCGAGCGGCTGCAAAACTGGCGACAACGCCGACAGTCCAGGCACGAACACCTCGGCGAACAAAGGAATAGCATCAGTCGCCGGTTTATTATTATACGAAATCAAAACCAAAGCCTCTCTTTTAAGCTCATACCTCGAATTCGCTAAAGCGTGTACGTGCGCGCCCATCGAATGTCCAATCGAAACAATCGGCAATAGCTTCATCTCTTCGTCCAATTTCGCGTACGCTCGGTCAAACTTAAATTGACAATCATCCACGACTCGTAAATGATCAAAGCTCAGTTCATACGGCGTCGCTACGATGACCATGTTCGCATCGCGCGCGAGCTTCTCGAGAAACACTCTGTACGTTAACTGTGGCGACGCTCCAACGAACGCGCCTCCAACGAAATGACATATTCTCTTCGCCCCAATTCGTTCGCCTTCGCCTGCGTCTTCCTGCCCAGATTTCGTCCAAACGGGTTCGAACACGTACGAGTCATCGACCTTGGTCCAGCCGCGAGACTCCGCACCTTCAGAGGCCTGCGCGAACGCGTTTAACGCCCTCTCCAGGTTCCTGAACTGCTCCGGTGTTTGTTCTCTGCGATCACTGGTCTCACTTTTCCCTCTTCGTTTCTGTTCAGAACCTTGCGACGGATTGGAACTAAACGCACAGAAGAGAGTTCTTTGAACTCGTCCTCTTCTTCTCCTATCGCTTACGCCAGGTCGTTCGATGCAGTGTGAAGTGTTCAGCCTGTGAAGGTGTTGAGCAGGAGCAGTCGTGGTCATTGTTTATCGCAGACGTTACGCTCGATCTTTTTATGAGAGTACCTAGTTGTTGACGTACTAGATTTAATGTAAAGCGCTTAGAGAAGCAAAGACCGAAGAGTAGTATCTTATAGTTTTGTTTATTAAATTTTATGAATATATATGTTTAAAAAGCTAAATTGCGCACGACGAGCGAATGAGAGAGCGGAAGACTTATTGACTCGACGCACACTCGGACCTACTGTACTGTCTATATGAACACACACCACCACCGCGAACGCGAACAAATTTTATATAAAAAGCGCTCTTCGCCGCACTTGAACGAGAAATAGTTTTTTAATTTACTTCAACGGAACAAACTTGTCACCACCAATACCCGCTCTACCGTGCGAAATCGGCTTGTACGTAATGGCGTATTCTGCTAAGTACGTACCGACCATTTCCGGCTTGATTTCAACAGTGTTGAAAACTTTCCCGTTGTATACCCCGACAATCGCGCCAATCATCTCCGGCACGATGATCATGTTTCTCAAGTGCGTTCTGATCGTCTCTGGCTTATCCATCCCTTGTGTCTCTTTTTTCGCTTTACGAAGCTTCTTCACTAACGCCAACGGCTTGCGGCCGAGACCTCGGCGGAAACGTCTGCGTTGTCTAGCGCAAAACAATTCCACGAGTTTATCCGTTTTCAATTCGAGAAGTTGCTCGAGATCGACTCCTCTGTAAGTGAACTTTCTGAAAGCCTTCTTCGTCTTTTTGGACGGGTCAGTGACCAAGGCGTCTTCTTCGGACGTGTCTCTCGGCTGTTCATGGTTATATCATTTAAGAGAAAGAGAAAATGTTAGTCATTTATTATAAGTATTAGTTTCGGTATATTAAGTTGAACGCAAATCTTTTGACTCCTAGCCCCAAACGAGCGGAACGACGAATCGCACGGCAAGGGCTGACGAAAAGATTTCGTATATCTAGATCATCCCACGGCTAATCAAACGCATATACACACGAATCCAAACAACGAATTCGCATGGAACACTAAAAATTGCACTCCAATATCTTCTTCTTCGTTCAGTGATCAAATCGCATCTGCGTCTAACACCCGCGCAAACGAATTTCTCATGGTCCTAGAATTCATACATACTCTCCTCTCTCCCTTTCTTTACGCGTAAGATATAAATATAATACTCTCTCACATAAACGTATTATATGATTCAAAAACGAACGAAATCGATCTATAAACAAACAATACAGGAATACTATCGTGTATATACACTTTTCCTATGTCGTGATTTAATACGCACCATGTTGTCTCTTTTATCGTTTTTTTTATAGCGCAATTTCTTTTGAGAATGAGCTTTTGCTAAAAGACAGAGAGAAATAGAGAAAAACCCTAAACTTTAAAATCTTTGAAAAACGAAGCCAAAGGCGTAACAGAATTTGATAGACAGTACGAGAAAACGACATATTTAGCGCTACATATACGTATATATATAGAAGAGAGAGCGCTAAATCTTAAACTTGAGTGCTTTTATTAAATCAATTCACACATCTTCACACAGAAATCTTCGTTAAGAACGGCGACGAACACGTATTCTGTTATAAATAAAACGAGAAGAATGTCATCAAAGGAGGAAGAAGAAGAGCTTTGGGAGGATTTAGAGAGTATAATAGAAAAGGCAACGAAGGCTATGAAATCTGGGGAACTCGTGCATCAGAAATCGTTCGGGTTATTCGAAGCGATGTCTGCGGTGGAGATTATG
>Ga0114998_10004256_pt1 | contig 10481 bp, 8 predicted proteins | sample ArcticOcean_MG_C_5_FD_87044 | JGI IMG/M metagenome (GOLD analysis project Ga0114998, IMG submission 87044) | Marine microbial communities from western Arctic Ocean - ArcticOcean_MG_CB4_138 | ecosystem: Environmental > Aquatic > Marine > Oceanic | place: Arctic Ocean: Canada Basin | collected...
AAAGTAATTTGAAAACTCTCAAGAATGAAAAATATGAACTTAAAAAAGAGATTATAAATACAAATTTATTACAAGTAGAAAATAAAAATTTAAAATCAAAATATTTAGACGTAGAAAGTAGTTTAAAAACTCTCAAGAATGAAAATTATGAACTTAAAAAAGAAACTGATGAACTACAAGTCTTAACCAATACTTTAAAATTACCCAAAAATGTTATTGAAGAAAAAAATACACAAATAGAAAATCTTAAAAATAAAATAATTTTTTATCAAGAGGATAGCTTAAGGATTAACAATGAATTGCTGAATTCTCAAAAGAAAGCAAAAAATATAAATTTAGAAATAAATAATTTAAAAAATGAAAGAATTAGTTTTATTGAAAAAGTAAAATCAATAAATAAAGTTATTAAAGGGGAGAATGTAGTTTCAAATGCATTTGAAGACAGTGAAGTAAGTCAAATAGATTATAATAAAAATAAAGAAAAGATTAATAAAAATAATCTAAATAATGAAGTCAAAAAAATATTTGATAAATAAATCACTACTAAGATTAAAAATGTTGAGAATTTGTTATTTTAGAAAGTTCACTTAAAATATCATTTTTATTATCAAGATGTGCGACCTTTTTTTCTAATTCCAAAACTTTAGTTTCAACAAGGAATCTGTACCAAAACCCTTGTAAAAAATGATATGAAAAACCTACCTTACCATCTAAAAAACCCATTAAAATGAAGTATCTATATAAGAAGTAAAAAAAAGATCCCCAACCAAATGGCAATTTATTGTAAATTTTTTCTTTAATAGATCTTTTTATATAACTATTTAAATTTGAATTTTCTGCATTAAAAGTCTTAGGTTTTGTTCTTAAATTCAATTTATCACTCAGAACCTCAATAGCTTCACCACGTGAATACCTGTTATGCTTTTTGACAAAAAAACTTACATCTTCTAAATTATGATCCACAAAATTATTAGTAAAAGTAACCGTTTTACCATTATGAATTATTATATGTTCATCATGCCACCTGTCTTCAATTGTGCCATGACCTTTTTTCCAAAGCCTCAATAAAATTAACGGATATCTACCACCATATCTAATCCACCTGTTCATGAAAATATGTTTTCTTTTAAAATTAATGCCAACTATATTATTTGAAATATTAGGCAATTTAATATTTAATTCATTAATTAAGTTATCCTCTAAATACTCATCAGCATCTAAACGTAAAATCCATTTAGTATCTATATTTATATTTTTTAATGCCCATTTATATTGTGTTGAATAATTGATAAATTTGTTTTGATAAATTTGAACATTAAAGTTTTTTGCAATTTCTAAAGTTCTATCGGTAGAAAAAGAATCTATTATATAAATTGTTTTTGAGTAAGTTTGAGCAGACTCAATACATCTGGCGATATGTTTTTCTTCATTATATGTAAGTATTAATACTGTAATATCGTTCATTCTTTTTAATGCATATGAAAAAATTATTAATCTTAAAACGTATTTTTCTATATATATAGTTTTTTTGGCATAAATTTATCTAAAAATTTTATCTAAAATTTTAATACATATTTTATTATTAAATTTTACTTATTATTAATTTAGTTTTCATCTAAATATATTTATATAATTCTAAAATATATGAAACAAAAAAAAATTCTAAGGCTTATTAATTCATTAGATCCATTACACGGAGGTCCCTCATTTGCTACAATTTATAATTCTATTGCATTAAATAAGAAAGGTTTTAAAGTAGATATTCTTACTAGTGATGTAAAAAACTTAAGTTTCATAAAATCACAAAAAATTAAGATAATTAATAAAGGACCTCGTATTGGACGATATAATTTAAACCTTAAATTATTTTTTTGGGTCTATAAGAATAGACATAAATATGATTTTTTTATCATTCATGGTATATGGCAATTTCAAACATTATTGGCAAGAATACTTCTTAAAGGAAATTATTTTGTTTTTGTACATGGTATGTTGGACCCATTTTTTGGTAATAACTCTAAAAAAAATTTAATAAAAAAAATATATAAAAAAATATATTGGTTTTTAATAGAAAAAAAAAATTTATTATCTGCACAAAATGTTTTTCTCACATCTTATAATGAAAAAAAACTACTCGATACTACCTATGTAAATACTGATGGAATTAAAAAAGAAGTAATTGATTATGGAACTATTAGATCTTCATTTGATAAAAAAAGGGTTACGACCTTATTTTTTAAAAAGTTCCCAAAATTAAAAAATAAATTTTTTTTACTTTATCTGGGAAGATTTCATGAAAAAAAGGGTTGTGAGATGCTTTTAAGATCTATCCATAAATTAAATCTAAAAGGTATTAAAATTCAAATTTTATTGGCCGGTCCTGCAAGTGATTATAAAGAATATTTAAAAAATTTATCAATCAACATAAATATAAATGATCAAATTACATGGACTGATACAATATTGAATGAAATTAAATTAGGAGCTATAACTGCTTCTTGTGGGATGATACTTCCATCACATGGTGAAAACTTTGGTGTATCAATTGCAGAATCTTTAAGTTGTTCAAGACCAGTTTTTATTACAAATAAGGTTAATATCTATAAAGAAATTATTAAATCTAATTCTGGACTTGTGTCTTCAGATACAACAAATGGAATTTATAAAATGTTATTAAAATATTCTAGAATTGACAAACAAACAAAATCACAGATGAATAAAAATGCATTATCATGTTTTATAAAAAACTTTGATCTTAATAATTCTAAAAATGATTTACATAAATTTTTGATGAAAAGCAATTGCCTAAAAAATAAATGTTAATTTACAATACTATTAATAAATTAAAGTACATTTAAATGAATAAACTTAAAAAGTTTTTATATTGTTTGATTAATCCTCAATTCTTCTTTTCATATATTCATTTTGTTTCTCCTCTTTTTGAAGCTAAAGATCTTTTTAAAAAAATTAAAAATATAAAAAAAATAAAAACATTAATAGATGTTGGGTCAAATAAAGGACAATTTATATTAATTTTTTCTAAATATAATTCAAAAGCTATAATTCATTCATTTGAACCGCAAGTTGACGAACTCCTGATTCAAAAAAAAATTTTAAGAAAATTAAAAATTAAGTTCTATAACTTTGCATTAGGGAACAAACTAACGAAAAAAAATTTTTTTATCACAAAAAGGAAAGATAGCTCATCTTTTTTGAAAGTTAATGATAATAATTCAAATATATACAAAATAATTAATAAACAAAAGGTTTCAATAAAGACGTTAGATAAGGTTTTTAAGAAAAAATCTTTTACACAACCAGCTTTACTTAAAATAGATGTCCAAGGTTTTGAAAAACAAGTATTAATTGGATCTTCAAATATACTAAAAAAAATTAAATATATTATAATTGAAGTGTCTTCTGGGGAATTATATAAAAATCAAGAAACTTTTAAAAAAATAAATAATTATTTAATAAAAAAAAATTTTAAAATAATCCATAAAAGTAAAGCAAATAAGATTCAAAACTTTAATATAATTCAAAAAGACATTTTGTATTTAAATAGAAACGATGTTTAGTTCATTAGAAATTAAGTAAAATATCTTATTTTAGGTTTAATTTTTTTTTACAATATAAGATTTATAGGAGCTATAAATATTGGTGAAATAATTTCATCAATCTATGTATTATTTAATTTAAGAAAAATTTCTTTATCCAATGAACTAAAAATTTAATTAAAGTTTCTTTATTTTATGTCTTATTAATAGTTATTTCAGATATTAATAATTCAAATTGTCTTTAAAATACTTAAAAGGTATATTCACACAAATAGTAATCTTAGTCACTATAATTTTTTTGATTAATTTTTTTACAAATAAAAGAAAAAAATCCAATAATAAATTTTTCAAGAAGACACTTTGTATGTTGAAAATTAAAAATCTTTTGAGATTAAATTTTTATAATAATCTATATATTGCTTAGATATAAGACTGTACCTAAACCTATTTAAATTCACAAACCCTTTTTTTATTATGGATTTCTTTTTTTTAATATTTTTATGAATAGTTATTGCACTTTGATTTTTTTTATTTGGATTTAAATAAAATACTGAGTTGTTTCCAATCTCTGTCATTGGTTTAAAATTTGATGTAAACACAGGACAGCCACAAGCTTGAGCCTCAATAATGGGCCATCCAAACCCTTCTGTTATAGAAGGAAAAATTAAAGCTATTGAATCAGAATACAGGGCACAAAGCGTTTCTTTTTTTGGTTTTATTAAATTAATAACCATATTATTTAAGTTTAATTTATTAATTAATTCTTGCATTTCATTTGTTATTTTTTTACCTGCTAATATTAGCTTGATATTATTGTTGCCTTTAATTTTATTAAATCTTGAAAATATTTTTATTAATGTAATTTTATTTTTATACCAATTGTTACCACCCACATGTAGTAAAAATTTAAAATCAATTTTATATTTAAGTAAAATCTTGCTTCTTCTTTTTTTTCTCATTGGGTAATATCTGTGATTTAATGTATTATATATAACTTTTGTATAATGTTTATTAATATTTGAAATTTTAATTAAATCTAATTGTGTACTTTTCGATACACATATAATTTTTTTAAAATTCTTAATAAAATGCAATATTAATCTTTGATAAATTGCTCCTGTAAAAGATAGTTTGTTTAAATTTTTATTTAATAAATTTTTAATATTTACAACATCATGACAAGTAATGATTAAGTTTTTAGATCTTATAAATGGTAATAAAATAGAATTAGCTTGATCACAAATATGAACAATATCTCTCTTGTTAATTTTAAAAAAAAGTTTAATTCCAAAAAAAATATAGTTATCAATATATCCAAGCCATTTTATTAATTTCTTATTTGTAAATTTATGTGTATTTAATACTAAAGCAGGGTTAATTATTTCTACTTGATGCCCATGTTTTTTAATAATTTTTTTTAATAGTTTTGCGTAAAGATACATACTTGTAGTATCTAATAATGGATAATTCCCTATAATGTAAATTCTCATTATTTTTTTTCCATAAGATTGTTAGTTTTGTTTATCTTATTAATAAATACAAATATCATTGAAAATATTAACATATCTCTAGCTAATGAAAAATAACCCAATAGTCCTCCTTCTGCTAGAGTAAAAAAAATTAATAGAGATGGACTGAGAATAAAAATACTTGTTAGTGAATTGTAATAATTAATTTTCATGATGAATAATAAAAACCTCCAATATAAAAATAAAATTAAGGGATAAATGATAAGTCCAAAATACCAAAACTCTAAATATGAAAAAAGATGGATTGAGTCCGATGTATCTGTAAAAATTAAATCAAAGTTTTCTACAATTAATTCTTCAGCAATAAGAAAATCCACTTTTTTGGGATATAAAAACCTTGGTATTGACCATATTAAATTATTAATTAAGTATTCTCCTTTAAGGTATTTTTTTTGATTTGCTCCTAATTCAAGTGATTTTGCTAGGGGATAATTTAGTAAAGTCCTTGATGACAAATTTTTAAAAGAATCATCTTGAATATTGTTTGCTGAAACGGAATTATTTATATATTTTTGTGCGTTTTCGATTGTTGTAATTAAACTTTGGTTTTTAAAATCTCCAATATATTCATTTGTTAGTCTAATATAATGTCCAAATAGTATTATATAATAGGCAAAGGGTAAAATGATAAATGTAATTATTAAAATATTTTTTATGGTAGGTAATTTCTTATTAAATAAACAGTACCAAAACAGTAGCTCTACATAAGTAAATAAAAATTGAAAACGACCACGTGTAAAAAAAATTAAACTTAATAACAATATAGAAACAATAATTATAAGATAACTGAAATTTTTATGTTTGGCATAATTAACTTTAACAATTAATAATGCAGCAATAGCAATATGAAAATGAAATATATAACCCAAATAGGGTATATACCACCTTATTATACCTGCCTGGTAATCCTCCTGATTAAAGCTTCTTATTGTTATAAAATTTGAATTAATCAATAAAATTTCTAAGATTATAATTAATATTATAATTGTATAAATTATTTTATTTTTTATTAAGACTGCTTTAAAAATATTTATGTAAAGTCTTTTTTCGTCTGCAATTAATAATTTACTTAAACTAAAAAAAAATAATATAAGTGAAAAAACTAAAGTGTATAATATAGCTTCTATATAGAATTGATGATTTATATTTAAACTTTTATCTATAAAATTGAATATGTTAATATCAAAACTATTATAAACAAATAATCCTGACAAAAGCCAACTTAGGTTAGTTGTTAAAATTAAAGTCGCAGAAGCTATAGATAAAAATTTAAAAGGATTTAAAGACCCATTAAAAAATTTAGAAATATATTTTAAAGTAAATATACACCCAAAAATTGCAGAAAAATAACTTAGCTCAATAGAGTCTCCAAATAAACTAATTATCCATAATAGTATTAAAATTATTGAACTTATTATGAAATTTGTATTTATTTTTGAATCAACTTTAAGCATTTATGTTTAGTTTTAATATTTTATGTTTAATTTTTTTTGGTAATAATTTGAAAAAAAATAATGCTGAAAATATTTTAAAAATAACAAACAAATTAATCACATAATATGTGTTTATTTTATTTAAACTTATAATAAAAATAAAAATTATTGAAATTAATAAATCTAATAATGTAAGGATGATAATATTAAAATTAAACCTAATAAAATTTTTATCTAACCATTTATAAGAGTAATAAAAATAAAATATTCCAGTTAATATTTCAATAATTATTAATGTATAACCAGCTCCTCTAATTAAATAATAATCAAGCATTAGCAAAAGTATTAATACAAAGCTGATGCTAACAAATATTGAAATTACCAAACTTTGTTTATATAGATTTTTACCCTGTAAAATTATTGATGCAGGATAATAAAAAATCATTATTAAAAAAGATCCAGTCATTGAGGCAAAGAGAATTGGATCAAATATAATTTTGTCTCTCGTCCAAATTTCAAAAACTACTGGTGCTGCAATTTGAAAAAAGAAAGCAAAGGGAATAATTATTAGAATAAAGATGATATACAGCATGGTATATGAGTATATGTATGCTCTATCATTTTTTTCATTAATATAATCAATAAACTCAACCAAGAATGAATTTGCGAAAGAAGAGAACAATTGACTCATTATGTTACTAGCAGTTTTCATTGCTACATAAGTAATCATTTGTACAGATCCTAAAAAAGGAACTAATATTAAACGTACACCTTGATTCTTAAAAATAATTATAAAATGTCCTAACATCAAAAATGATGATTTTTTTAAATGATTTAGATTTTTTAAAAAATAAAATTTTATATAATTAATTTTCTCTATTTTTATTAAGGTTAAAATATATATAAAAAATAAAATATTTAAACTGACGACTATTAAAAAAGTTATAATTGAAAGCTCTATTAAACCAAAACCTAACACGACTGTCAAAATTTGTGAAATAGGAACGACTATAGTGATTATTAAACTAATCCAATTAATTTTAGGATAATAATGAAATGGATAAAGAGCATGATTAAACAAACTTACGACAAAACCTAGGATCTCTAAAATAAATAGTAAGATTAATGCGTTTCGTACATCATTAATCAAAGCCTCATCTATTGTAAGGTAATATAAAAAATCAGTTTGATTAAGTATAAGAATTAGTAAGAAAATTAATATAGCTCCATACAAGAACATAATAATTGTCGAACCATATAAAATTTTAGAAATTTTTTTTTTATTTTTTTTCCCTAGTTTTAAGAATTCATTACCTAGATATTCTCGATATGAATATAGAGGAACTTTTAATATTGAAACAACTGTAAGTAATAAAATCCAAACTCCATATAATTTTATGCTCCAAAATGTTAAATAAATTGGTAGTGATAAAATGTGTATAATAATATTAGAAAAATTTCTTACTAGACCAGAAATAGTTCCAGAAATAATTCTTTTTAAACTAGACACTAATTATTTATTAATTAATTTTTTTTTAATGTTCCTAGCAAAATATAAAGGTAATAATTTGGTATCATAAATAAAATTATCAACTTGATCCATAAAATTCAATTTCTTAAATTCTATTTTATATTTAAATTTTTTTGAAAAGTTTGGTTGATTATATGGAAATTTAATTGCTCTCTTCCAACTCTTTGGATCAACTGGATGTAAATTTAATGTATTTTTATTCCAATTTAACCATTTATTTAAATACCACTTTTCATTATCAAATTCATTAGTGTGACCCCAAGTTTTAATTTTTCCTTCTATCTCTAAATCAGTTCTTACATAACCATAGTGATAACAGCGAGCATCAATTATTTGTGATTTTTCAATGTTGGGAAGCCGTTTATTTGAGAACCTTATGTCGTTATTACACCTTAAGGCAATGCTACCATTTTGTGATTTAATATCATCATTTTCACAAAGTAAAACACAGTCGCTAGATTTCCAAAAATTATACCAAGTAGAATTGAAAAATGTTTGATTTTTAGATTTTTTTAAAGTTTTTAATATTAAATTCCAACCCTCATCATCATAAAATTCATCAGCATCTTGAATCATAAACCAATCAAAACCTTGTGATTTTGCTAAATCAAAACATGCATTTCTTGTTTCCTCCTCATATTTCCAGTCACCCTCAACTATTTCTATATTATGACCTTTCGAACATTCCAATATAAAATTTAAAGATGTTGGGTTTTGTCTATTATTTCTTTCATCCACTTTATATGCCCACGGTCTTTTCGGATAAGCTATAAATATTTTATCTACATGATTAGAAATATTTTCAATCACATCTTTTAATGAATTATTAACATCATAAGCTATTATATGTGATGCTATTTGCATTTAGTAGCCATATTATAATTCTTAATTATGTTTATTATATAATTTCCATAATAGTTATCTAACGTTTTTTTTTTAAATTTATATGAAATGCAATAAAAAATAAATTGTAAAATTGGAATTTTAAATGGCAGATTAGCAAATACTTTATTGGCTAAACCAAATTTACCTGAAATTAAACAACTAACAAATCTAGATAATCTTGATGGTAAATTTTCAATCAATATATATTTTATTAAATATTTATGATGTTTTTTATTTATATTTTTAATTAAAAAAGTATAGATCTTTGACAATTGAGGAAAAAGATCCATGTATTTATTTAAGGAATAGGATGCTCGTTTAGGATGATTTCGAATATAAACTAAATTTTTTTTAATCAGATAAAAACCATATATTTTTGCCATTCTTGACCACGCATTATAATCTCCAGCGTATGGATATCTTTGGTTAAAAATAGGATTGTTATTATGAATTTTTTTGTAAGTAATTTGGGAGAGGTTTCCAGGTATATTTCCAAAAACCAATAAAGCAATCATAGAAGATTTAGGTGAAAATTTAATATAATATTTATTTCCAAATCTATTGTGGTACTTGAAAGTGTAACTTGGTCTATCTTTTGTTGATACAAATTTATAGTTTTGATCAAAACAGGTTAATAATTTGCAAGATTTAAATTTATTCATAAATAAAATTGTATCTTCTAAATTGTTTGTATTTAATTTATCATCAGCACACAAAATCTTTACTATTGAAGTTTTTACTTTTAAATTTAAAAAATTTAAATTCCCAAAAATGCCTAAATTTTTTTTTTGATAATAAATTTTAATTTTTTTATGTTTAATTGTTTTTAAATATTCAATTGATTTATCATTAGATTTATCATCGCTAATAATCATTTTCCAATTTTTAAAACTTTGTTTTATAACAGAATTTATTGCGTATCTTAAATACGGCATATTATTATAAACGGGCATAATTACCGTGACTGTATGCATATTAAATTAAATATTATTAATTATATTTCTAAATAAAGAATTTTTATTATTATATTTAGTTAGCAAATTTTATATATTAAAAATTTATATAAAAAATATATACATAGTTTTTTTTATAAATTTTAAATCAAAAATTAAAATATAATATTTTAAATATGAATATAAAAAAAAAGTTAATAAGTTTTTTTTATGACTCTAAAAAAATTAATAGGGGAGGAATTTTTAAGACAAATAATACAGCAAAATCAGGTAGCGACTCATCTTTTTGTAATTTAATAATATTTCTAAGTAAGTCATTTGAAATAAATGTTTATTGTACAAAAATACCAAAAGACAATATCTATAAAAATATTTTTTTTAAAAAAGTTAATTCAATTACAGAGGCAGAAAATAAACTTAAACAAGATGAATTTCTAATTTTTAATTTTTCTAATGACCCAAAACTCTTAAAACTATTATTAAATAATACAAATAAATCAAAAAAGTATATAGTTTGGATGCATAATACTCCACCCTTTAAATGGTTATGTAAAATAGAAAAAAGTAAATCACTATTTAAATTAATAGCTGTT
>Ga0114998_10004261_pt1 | contig 10475 bp, 9 predicted proteins | sample ArcticOcean_MG_C_5_FD_87044 | JGI IMG/M metagenome (GOLD analysis project Ga0114998, IMG submission 87044) | Marine microbial communities from western Arctic Ocean - ArcticOcean_MG_CB4_138 | ecosystem: Environmental > Aquatic > Marine > Oceanic | place: Arctic Ocean: Canada Basin | collected...
CGGCGGCGGCGGCGGGGGCAAGCGCGCGCGCAACTAAGTGTTGGGCGAGTACCGGCAGTAGTCGGTCGGTAGTCGGGTACCTAGTGCTCGGTCGGTATTGTACATTTCGTTGCATGATCGATCCTTCACAACAACCTCACGTACATCACTCCTTTCCGTGACCGCTCGAGAACCGCACTCGCCCCTCCAGCACGGCGGACGCGTGCGTTCGCGTGAGACACGCGAGTTCCCTCCGGACGTACTTTTCCAATTTTTTGGAGTTGGATTCGTCGCCCTTGTTGTGATACACGTTTTTGTGTAGCGCCTTGGCGAAGTCCCCGTTTCCTGACGCTAGCGCGTTGTCGTACGCGATGGCGCTTCCATAGAAGCCCTGTTCCAACTCGTTCAACAGTTTCGAAACTCGAACTCGAACTCCCTCCGCGTGCACCCGGTGCTCGACGTCGTCCTGGTACGTGTCGTAGAAAACTTGAGCCACCCCCTTTGCTGATTCGCCCTCCACACGCAAACGTTTCAACAACAGCCACACGTGTAGCACCAACACGGAGTGCTCGCCTCGGAAGCTCTTCTCTACGCCGAATTGTTCGTGCCAATTCTCGTCGTCGCACACCGTCCGCACCGCCGCGTATAACCGGTCCGCCGCCCTTTGATTGGTGGATTCGGTGGAGTAGAACCCGCCGAAACTCAGCAGCGCTTTGATGAACAAATTGGGGGTCTGTTTGGGAGTTACTGCTGAAGGTTCATCACGGTCAACAACAGACGACGCATACGCCGTCTCCTCGATTTCTAGGCTACGTGGTTGTTCGGTGAATGCATTTGGGCCTGGTTTGTCGCTCCCCAGCGCTCCAGCCCTTGTCGCCTTGCCTCTGGAACGTGCGCTACGTGGTTTCGTTGTGAGCGCGGCTGATGAGGCTGGCTTGTCGATCCCCAGCGGCGTCCCGGCCGCCAAGCTCGCCTTGCCTCTGGAACCGGACGGGGAACAAGGCCAGTCACGCGAGGCGGATGACGCACTCGTCGCGCGCGCGGCGTTTGGGGCGGAACACGCGCGCGCGAATGCGCCCGCGTACGCCACGCGATCGAAACTCACGAGGTCGCAGTGGGAGACATGCGCCGAAGCCGCCGCGCGGCGGAGCAACGCCGCAGCCCTGGACACGCGCGACATCGGAGACCACGCGTCGACTCGATGTGTCAAGTGGCGACGTGGCGCAAGTGGCGTCTGTTTTTTGAGGACCAAAAAAAAGTTTTTGTGCAGACGATTCGGCGGTCTGATTTAGAATCTCTCTGACTGTTTGCCCATACGACTTCGATTCGGATGTGACGCTTTTGTTTTGGAAATCTCGCCAGCTTTCACCATTCGACTCGGCGCGCCGATGAACGAGATGCAGCAACCCCCCGCCCCCGGCGGTGAGGCTGACTTGTTCATGGGCGGTACGTTAAGGGTCCCTAAACCCTAAACTCATTTCCCCCCCCATCACGCGTGTCTTAACCCACCCTCTGGCTTTCAATCTCAAAACTCCAAAACACCAGGCGATCCCGCCTCTGTTCCCGCGCCTCTCTCCGACTCCGCCTCCGCGAGCGCGGAGAACCTGGCTGGGATGTCCCTTGACCAGGCCGGCGGGAGCCCATCCGAGTTCGCGGCTGAGTTCCCCACGCAAACCTCCGGACAGTTCGCTTCCGAGTTCCCAGCGGAGGGCGAGACGATGACGAGCGCGCCCGAACCGGCTGCTTCCGATCAAGGCCAAGGCGAGTTCACGCAAGGCGACTTCACGCAAGGCGAGTTCACGCACGCGCCCGACGCGTACCCCGCGAACACTGACCAGGGAGAACTGGTGGGCATGCAAAACAACGACTTTGCGTCGGCAGGAGACTTCGCGTCATCAGGAGACCTCGGTCAGAGCGACCAACCCCCTGTGATGGGTGACATGATGGGAGGACAGATGAGTGGCGACATGAATGATTTCACGTCTTCCGGCGACGCTAATCAGATGCAGTCGAAAGATTTCACGGGCGAAGCGCACGCGCCTCAGGAGCAGCAACAGGATGATTTCTTCACCGAAGCGCCGCAAACGCAACAAACGCCACCTCCGGCGCATCAGTCCCATCAAATCGACGACTCCGCGATGCGCGCGTGGAAGGCGAACCAGCAGTCGGCGTACGCGGAGAAGCGAATCGCGGAGGAGCGAGAGTTGAAGCACATCAAGGAAGAGGCGCAGGCGGAGCGTGAGCTTCTTTACTCGCAAAGAGAAAAGCAGATCGCGAACGCCAAGCAAACGAACCGGGAACGCGAGGTCGTGATGGAAGCGTCAAAGGGCGAGGGCTGGGAAGCCGTGCTTAACCTGATTTCCGACGAGAACCTGGTGAAGGACAAAAACACGGACCTGTCCAGGTTCAAACAAATGCTCATCAAGCTGAAACACCAGAAACCGATCACGAGCGCGTGAGGCGTGATTGCGGACGCGAGAGAACCGTGTAGGTTGTATTATCAGCATGGAGTACTCTAGGCATCAGATTTCTCTGAGATAACATATGAGTAAGAAACCCTACCCCTTTGACTTGGCTCAAATCCTGGTTACAACGCTCCACTACGTGGGATCCCCTTAATACACCCTTTTTGGTTTCGGCGGGAACACGTTTAGAACAGCTGCGCGAGCGCCGCGGCGCCGGCGACTGCGGCGGCGACGGCGGCTATCGCCTTGACGTCCACCCCGTCTTGCACTTTTTGCGTCGAGGCTTGGTCGCCGGACAGCGACGTGGCAGGCGTAACGCGCTTCCCCCCGTTCGCCTCCATCTCCGCAATAGCCGCGAGCTCCTTCGCCTTGGGCGGCCCCGCAACGTGCGTGGTGGACCAGCTGCCGTGCACGCCGAAGGGCACGTAGGTGGGCATCCGCAGCCTCGCCACCGGGCCTTCCTCAAACTTTTTGCTGTCGATTATGACCATCTCCGTGCCGCGGCCGCCGAAGTCGCTGTGCTCGTACTCCGCGTCGTGCACCAGCGCGACGACCCACCCATCATCCTCGCTCGTGGCGTTCTTGCGCGCCACGAAGAACGGCTCCATGGCGAACTTGGTGTCACCAGGGCACCACTCGATTTCCGTCGCGCCGCTAAGCGCGGTGGTGCTTGGGAGGGAGACTTGATACGATTAACAAGAAAGTGTCAGTCTCGTAATGTGTATGAGGGATTGGAAAGGGTATAGGAGTGGATCTAGTATTACTAGCCATACAGGGCAGTAATCAGTCTGCGGAATGTGGTGATTGGAAATACTAACCTTTCGTCAACGCCTGCATGGGGCCGTTCACGCCGGCTTCGTTCGTGCCGACCGCCGAGCTCAAGTACATGTGCTGGTACGGCTTCCCGGTGTAGTCCCAACTAGTAATGGGTAGTTCGCACGGCAGGTCGGAAAGGCAGTGGTGCGTCGCCGTGCCTTCGTCGATGTCGATAAGAAACCGCGACAGTTTCATGCGCGGGTAGTTATCCTTGCCGTTCGGCGAGCAGATATCCGTGAAGTAAAGCGTGAACTTTTTTTGTAAAAGAAAAGTGTCAGTCTTGTATATCGCGATGTATGGACAACAGTCACCAGCTGAGAGGTAAAACAGTGCCAGGATTTGGGAAATGCGGGGACGTACCTTGTCCCACGTGCACGTGTCGAACACGATCTTCCCGTCCACGTCTTCGAACCCGTTGACGTGGTGGTACGCGTAGCACCAGTAGTCCGCCTCCACGGTTTTCACTTCCCGGGATTCCCCGCGTCTTGGGAAGATGCGGAACAGCGGCCGGCGGTTGGTGTCTTCGCAAATCAGCTCGGAGAGGCAGCTTTTTACGTTTCGCCAGAAAAGTGTCAGGGCCTTGTATGGTCAAACAGGAACCCAAAATTTGGGATTTTGGAAACGCGGGGACGTACCTTTTCTCGAAGATGTACTTGGTGAACACGGCGGGGAAGTCGATTTTGATCGGGCAGTCGAAGAGGATGTAGTAGTTGTCCGTGACCACGAAGTCGTGGACGTATGAGGCGGGGTAGTCGTACGCTCGCCTGGACACTTCCACCCCGTTCTCGTCAAACTCGTAGAAAACCGCCCCCGTGGTTTCGCTGCGCCAGTCGACTTCGTTGAGAAACGCAACGCACCGCCGTCCGCTTCCGTCCGGCTCGTCGAGGGTGCGGTAGTGTGACGTGTGCATCACGCTGGTTATCGGTGAGGCACCGTGTCCTATGGTATCCAAGGTATCAGGACAAAGCTCGTACGGTTTTTTATAATCCACCGCAAGCAAGTTACCGCCCCAGTTCAACACGTTGTACGCGCCATTTTGCTTCCGCGCCAGGTTCCCCGCTAAGATGTCGTTGAACAACCGCCAGAAAAACGCGGGTTTCCGTGGGTCCGCCGCGGTGAATATCGAAGGCTCCGTGTACTTCCCGAGCGCCTCTTCCTTGTCGAAGTGTTCGGTTCGTACGAACTTGTTCCGGAAATACGCCTTCCCGTCCTTCACCGCGATGGACGTCACCATCCCATCCCCATCCAGGTAGCTCTTTTCGAACCGATCCGCGCCCTCCCCGCGGACGTACATCGCCGGCCCGTTACGCAAAAGCGTTCCCTGCATCTCAGGCGGTATGGTGCCAATCACCTCGGTGATCCACTCGCTTCGTTCGTAGGACAAACCAGGAACACTGGCGTACCCGGTGCTGTAGTCCTTATACGCCTTGTCGAAGGTTTCGCTTTTCGGTTTGGGGACCCGACGCGACCCCACCGCCGACTTGGGGAACGCATCCAGCGGGGTGCTCTTGACGTTCTCCCGGGTAACCCTGGCGGGCTTCGCGGGGGTCTGCACCGCGCGCGTTGTGGTGGTTATGCCTCGGCGGGAAGTGGTGCGTTTTGACCGCACGGAAGAGGCACGCGCGCCCAGCAGCGGGCAGTGGGAAACAGCAGCCATCGTGGGTGTTTTTGGTGGGTGTCAGACGCGTCCGCGCGCAATCAATCGGTATCGCTTTGGTAGACGCGTACGTCTGGTGTGCCCGTTACCTCGGTGCACCGCTTCCCTTTACCGCGAAGGACGACTTCGGAGTAGAGCACGAAACGCGCGCGCCGGGGATTCGCGGGAGTTCCGTGCCGAGGGCAGACGCTCGGGCTGGAATGGAGGCACGGCGCGTGGGGAAATATTTGCGCCACGCGGACCGGTGAGGTTGTCGCAAGTTCGATCGAGATTCGAGGTTTGCGGCTTCTCATTCGCCAGACCGGGCGGACGTGGATTTTCTGGACAAGGGTGAGGAGAGGGAGGGGTTTGGTTGCAAGGACCGGCTCGGAAAACACAGGCAAACAGTCTCATCAGCAAGAGGGAGACTGTATTGGGAAGTTGCGAGGGCGTTTTGGCCAATTTTGCCAAAAAGCGGATGTGCCCACATCGTTTCTTGAGACCGTTGTTGCCTTCGAGGCGGGGGCCGGCCGTTCGGCGGGCGAGTCATGGGCTTTGGCACCCGCGCAGGCGGGTCCCACGGCACCCGCGCGGGCGTTTCCCCCTCCCTGCTCCCCGCTGTGTGGTCCTTGGTCGCGGCGGTGCTCCTTGTTCGCCCGGCCGGAACCCGCGCAGATGTGGCGTTGTTGAGCTTCGACACCGCGGACCTGCCTCTTCGGTTCGTCGGGGCGGCGGAGCACTACCTTAGAGTGAACGACTTGTGCGGGGTGTGCGGCGGTGATGGTAAGACTTGCATGGGGTGCGACGGCGTGCCGAACAGTGCGTTTCGGTACGACGCGTGCGGGTTGTGCGGTGACCCGGCCAGCGTCGAGTTCAACGCCACGTGCAAAGACTGCGCAGATACGGTTCACGGGTCGTTCATAACGGACGACTGCGGGGTGTGTCGTGACCCGGCGAGCGTTGCGTTTTCGCGAGCCGGCGTGCCGGACAAGCACAACGGCGGGTGTGTCGGGTGTGACGGGATTCCCAACTCCGGTAACGAACTGGATGCATGCGGGGTCTGCGCGGGCCTTGGATGCGAACCAGACGACCCGACGAAACGCTCGTGGTGCTGCGACTGCGCGTCCACCGCGTTCGGGACGCACGTCGTGGATTTCTGCTGCGCGTGCGTTGACCGAGCCAGTCATTGGCATTTGCTGTCAGGTGGCACTGCGTTCGGGCCGCCCAAAGCGCACGCGTTCGCGGAACAGGCCTGGGAAAGGGGACGAACCCTGGTGCGCCAATCGCTGGTGGCGACGGAAACCTTTTTGGGTACAACCGCGGCGGAAAAAAACGCCGGCGTCGCGGACGGAACCGCCGATTCAAATGACAACGCGTACGCCGCAAGTTCCGAAATCTACGCCCTCGGCAACGCCGCGTTTGACGCGTTTGCGGAAGGCTGGAGTGTCATGAAAGACCCGTCGCTGTCAAACGACCAATCAGAGTGCTACGCCCTGGTGTACCTTTCGAACAACGCGACAAACCCGAGGGACGCCTGCGGGGTTTGCGGCGGAGGCAACGAAACCTGCGCCGGGTGTGATGGGACCCAGCCTGTTTCGATCCCAAACGGGGGCGGCATTTACGACGACTGCGGTACTTGCGGTACAAGGAACACGCAAATCGACGCGTGCGGGGTTTGCGGCGGGGACAACGGAACCTGCGTCGGGTGCGACGGGATTCCGGGGAGCGGTACGGTGTTCGACGGGTGCCTCGGGTCCAGCGACCCGCGATACCTAACGTTCTTGGGGGTAACAGGCGAGCCCGGGAGCGGGTGTAGCGACCCTAGTGCGTTTAAACTGGCGTGCGAAGCGGGGGAAGGGGGGTGTTGCGGGTGCGACGGCGTGCCGAACAGTGGCGCGACGAGGGACGGGTGCGGCGAGTGCGCGAACTGGGCCACCACGACCAATAAGGTTGTTAACTACACGTGCTCCGGGTGCGACCTCGTTCCGTTCTCGGTGGTCAAACACGACTGGTGCTGCGAGTGCGACGGCGACTCCGGTCATGACAACGACTGCTACCACGACGCCACCGTTTTCGGTGCGCTCGGCCCCGTACCGTTCGACCCGTATTCCGATACCCACCAAGACTATTTCAACGACGTGGGCAAGGCGAGGTATGACGAGTGCGGGGAGTGTCGTTCTGTTTTGAAAAACGGCACGACCTGTCTTGGGTGCGACGGGGTGTACGGCAGCGGCGTTACACACGACGCGTGCGGCGTTTGCGGAGGCGACTGCAGTACCTGCAACGCGACGGTGCGTGTTGGGGCTTTCACCAAATCCAGGCACACTGTGGAGGCCCGATTACGGGTGACTGTTTGCTCATACACGCGGTCCGAAAGACTGACACTATTTTTTTACAATCACAGCAAACTGGGTTGCCGTTTGACTGCGAACAACCAGGCCGCGGGTGGACCGGGATGGACCGGACGTGCTCGTTCCACCGCCTGGCCGGTGCGTCCGGTGTTACGGACGCGTGGGCGCTTTGGAACGCGGCGCCGAACGGCACGGACCCACACGACGGCACCAAGAAACTCCCGCGCGCGGAAACCTGGTACAAACGCTTGAACTCGGCGGACGCTAAACCGTTTCTGGAAACCGCGGTTGGGGAGTGTCGCCAGTATCTGGAGCCGCCGCCGCCGGCCACGCCTCGGGAGCGCCGGGAGTGGGTCGTGTTTCTTGACGGCGCCGAGGAGGGGCCTTACACGCGCTTGGAGTTGGAAACCGGGTCAATCACGGTGACGGAACTCACCGGGGTTTCCGTCGCGGTTCCGCTGTTACCCGCGACGCTGGTTGGTAAGTTGACGCGTTCGGCGCAGACGCAGACGGTGGTGTACGGCGCCACGAGCAGGTACCAAACCCGGGTGGATAGCTGGCGAACACGCATGGCCGGCCGGTTCGTATCGAGCGCGGTTGGTACGGAACAAATGAACGTCGTCAACGTGGACGGGTTCGCCACGAAACTCACCCACTGGGCGGCGGACGCCGAAAGCGGGACGTACGCCTCGGTGGACGGCGGATCGTACGCGACGGGTACCAACGCCAACACCGCAACATCAAACGCGGTTGCTTTCCTCCCCATGGCCGTCATGCCCGGCATGGAGCGCGGTGCGTATTGGGCCTTGGAACCCAAATCCCGCCTCTGCGTTTTACCGAAGCTGGCGACTGTTTGTCTATACATCGCCCGACACGGGACTGACACTTTTTTCCCACAATCGCAGTGGCGTACCCGTACTGCACCGGCGCGACCTGGCGCGGGAGTACGCACCGGACGCACGGCCGGAAGCTTCCTGGGAATTTTCTCGGAATTATTACGTCTGAAAACATCACGGACGCCGGTACCGGGCTTTCAAACCAGGCCTGGAACCCACTGGATGAGTACATCTCCGACGTATCAACCGGCTGGATGGACCAGCGGTGCCAGTGTTCCTGGGAGTGGGAGTACCAAAGCGAACCAATCGCGCCGACCTGTCCAAGGGTGTGGTTCCCGTGGTCAGGTGCGTTTTCCCAACCCCAAATCCCACGGCGAGCGGTAACAGTCACGTAGTACGAAAGCCACACCACGGCCCTGTACCACACTCGCCGACTCGGGAATGACGTTTTTCTTTCCATCGCACGCAGGGTGGGAAAACGACGGGTGGTTCGTCACCAAGAGCGTTTTTTTTTCCGATCCGCGGCGGTACACGGTGTCCTCGCAAAGGTCCCTCGCGGGCGGTGGGTGGCGCGTGAGCGGGGGGTGGTGGCAATCGGACTTTGGGGGCGGAGGCCCCCTGGAGTACGGGGATTCGGGGGCGAACATATACAACGCGCACGGGTCGCCGTCCGATTTCGGCTTCGGCGCCGTGCGCGGTCCACAACGGATCGACGCCGCCGGGACGTACACCGTCGTGACGGTCGCGCCGCGAACAGAAGACCGGCCGGTTGATTTGAAGCCGTACATCACGGACAAGACGTTTTCTCCCGCAACGCAAGCGCGGTGCTACGGCGCGGCGAGAGTGGCGCCGCCGCTGCGGAACTCGGCGGGCGCGATTTGGCACGAGGACCGGCAAGTCGTGAACGCCGCGAACGAGAACGCGAGCGGGTGGTCCACGAGTTTCAAGTTTGTGCTAAGGGAACCCTCGGAGCGGTGCGTATTGGGCGTTTCCCAATCCTGACACACGGTTTGCCCGTACAAGACTGACACGTTTCGTTCACAATCACAGGTGCAAAACCGTGAACACGGTTTCCAGGAGCTTCGGGAGCGAGATTCGAACGCTGCTGCACGGCCAATGCGAAGTCACCGGAGGCGACGGGTTCGCGTTCGTGGTGTGGGACGCGGGGGCCGAGGAAGAGGCGGCTCTTTCTCAATCCGGTGTTAACGCGTCCACGGGTAACAAACCTGGGGTGGGCGCGTCCGGTCCCGGCCTGGGGTACTCCGGCCTCACAAACTCACTAGCCGTGGAGTTCGACTTGTGGCACAACCCGCTAAACGAGGAGCCGTACGACCCGCACATCGCGATCCACACGGACGGCGCGTTCCCGAACAGTGCGCACCACGGCGCGAGGCTCGCGGCGACCACGGAAAGTACGTTTGCGCGTTTCCCAAATCCAGGCACAACGTTTGATGCCCCTCCTTGACGTCCACCCGATTAAAAGGAAGTGCACTACTGGTAACTCTTACTGGCGTACTCGCGGCTCTTACAAGTACATCACAAACGCACTGTTCGGCCCGATATCTCTCCCAGTGCCCTGTGTCCGGCCCGATTACTCGGACCCCAATCCCCCATACAGTAAGACTCGAGACTGACCGTTTTCTTTTCCAAAACAGTTCCGACAATCGCGGATGGCGAGACGCACGCGGTTAGGGTGACCTTTTTGCCTGACGTGGGGTGGGCCAAAGTGGCTCACGCGATCGAGTCGGGGGAGTGCAAAGGCACGACGGCACGGCTGGGACGGTTCACGGGTACGAATCCGGGGTTGTTGCGAGTGTACGTGGACGATATGGACGTACCGTTACTGTCCACGCCGTTAACCATGGCAACCTTTTTGCGGGAAAACTCAACAGACGCGAGAGTCGGGTTCACCGCGTCCACCGGCGAATCCTGGGTCACCGTGGATATCGTGCAGTGGAACTTCAGTTCGTATGCGTAGCTAGGGTAGGGGGTTAGGTTTAGGGTTTAGGTCAATTAGAATTACATACAGTGGACTCAAATAAGGTCTAAAGTGTCTTGTCATCACCACGGGAATTCGCGCCAAATTTGAAATTTTGGCCAATCGCGTTGAGCGTTCTTTCCAATCCTCTCGACCGCGACTTCCGAAGCAGGGGCGTCACACCTGGACGCGCGCTCCTCCCGACCCTTCCCGATGAAGTCCAGAAGAGTCTTCGCGTTGCTCGTGCTCGCGCTCGTCGCGACGCAGCTCTCGTTCGCGCACGCCGCGCGCGCCCCCGCGCAGCGCGGGCTTGCGAACCCTTTATGGAAGCCTCGCGGCGACGTCACCTCTTCGTTTGAGATCCAGCCCGCGATCGAGGCTGAGGTCGTGGCCGAGACGGCGGTCCTTTCCCCC
>Ga0114998_10004272_pt1 | contig 10460 bp, 7 predicted proteins | sample ArcticOcean_MG_C_5_FD_87044 | JGI IMG/M metagenome (GOLD analysis project Ga0114998, IMG submission 87044) | Marine microbial communities from western Arctic Ocean - ArcticOcean_MG_CB4_138 | ecosystem: Environmental > Aquatic > Marine > Oceanic | place: Arctic Ocean: Canada Basin | collected...
ACAACAAGCGAGGAGTCGCAACGTGTTTGGGCCTGGAGAAAAGACGCCGAAGAAAAGACTTGCAAAAGAGCCACGAAGGCTACGACAACAAAACGATATACCATACACGCAAGTTACATCTACAAAGATGTGGTCAGATATGAAACGATTGTTAACTTCACCACATGACGAATAGCAAGTCTTCATCGAAAGAACATGCGGTTGATGCCGCACGGAAGAGAATTAAATCTAACAGGATTGAGAATTCAAATGTTAAAGACATCGCAAGGTCTGTAGTCGCTGGCCATCGAGAAGATTTGGCCAAAGCCATTACGTTAATTGAAAGTGAACTGGCATCAGACAGACCGCTCGCACAATGTCTTTTACGCGAAATAAAAACACTTACGCAACGCTCAGAAGAAAACAAGACTGTGAGGATTGGGATCACTGGGATCCCCGGAGTTGGAAAGAGCACGTTCATTGAACGCTTGGGAATTGACCTGATCAATGAAGGACACAGGGTTGCAGTTCTCGCTGTAGATCCAAGCAGCAGAAGAACTGGGGGAAGTATTTTAGGTGACAAAACACGTATGGATGAACTCGCTGTGCACGGAAAAGCGTTCGTACGTCCATCACCTGCATCAGATGCTTTAGGTGGCGTTGCTCGGGCAACGATGGAAGCGGTTCTCCTCTGTGAGGCCGCTGGGTTTGACCGCATCGTCATTGAAACTGTAGGTGTAGGCCAAAGCGAAATTGCGGTACGAGACATGGTGGATGTTTTTATCCTTTTACTGATCGAGGGAGCTGGTGACGACGTTCAGGGCATCAAGCGTGGGATTGTAGAAATGGCCGATCTGATCGTTGTACACAAGGCAGATGGAAAGAGGGTCAATGCCTGTGCAAGTACGGCTCAATCTTATCGCAATGCACTGCATCTATTCCCTACACCTGAAGGCGGTGAAGTTGTTGATGTGATGACTGCCAGTAGCATAGAAAATATCGGCCACGAAGAAGTACGGACAAAAATAAATCACCTCACTGAAGCATGGAAACGCAATGGTTGGTGGTTAAAACAACGAACCCTTCAAAGAAGTGACCGGATGACGTCACATGCCTCAGAACTTTTATTTTTAAAACAGTTGAATGCCCCCACTTCGGCAAAACATTGGCAAGCGCTTAAAGACGAGGTGATCAATGGCACACGAAGTGCGTTCTCGGCTGCTTGGGACTGGGTTCATAGCGGCGGGAACAATAGTGAGTAAGCAGATCATCGTCAATTCTCACCATCAGCGATACCATTGGATATTCTAGAAAACATACTCGTCACCACCGCAGCCATTCTCACTATGGGTGGTTTGGGATACGCTCTGGGCGTGATTTATCAAAAAAGAATCCTGAACCACGAAGTCACCCCAAACAAAACGGAAGACAACACTGTCATCAGACAGAGATTAATGAATGTTCGAAATCACACGATGCGCCTGCAAGAGCTAGATAGTTTGAGAAAACGAGTGGAAGATTTTGACGCTGAAAGTGCAGCCATCGATCAATCGATTGATCGATTAGAAATTACATTAGATATCCTCCACAAAATGATAGAAGATGGAGACGAAACATTGGCAGAAACAGTGCTTACGAGATTCAGCAAACATCTGCGACAACTGCTTCATGAATGTGCTTCCCCTGAAATTGAAGTGTCCGTTCATTTAGAACATATCGATTGCATTTTGGCATTGCTATGCGCATTAAATCACAACAAATGGTCCTATGAAATGACGACTGAAGCGCTGGCGGATATCGACTTGGGGAGATGTATAAAATCCATGACTACATCTCCATGGATCTTTGAAAAACTGTGGGATTCAGTACTGAATATAGGCGCAGAAAATGTGGTTAAACTGGAGATCAGCAGTGACACCTACAGTGTGAAATACAATCTGGAATCAATCGGCACCATTCACTTTTTCGAATCAAAACTAACGTAATCTATTTGTTTAATAGATGGCTTACAAACGCTTGATTATCTGTGTATTAAGATTTTATTGACTTAAAAACATCATTCATTAAAAGCAATTCCTGTGAGCCGTCAGACATGTTTTTCAGTGTGACTTTTCCCGCTGTTCTTTCTTCATCCCCTATCAGAACGACAAAGGGGATGTCCCGGTCCCCTGCATACTTCATTTGCTTTTTGAGTTTCACCGGATCTGGGTACATTTCTACAGCAAGTCCCTGAGACCTTAATTGAGAAACCAACTGCAATTCCACGTCGCAGCTCTTTTCGTTCATGTACGTCACTAAGACGTCTGTTGTGAGGTCAAGTGCATCTGGAAATTTACTGAAATGTGCCAAAACATCCTCTATCCTATCCACTCCGAAACTAATCCCTACCCCACTCATTCCAGACCAACCAAATATCCCTGTTAAATCATCATATCTCCCCCCTCCGCAAATACTTCCTACCGGAGAATCAGCGACACGAACTTCAAAAATGGCACCTGTATAGTAATCCAAGCCTCGCGCAAGCATTGCATCGAACTTGATTTTTGGAGCTTCTATACCGTCTGCAGATGCCCGAGACAACAGCGTTCTCATGTCAGAAACCCCCTTCATTCCCTCGCTGTTGCTAGAAAGAACAGACGCTATGTTTGAAAGCACATCCAAACTGTTTGACGCTGAATTGATCTTGAAAAGCTTTTCTATGCCTTTTGCGACATCTACATCGAATCCCCTGACCTCAAGTTCTTTGATTACCCCATCAACACCGACTTTGTCGTATTTGTCGACCGCAACCGTCCAGTCAGTCAATCTGTCGGCACCGACACCCATTGACAGAGCTACAGCAGCGAGGATGCGACGGTCGTTTATTAAAATCGTATAGCCAGGAACACTTAAGGCATCTAGGGCCTCAGAGAACACCTGAACCAAGTCCAGTTCACACAACGAACTTGTGCTGCCGATAATGTCTGCATCACATTGAGTGAATTCTTGATATCTCCCCTTTCCAGGTCTGTCACCTCTCCAAACGGGTTGAATTTGGTATCTCCTAAAAGGAAATGTCAATTCATTCCTATTCATCACGACAAATCGAGCAAAAGGAACTGTGAGATCGTATCGCAATGCCTTCTTGCTGATGGTCGGAGTTAAAAGTTTGCTGTCCTTAGAAATCAAAGCTTCAGCGTTTGCTTTGGACAAATAATCTCCATTGTTAAGAATACGGAAAATTAATTGATCCCCCTCTTCTCCATATTTGCCTGTTAATGTCTGCAGGTTTTCAAACGAAGGTGTTTCAACTGGCAGGAATCCATGCCTTTCGAATACGCCACGAATCGTCGAACATACCCACTGTCTGCGGGCCATAGCACGTGGACCAAAATCTCTGGTACCTTTTGGAATGGAGGGTTTACTCATGTGCAACAATTATACTTCATTAATTCTATCTACTTCAAAGTGTTTCGACATTTTATCAAGAATGATCGCCCCGTGTTTTGTTACCAAATGATCGGTCTTTGACCTGAGTCCTCAAGGGCGTCATTCACCATTGAAAAGGGCTTCGAACCAAGAAAACCTCGATATGCAGAAAGAGGACTTGGATGGGAAGAAATGAAAACGGTGTGGCGAGAAGGATCAATGATGGATTCGAAACGCTTTGCATACTGACCCCACAACAAAAAACACACATTGCTTTGCTTGTTGTTTACCGCTTGAATTAAATCGGAAGTGAGCATCTCCCATCCCCAGTTCGCATGTGAACCCGGCTCCTGATGCGCAACTGTTAAGACAGAATTAATCAACAACACTCCTTGTTTGGCAAGATCTGACAAGTCAGAACTTCTCGGATCAACATCCAAATCGTTTTTCCTTTCTTCAAAAATATTGCGAAGAGACGGCGGGATTTTTGTTCCTTCTGGAACAGAAAAAGCAAGACCATCGGCTTGATTGATTCCGTGATAGGGATCTTGTCCAATGATGACCACTTTCACATCAGAATACTGACATAATCTAAGTGATCTGAATATGTTTTTAGGGGCTGGAAAGCACAATCCGGTCTTGTAAGCATCGATAATTCGTGCTTCAAGTGGGTTCCAATACGCTTTTAAAGAAATTTTATCAAAAGTTTTCATCCAATCTCCTACCCCTTCATCAACATGCAAAAGGCCACCTAAAGAGCTAATTAACAAATCTTTAGATCCCCTGTCTTCACCTTGCTCAAAAAGTTCTCTTGACATCTTTTTAATAATCGTTCGTAATTAATTTTTGACTAGGCAAAGTAAAAGTTATTTTTGTCTTTTCCCATTTCATTTTGCAGACTACTATTCTCCCCACCATGGATCCTAAAATTAAGGCTCGACTTCAAAGTAAGAGTGGGAAAACGCTATATGGCTACCAGAAGGACGCCATAGATGAAATGATGGGTAAATTCAATGACAAGTCTACGAATTTCAACCTTCTTTTCCAGCTTCCCACGGGTGGTGGTAAAACGGTCATTTTCTCTGAATTGGCGAAGCGATTCATCCTTTCAACAGGGAAAAAAGTTCTGATCCTTACGCACCGAATTGAGCTGTTAGGTCAAACAAGCAAAATGCTTTCGGAAATTGGTGTACCCAACAAGGTGATCAATGCAAAAGTAAAAGATCTCGACGACGGAGAAGAGCACTGGTGCTACGTGGCCATGGTGGAAACATTGAACAATCGGATTAACGATGAGCAAATGGTGTTCGACGATCTCGGACTTGTGATTGTTGACGAAGCCCACTACAACAGTTTCCGGAAGCTGTTTAAGCACTTTCGTGAGCAAATACTCCTAGGCGTAACCGCTACTCCACTCAGTTCGAACATTAAGCTTCCTTTGAACGACAATTACAATGAGCTTATCGTAGGAGAAAGTATTTCAAGCCTGGTTGACCAAGGTTATCTCGCCCGTGCACACACATACAATTACGACGTAAACCTCAGGGCGTTAAAGGTGGGCATAAATGGTGACTACACCGTGAGTTCCTCCGAGCGACTTTATGGAAATTATTTAATGCAGGAGAAACTTCTCTATGCCTATGAGGAGAAAGCAAAAGACACCAAGACCCTCATCTTCAACAACGGCATAAACACCTCAAAGCAAGTACAAGCAATGTTCGAGGAAGAAGGCTATGAGTGCAAACACCTTGACAACACCCACAGTGAAAAAGAACGGGCAGAAATCCTGAGATGGTTTCATGAAAAGCCAGACGCAATCTTGTCCTCAGTAAGTATTCTTACTACGGGATTTGATGAACCTACCGTTTCTACCATTATCCTCAACCGTGCCACGAAATCTCTGACACTGTACCATCAAATGATCGGTCGTGGCTCCAGGTCTCTCCCGAAAAAGAAAAAGTTCAGTGTCATCGATTTGGGCAACAATGCCAGAAGGTTTGGACTTTGGGATGCGCACATCAACTGGAACGAAATTTTCAAAGCTCCTCAATCCTTTATAGACGGGTTATATACAGATGAGGAAATTGAAGACGAATTCGTGTACAAGATGCCTCAGGAATTGTTGGACCGATTCGAAGGGGGGCCAGAGACTTCATTCGATATGCTGAAGGTCTATGAAGATGTCATGAAGAAGGCAGAGCGTCCAAAAAAAGCAGTCGACATCAGCCTGTTACAACATAAAGCGATTATCCAGTTTGCCGCAGACGACTACTGGGATGCCGTTGAAATAATTACTGCGCTCGAAGAAGACATTAATTTTCGTGTTAAAATCTATGCCAAATGCATGGCGAAAACCACGGACAATTATCGCACTTGGCTTCAGGACGAATATACACGTCGCTTAAAAACTGAACTGCGACACGATTTCAACAAAGCTTCTTCTGAAGAATAAGCTGAGCTAAATTTTACCATGGTTGTCATTTATTTCACATGTATCACAGCCAGTGTCTTTGTGGGGTTCGCTATGGGATTAAGTGCCCGTTTAAGCACCGCGAATGAAGATGGCTCATTCAATCTTTCTGAGAGATACCGAGGAATAAACACTTCCTTCATACAGTTGAGAAAGAGAGCCGACGCAGAAGAGGAATTGGTCAAAGCAAGACAAAAAAACTTGCAACTTCAAATGAATCCACATTTCATTTTCAATGCGCTGACCGGGATCCACATGCTCATCTTGAGGCGCGACACGAAGCCAGCCTTAACGTCTTTAAATCAGTTTAAGGGACTACTTGTCAGAAGTTGGGGAAGCGCTACAGACAATCCCAGAACCCTTCGCCCATCCACCATTTCGAAAGAAATAAAATTCTTAAAAGATTATATCGCGCTAGAGTCACTCAGGCTTTCGGGCGAAATTAATTTTAAAATTAATTCTTCCGTTCATCCCAAACACAAAATTTCGGCTTTTTTAATCCAGCCTTTGGTAGAGAATGCGATTTGGCACGGATTGGACGGCAGTGAAAAAGGAAGGCCCGAGATCACCGTAACATTCGAAGCTGAACCTGAGAAGGGATGTCTTGTAATTTGTGTTGAAGACAATGGAGGTGGTTTGTCACCCTCAAGCAACGTCTCTCAAACTTCAAATAAATTTACCTCGAAAAGACAATCACATGGTTTGAGGATCATCCAAGAACGATTGAAATTAATTTCCCCATTGGCAAGCTTGAGTTTAGAGAACAGAAAAGACGCACGGGGATGTATTGCTACAATATCTATTCCTAGCGAGGAGATCCGCAAGGCGTGAGTTGGGGCATTCTGGGGTGCGGAGTGTCACGAAGTGTTCCGAACATGCCCTCAGCAGCATCTAACACGCCCACAATACCTACCATGGCCGCATTGTCTGTGCAATAACTGAGTGGCGGTATAAATACCTGCCAATCTTCCCGTTGACCCAGCGCTTTTCTGAGCCCACTGTTTGCGGACACTCCGCCTGCGATGGCTACTTGGGTGATTCCCGTTTCCGCAACGGCTTGCTCCAGTTTCAACATTAGCATTCCCACGATAGTCGCTTGAACGGAGGCACAAAAATCATGTAAGTTCGACTCAATAAACGTGGGGTCTGATTTAAGTTGAACTTGGAGAAATCGAAGGACTTGCGTCTTTAAGCCACTGAAACTCATATTCAGCCCGTCTACTTTGGAACCCTTAAATACAAATGATTCTGGATCTCCCAATTGCGCATATTTATCTACGAGAGGGCCTCCAGGATACGGAAGACCTATGAGCTTGGCAACTTTATCGAACGCCTCTCCAGCTGCATCATCCACTGTCGTTCCGATGACATCCATTTTTGAAGCGCTGTGGACATGAACAATCTGGGTATGACCCCCAGAAACGGTCAAACACAGAAACGGGAAATCAGGAGAAGGGCTTGGCGCTAAAAAATGAGCCAAAATATGTGCCCGCATATGGTGAACGGGCACGGTGGGCAAATCATGTGCCCACGCCCACGATTTTGCAAAAGATGTTCCCACAAGCAAAGACCCACTTAAACCAGGACCTATGGTATAGGCAACAGCATCGATGTCAGCGGGCGAAATCTGCGCGTCTTTTATCGCCAAATCAACCGTTGCCGTGATGTTACTCATGTGAGCTCTTGAGGCAAGCTCAGGCACCACTCCACCGTACCTGGTGTGTACCTCTTGATTTGCCACAAGATTAGAAAGCACCGTGTCCCCTTTTACGACAGACACTCCTGTATCGTCACAAGACGATTCAATAGCGAGTATCGTTAAGTTTGGAATTTTCATCTTTTATGAGTTGGCAACGTAAAATAAGTACAACTGCGAAAGTACGGCGCACAAGACGTCTTATCTTGCTTTCGCAATCACAGAGTAAGTGCCCAAGAATTCAAACATATCAAAGAAACAGTATCGCAAGCCTATGAAGTGGGCTTTGAGAGGTTTAATAGGCTTCTTCGCCTTCTCTGTCATTCTAACAGGAACAGTACAAATCCCCTATGTACAGACCCGAATCGTACATTATGCGACTGAAATGGTCACCGAATCTTTGGGAATGGAAATGGAAATCGGTTCTGTAGATCTCCATCTATTTCAGAGAACTTTGACCTTGAGTGACCTTACTTGCGCCACAGGAGGTGCGGAAATTTTGTGTGGCACCTTGGACATGAAATACAAAGGAGCCAATTCTGACGGGATTTCTGAGTTTGGCGAAATCCGTTTAGATGGGGTCCGCTTTTTTGCGGACAGCATGGACCAGATCTATGACGCTTTCCTAAGTGACTCTTCGGTCGAATATTCAAGCAGAAAAATGTTATTTGAACGTTTCGAAATGACCGATTTTGAATGGGGAATCGGCGATTCGCTCAAGGGGCACATCGCGTTATTCGCACTCGATTCGATATTCCTTGAAAGTGATGAGAAATTGAGCGAAGGCGGAATTGCTGTAAACATTGGCGCATATGAAATCCGGAGCGCCACCACAGATTTTAACGGAACAAACTTGATGTCTGTTGAGACAAGTCACGGAAAAGCAACATTCACAAACAACGGATTCGACCTGACAGTCGCGGACTTTACAGCTGCAGGAATGGAATTTCATGGGAAGATCGAAAGCGCCAACGCGTCGGAATTGGGAGGGGCGATTGCGGAGAACCCACTGCCCGATTTTGATGTCGCGGCAATCGTTCATCCAAGCTTCATTTCCCCTTGGGTCAACGATGAGGTTAAAGGCATTCTCGGAGCACTTAAAACTGACGCATTCACGGGAGAGATCGTCTGCAAGAATGGCGAGCTTGTGATCCATAAACTCTCTAATTCTGACGTAACTGTTTCAGGAAGCGCCCGCAACGTGGGCGAAGACATTGTTTGGGATTTAAACGTTGACCTAAATACAAGCGTATTAGATCCTTGGACTGAAGATTTAAAAGGGGTCCTGCAAGAGAAGTCGCCTCAAGTTAAAAAACTAGCAGATAAGATAGAATCCATTCAACTTTCGGCAAGAGGAAGAACAAATAACATTGAAGGAACAGTGGCTGTCAGACAGGATGTAGAAGGGGGGCTTTTCCTCGAGGTAGATTACACAATGAATTGGAAAGGAAATGGTTTTGAAGCTGGATGGGAAAGCACGTTTCATCTCGACAGTCTCAACACCGAATATGGAATCCTTAAAAATTTACATGTTCAAATCATTGGCGAAGAAGGACATGTAGAAATAAAGTGGGACAACGACATCCTAAAAGCAAGGGCCTTGGAAAGTCGGTGGGAATTGTACGCCCGTTTAAACGGTTTTGCAGAGTGGAATAACGAAAACAAGGGCGGCAAACTCGCGGCAAGACTTAACTTCAGAAGCCCCGTGTTAACTCAACTTAAGGACGACAACATATCCATACAAGCTCCTATTCATTTCGATAGATTCGATCTTGTTGTCGCCCTTCATCCAGAGAAAAATAGAAATCGAACGATAGAAAGAGGACTTCTAGATATTCAAGTGGAGTCGGATTTGATTTTAGGAGATGCATCATTCTCATTGGATACAGATGTGTGGACAGAATGGCTTGATTTAATGATCATGAGGGCCGAACGCGAGAACAAGTCACCTGTTGCAAATACACTTCTCACGAGTGGTCGTTGTGAAATTCTGCGGTCCGAGCCCATTTCTGCGATACTGGGAACGACACTCTCTGTGTCAAAAGGAACTGAATTTACATGGCTCATCGACAATGAAAAAACAGAAGCACAAGGGAAAACAGATTGGATCAAATTTGATGACTTCAAATTAAGTCATGTCTTTCTTGACTTCAGTGGACGAACAGATGAAAATTGGATGAATATAGAAGCTTTGACGCTTTTAAAGCGTGGGGACATTTATGCTCAAGACATGAATATAGACATTCATGCAGACACGGTTTGGACTGCAGATTGTGGATGGAAAAACTTCGCGGGAATTGAAGGCATCGTTAGCTTAGAAGGTCTGCTAGAGCAAGAAGGGTCATGGGGATTCGACCTCTATGAGGCGACTATACCTCTGGGAAACGACACGCTCGAGCTCACGAGAATCCCGTCCTCTTTGTCGCTCAATTCAACTGAGATCTCTAGCGATGGAATGAGCTGGACGGGTGGAGGATTTAAAGCGGACATCGAAGGAAAAGTTGGAGGCGACAGTGCAAGACCGTTAAATTTCTTTATCCATACAGACGGCATAGATACGAGCAGGACGAAAACGTGGTTTGATGTACCCGTGAGCGCATCAAATATAAATCTTTCTGGATCACTGGGCGGTACATTTATCAATCCTGTGCTTCGTCTATCTGGAGAGGGAGAAGGCGTATCATATGGTGGAGAAACAATTCCTAAAAGTGAATTTGAACTCACGTATTCAAATCGAGACATTCAAATTCAAACAGAGATGACAGGGTTTGGAGAAAACGGTGAGGGTATTATTCACACCTCTGGATCTCTCACTCCCCTCCCCTTAGGCGACTTCAACTTGAACCTCATGAGCTATACCACAGACTTCCCTCTGAGTTGGGTAAATACTATTTTAAATGAAAAAAC
>Ga0114998_10004275_pt1 | contig 10457 bp, 8 predicted proteins | sample ArcticOcean_MG_C_5_FD_87044 | JGI IMG/M metagenome (GOLD analysis project Ga0114998, IMG submission 87044) | Marine microbial communities from western Arctic Ocean - ArcticOcean_MG_CB4_138 | ecosystem: Environmental > Aquatic > Marine > Oceanic | place: Arctic Ocean: Canada Basin | collected...
GCGTTCGTTGTTGCTCATAAAATACCCCTGCTGGTTAAAGTCTATTGCAGTGGCATAGTGTCTAGAGTTGTTGGGCTATTGCATAGACGCGGATTTAAGGGCGCTTACAATGCTTCCGTTTCTGCAATTTGACCCATGCCATAACGTAACTTCAGAATCCCAAACACATGCTCGACTGTGCACCGAGTGCCCGAGTTGCGTTGGTTTTTCTTCTTTTGTCCGGGTGTCAAAGGCGTGTTGCGATAAGCACGATCCACCACCTTAAAGGTTTTAGAGGTTCAATTTGAGGGGGTCAAAACTTTTCCATCAACCATTAATTTATTTTATGGCTGATTAAATAGTCTTGACCCCCTTTTTTTACAAACGAATAATTGCTTGTCTTGCCGTTCGGTTTTTATAATCCAGACCTTTTGTTTGCTAAAACCACAAACAAAAATCCACCCCGCAATTTTCCACAGATTTTACAGAAATATTACCCCCAAAATCCTTCATAACTAGCTTGCAAAAAGACAAACCCAATCTTATTTTTTCTTGGCCAACTCCGGCTTTCTGACCTAGGTTTTCTAGAAAAAAGAGTCTCTATTCTTTTATGGTTGAAGGAAGAATTACAAACCCTTTTCTTTCATTATTAATATTTTTACACAAATCCACGGCGCTCAAAAAAGCATTCTCAACTCTTCCGGAAATCAGCCAATCTCCGCATATTCCTAGATTCATATTTGCATCAAATAAAGATTTCTGACCTTCTCGCAAAGACGCATTGGCATATCTCCAGCGATGGACATTTTGATATTCAATCTGATTGGGGCTGAAATTAATAATTTTTTGCAAAGCATCAATCATTTTTTCCTTCACCAAATCCAAATCTTCTTCGATATTTTCATCAGCCCAGCCATTACTAGAATTAATTAATAATGAGAATCCTTCTGGCCTTCCTGGTTTTGAACTATTCGCCGATATCCAGCTTAATATTGATTTTTTGACCCATGCGGCGTCAAAATCCATCTTCAAATTTTCCTTAAAACCAAGCATTAAAGAAAAACAGCCCATCATTTTAACATTTGCAACAACATCGAAATATTTAAAGTTTTTAGGAATCAAATTGACTACTTGATGCGATGGAATTGCCAAAAACAAATAATCGAAATTATCGAATATTTCATTTTCGGCGGTTTTCAAAGACCATTTTTGATTATCAAAATAAATAGATTCAATTTGTTTTCCAAGTAATATCTCCAATCCATGGCCGATATATTTGCAAAAACTGTTCATTTGTGGATTGCCAACAAAATGGGCTTTGTCGGTTCCAAATTGCCAATTTCTATGGATTTTATCATCCACAATTTCTGCAAATCGACATTGCCATTCTTCAATCACTCCATCTTTTTTGGCCTGATTGCAGAATTCTTTAAATTCCTCACTTTTGGCGGTAAAAAACTGAGCGCCATGATCAAAATTATATTCTTCAACTCTTCTGGTCGCCATTCTGCCGCCAATTCCACGTGATTTATCAAAAACCACCACTTCATTTGAAGCGGATAATTTTTTAGCTAGCGTTATTCCAGACATTCCTGAGCCGATTATTGCGATTCTTTTGTTCATTTTTATTTCAAATATACAGGGACAATTTTTTCATATTGTTAACGTAGTAATCTTCAAGCCAATCATCGTGTTGTTTACTTTTATAGGCGCTATCAGCATAAACCTCTGACTCTTTACCGCTCAAATAGCATGCCAATCAATCATCTCATTAACATCACCCAATTCAGTCAGTGCTTCATGCTCAGACGTTTGGCTATGGGCCAAGTCCTCTAAGTCTTGAAAGAATAGCACCTTCCAAAACGGATAGGTCAAAATGTATAGATTAATATAGGATCCGCATGCAGGGTGTTGTGGGGGCTGGGAGTTAAAAACCTCCGGCTACCCGATTAGCTTTCAATTTGCTTAGCCAAAGCAGATACTTGTTCTGGAACACCCCATGAACCATATACCTGCGAATTACTTTCCACAGCCTCTTTCATGGCGGCGACGTGTTTAATATTTAAATATTTCGAATTTCTTATGTATCCAATTAATATTTTGGAACGATCAAATGAATATGAATCAGATAATGATTTTACCAATGAGGTTGTAATCTTAGGGCCGATAACTGGCATTGGTAAAAAGAGATCGAAGATCTCCTTTGCAAGCTGCTTTGCATCTTTCCCTGTTCCCTGTAGAGCTTGGTACTTACCAATAAATCCATATGGGTCAATGCCTTGCCTAACGGCAAGAATTGGTAGCTGCCTGCCTATTGCAACACCAACTTCTTGATCGCACCAATTACTTTCTTTAAAGCCCGGTGCCATCAGTACAATCATGGCATCCATTGTAGAAAGAGCTGATTCTATTTCAGTTTGCCATTGCTTTGTAGGCTCAATATCTTCATGGGCAACGAAAGCTGACATACCATAAGATTGTAGTTCGTCACGTAACTCTGAAGTTTTAACTTTATACTTGGCTAAAGGATAAGAGATGATGGCGCTCCGCAGGAGTGACAAACCGTTGCGCAGAGCTATCGTCCTAAATAATCAAAAAATACAAGAATGTGCTAAATGTAGTCTTCCTAGTTCATCTGAATATTTGCATACATGTGAGTTTTTTTGGAATCTAGTGAGTCGATGCTCTGCGCTTAATATACGTTGTTCTCAGCCTACTCCCTCCGTCTTTTTTTTACGCAACACACGAAGCACCTCGCTCCGCTCCGTGACTTCTTCGTGGCGACACAACGACTCGGGATAATGCTGAATACGCTGATATGTTGATGGTGGGGGGAGTGTGGTTATTAGCTGGCAGTTAACTCTTCCCAAATCTTAGCCGCCTCTTTAAAGTTGCTCGCAGGTATAAAAATATAAGGATTAAGCATGTAACGGCCATTCTTGATTTTTTTTAGAACTTCTTTTTCTTCAAGAGTGGATCCGTTTTTATTTACGGCCATTCTCTTTTTAATGCTCTGGTGCAGGTAATTGTCTTTATCGCTCTCAATACGAATAAAATTGGGTTTTTCTGTTTCTTGCTTTTTGTAACGGCTATTCATCTGTTGTTGAACCAAAATATCCTTGAAATCAATAAACAGCTCCTGCTGAGCCCTGGATAATTCACTAAAGACCTTAAAGGCAACCTTGGACACATTATAAACAAAAAACCCCGCGAATGCAGGGTTTGGTGGACGATGTAAGTCATCGCCGGACATGTAATTGGTGGGCCTAACTCTATCGAATAGCGAATGCAAGAATATGATTTTTAACAAATTTTTATATTCCTAGACGCTAACATGCCCCCAAAAGTGCCCCCTTATATTATTTTGAGGAAGAAATAACATCTCTATTTGAAGCAAGCTGCATGATTGGGATAGTGATTTTGGGCAGGTTCATTCTGTCACATTGATTCGCAAGATACTCTCGCCAATAAGGCCATACATGATAACTTGCATTATGGAGCGCAAATTCTTTAAGTGCTTCCTCAGTTACCTCATGCACCATTTCATATTCTGCAATAAATGTTGTCTCAATTAATACAGCTGTATTTTTCTCGATAGTTTCTTCGGTTTCCTCGTCTAGTTTTTTCCAGCGAACACCTAAGTCAATATATATCCTAAAAAGGTTAACCTTCTTGGTGTCACCAGTACTAATTTCTACTATTTCTGAACTGACAACCACATGTTTAAAAGACACCAACAGATTTTTAAAACTATTGTCATACTTAGGATCAACACCAGGCATAAGGAATGAATTTGCTCGGAAGATATATACATCTTTAACATTCAGGCTATCTATAGCCTCCTGAAGAAGTTTCTTATCCACCGGTTAGGCCACCGCGTACAAGGGAACTGAACGAATATTAGGGGGCTGACCATTTGTCATGTGAGGATCGTCTTCCTGATGTATAGTAACCCATACGTTCTGTGGAGCACTCTTTATACCTTTGCTGTAACCAGCATTAAAACTCAAAGAGTCTACTATGTGCTGATTTAAACTTACCCCTTCCTCAACAGCATGGTTAGATAATTCTCTGTGTAAAGTTCGTGGTAATCGAAGCGTAACCCGCCCACTATAATCCATAGCTGAAACCTGAGGAGGTGGCATCTGTTTGCCTTTCTCTGCTAGAATTTCAGATGTTGTTTCAATTGAGTCAATTGCCAATGCATACGCTTCTTCATATGAATCCGCATACTCGGCCAAGTGTGGAAGTTCTCTTACACGGGCTTCAAAGCAAATATCACCGTCAAAGTCACCACGCTGTACCGAAATTGTGTAGTCTGCAGCATCAATCATAATTTCTCCTTATTCTTCATCCAATAAAGATGCAATAGAAGTTTCTAGCTCCCTAATCACACGAATTATTTTTGTAATGTAGGCCCCTTTAATTTCTGGATTTCTGCCGTGCCCACAATTAAAAGCACCTGAAGTAAATTCAGGTATACCATCATGTACAAAAATCTTGTGACCGCCTCTTTTTCCATCTCTGACTTCAAAGCCCAAATCTTCAAGTAGGCTTTTAACTTCTGCACAACGAAGGCTTCCCTTTTTTGTGTTTAATGTATCAATAACAGACAGGACACGAATACTACCAGACATATGACACCACATACAGTGTCATAATACAAATTTCTGTATTATTTACCATTAACAATCCTTTAAGTTTTATAAAAACATCGATTTTCACTAATAGGCTATCATCATTTCAGGGAATGAAATGTTTGGCTAACCAACCCCGTGCTTCTTAAAATTCTCAGCCTGCTCAAGTATCTCTTTATAGGCGTCATCATTAGCCACAGGCGGATAACCGAATTCGGCAAGCAAGAGAATTAAGTTCACTTGTAGCTCGGCTTTAATGTCGTCTCGCTGGCTCCAGTCGGTATGGCTTGCAACGCTATCAACCACTGCCTTGGCGCGTTTTGCTAGCTCAACCAGCTTGTCTTCAGGGTATTTAAAGTCATATTTAACCGACAATGATTTTAATATGTCGTAAAAGGCTTTTTCTTCGTAGTCGATGCCCAATTCTGCAAAGGAAGTCATTTCTGTTTTTAGCTCGTGGTACAAGTCTATTATTTCATCAGAAAAATCACTCAGTACACTACTCACCAATACATCGCCCTCTTTACGCTCGTTGTATTTATCTACTAGTGCCTTAAACTGTTTTGAAAAGTCCACTGCCTGCTTCTTATTGGTTTTACCTACTTCACCAATGGCTTTTTCTAGCAGTTTTTGTAAAAGCTTAATTTTAGTATGGGGCAGTTTGATCTTTTCTATTTTGGCGAGGTAATCTTCGTCAAATATATCAATACCACCGTCACTTTCATCTTCTTCGCCTAGTTTAAATATTTCTTCTACACCATCGCTTTTGATGGCTTCTGCAATCATGTCCCGCACTTTAGCGTTCATCTGGGCTACGTCGGGTGCTGCACCACGGGTAAGTTTATAAATGATAGAGCGAATGGCCATATAAAAATGAATCTGGTCTCGCTCGTGTTTGTTAATTTGCTCACTACCACAACAAATATCGTAAGCGGCCTTAAGGCGTTTGCTTATATCCATAAAGCGCTTTTCGGTTGTATCCGTTTGCATTGCGTATTCGCCGGCTTTATTTAAGCAATCCAGTTGAGCAACCGATTCACCGCCAAAATAACCACTTGCATCAAAGTGGTGAAAGGCTTTGTTTAGCAAATCTAAATGGTTACGCACTTCAAAAAACGACGCCGCTATATCTTCCACATTTTCGCCACCGCTACCACCAAACTGCTTCAAAGCTTTATTCATATTGGTTTTGATGCCGATGTAATCCACTACTAGGCCTTTACTCTTGCCCTCAAACTGGCGGTTTACCCGCGATATAGTTTGAATCAAGTTGTGCTGAGACACAGGCTTGTCGATATACATAGTGTCTAAAAATGGCACGTCAAAACCGGTCAGCCACATGTCTACTACAATGGCTATTTTGAAGTTTGATTTGGCTTGTTTAAACTGCCTGTCTAACTCTTTGCGGTCGTCTTTAGTGCCTATTAATTCCCACAAATCTTTTTCATCGTCTTTACCACGGCTCATTACCAAGCGCACTTGTGCCGAAGGTTTAAGCTTCTTGCGGTCTGCATCACTAAGGGATTGGCCAACAGCGCATTCCAGCACTTCAAACCATTGGGGGCGTAATGTTTGTAACTCTTGATATAGCAGATAGGCAATAGTGCGAGAGCTACTGACAAACATGGCCTTACCAGCCACCGTAGCACCCTCTGCAATGCGCTTTTCATAATGGCCAACAAAGTCTTTAGCTAGGGCGCTAATGCGGTCTGGGTCGCCCAAAATGGCGCTCATGCTTGCCATGGCTTTTTTGCTTTTTTCTACTTGGTATTCATTGGTGCCATCGTGTGCACACTGCTTATAGTATTCTTCAATTTGCTCTAGCTTTTGGTTTTCCAAGATCACTTTGGCCGCTCGGCCTTCGTACACAATGCTTACGGTAATTTCATCTTGTACCGATTCATTCATGGTGTAGCTATCTACTACAGCACCAAATACATCTAAGGTGCCATCAATAGGCGTGCCCGTAAAGCCAACGTAGGTAGCGTTAGGCAGGGAGTCGTGTAGGTATTTAGCAAAGCCAAAGGTTTTCTTAACGCCTTTATTTTTGCCTTCAGTTACTACGGTGATTTTTTGATCTAAGTTGATTTGGCTACGATGAGCCTCATCAGAAATACAAATCACATTGCAACGGTCACTTAACAACTTGGCGTCTTCAGTGAACTTGTGAATGGTTGTAAGAAACACCCCGCCGCTCTGACGGCCTTGTAGCTTGGCGCGTAAATCATCGCGGGAGTTTACGGTTTCTACTATTTGGTCACCAATGTAGGTTTTGGCATTGGTGAATTGGACAGACAGCTGGTCATCTAAGTCTGTGCGGTCAGTAATAAGAACAATGGTGGGGCTTTCAAAGTGCATGCTTTTCATCAGTAAGCGCACTAGAAACTGCATGGTAAAACTTTTACCGCAGCCAGTAGCACCAAAATAAGTACCACCTTTACCGTCACCATTAAAGCCACCTTGGCCGTCGGGGCGTTTTTGGTGTTCTTTGATGCTTTGATACAATTTTGTAGCCGCATAATACTGGGGATAGCGGCACACTATCTTTATCTCTTGGTGACTTTTGTCTGGGAAGTAGATGAAGTGGCGCATTACCTCTAATAAACGGTGAGAGCCAAACAAACCTTGTATCATGCTATTGAGTGAATCTATGCCGTCTTTGCTGCTAATTTCATCACCTGTGACCTTGCGCCAGCCGTAATAAAACTCATAAGGCGCAAACACTGTGCCCATTTTGTTATTAACGCCATCACTAATCACGCACAAGGCGTTGTACACAAACAACTGGGGTATATCACGGCGATAACGGATGCAAATTTGTTCAAAAGCACTGAACATGGTGGCTTGTTCACGTATGGCGCTTTTAAACTCAAACAGCACCAAGGGCAAACCGTTAATGTACAAAATACCATCGGGTATGCGCATCTGGCCTACACTGGCAGAGGCAACCCCTTCTATCTCTAGCTGATTAACCAGCTTGTAAATATTATTGGATTTATAGTGAGGGTGGTCTTCTTCCACCTTTGGGATAGACAACACTTCAACTTCATCACTTGTAGGCACCCGCATGGCTGCTAAGGCACTATAGTCAATGAGCTGAATATAAATATCTTTTTGCTTTGGGTCTTCACGCTTCAGTAAGAAGCCATCGCTAAGCCATTTACAAAAGGTTTTGTTGCTGTCGTATAAGTCGCTAGCAGACAACAACTCCAACTGACGGATAATTCCTTCTATTTCGTTGGTGGTGATGCTTTGTTTGGCATATTGCTTGCTTAGGTAACTGCGAATATCCTCCTTGATTAAAACCTCAGTAGAACCACGCTCAATGGTATTCCCTAACACATGGGGATAACCCTGCTTACCCAACAACTGAATAATGGCGTCTTCTAATTGAGCTTCTGTGAATTTCATTCCAACATCCTGTTAGTCATTCCAGCAAAGGTTAGTTTAGCTTAGTTTTGTGTCTTCGCCACACACAGCTTCGGGCGGCAGGCGTAATTCGCCAGAGATGAGCTTGGGTAGAAGGGTGTCTCGTAGTTGACCCAAGGTATTTACTTGCTTCACGTTCGTTACTGACGCAGCTGATAACTTCACAAAAAGTTGGTCAGCTGCCCTCAACAACTCTATGTCAGGGACTAAAGCTAACTGTTCAGACAAAATCTTCCTGCTTAGTTCTGTCTGCCCTGTGCTGCCTTCCCCCAGAGCTTCAATTTCTCTTTCTTTTGAGACCATTAATTGCGCGAACACACTCGGTGAATACTTCGCAGGGTTTGGCCTAACAACTGTCACATGAGAATCTACTACAGTGGCTGCATCCAAATATTTGACAGACGCGATACGACCAAGAGTGCCAACACCCGTAGAATTGACAAGCACATCGCCTACCTGAAGTTCTCTTCCAGTGATATTTCTTAGATTGGTGTCATTCTGGCGACACAAATTAAAATCAACTTCGTGTCCCCGTATACACCTTTGATTTACAACTTTAATACCACCTTCTTCAATATATTTAGGTGATATACCGCGCCTCAACTCGGTAGTAATATCTGCCAATGTCAGAACCTCCCACCCCAACGGAACCCAGCCTAGCTCTTCAGTTAACTCAAATTCACTGGGGAAGAGTTGCAGAATATCATCGGGTAAGGGTTTGTGATCTGGCTTGGCCAATTGCTGTTGGCGACGTTTGGTGCGGGCTTGAAGCTCCTCGGGGATGAGGTTGCCAGCGGCCAATGCCATGTCGATAACGGGGTCGAAATCCACAAACCAGCTTTTAAACAAGGCTTGGGCCATTTGTTCTAGAGTTTGGTTGGTTTGGCGGTTGAGTTCAATTTTACTGTCGAGAGACCCCAGGATGTGAGCGATTGAGTCACGTACTATCGAGGGGGGTGCGCTGACTGGAATTTTTCGCATGTCAGCTTGCGTGATTTTAGGGCGAGTAGATCCTGATATGTAGCTAGTTATGTTGGCAACTTGAAGTGCATAGCAAATATAACTGGAGCTTTCTCCATCTTTAGCTTTTACTATGTGGGCATGGTTGTTCACCCAGAATTTACCTTTAGCCATAAACGCAATAGGCGTGTTGCGAGTTCTAAGGTTATCCCCATCTTCAGCTAACAACACATAATTGCCGTCAAATATATAACCTTCAACGTAGTCTGTTACTCCAGACGCCCCATAATAGGGGTAAGGGCCAGGCTTTCGATCACTTTTAGTAACTGGCTTTCGAGACTTGTCATGAATTGTAACTAGATGCTCAAGAGGCAACATTTCATATAAATCACTCTCCATAACCTAACACCTCAAGGTTCTGGCGAATCACTTTATCTAGCTGTTCGGCTTCGCTCATCTGCCCATAGAGGGTTTGGCTAAGCTCACGCATATTCTCTTCAAACGGAACACCATCATCTTCAATCTCAGCCGCACCTACATAGCGACCTGGCGTAAGAACATATTCATTGGCTTTGATTTCTTCTAAAGATGCAGATTTGCTATACCCCGCCACATCTTCATACTCGCCTGCATCAGCTTCGCCACGCCACGTGTGGTAAGTACCGGCTATTTTTCTAAGGTCTTCGGTAGTGAGTTCTTTTTGCGTTCGACTGCCTTCAACCATGGAGCCCATCTTACGGGCATCTATAAACAAAGTTTCACCTTGCCGGTTACGATATCCACGGCTAGTATCTGCCTTTTTGTTTTTGGTTAAAAACCACAGGCATACAGGTATTTGAGTGGTGTAGAACAACTGACCAGGCAAGGCAATCATACAATCCACATGGTCATTGTTGATAATCTCTTGCCGTATAGTGCCTTCACCACTGGCATTGGTACTCATAGAGCCATTGGCCAATACAAAGCCCGCTGTGCCACTTTCACTCAACTTACTGAGCATGTGCAATATCCAAGCGTAGTTGGCATTACCCGCGGGTGGCACGGTATAACCTGCCCAACGTGGGTCATCTGTTAGCTCGTTGTCTTCGCGCCACTGTTTTTGATTAAAGGGCGGGTTAGCCAGAATAAAATCGGCTTTTAAGTCTGGGTGTTGATCTTTAAAAAAGGTATCCCCTGCTACATCACCTAAGTTGCCAGAGATGCCACGGATAGCAAGGTTCATTTTGGCCAGCTTGTAGGTGGTGCTGGTGTATTCCTGCCCATAAATGGAGATGTCTTTTTGGTTGCCATTGTGGCTGTTGATAAACTTAATAGACTGCACAAACATACCACCCGACCCACAGCAAGGATCATAAACACGACCTTTGTATGGTTCTAACATTTCAGTTAGTACTCTAACAATCGAACGGGGTGTAAAATACTCGCCGCCTCGTTTGCCTTCAGCACCTGCAA
>Ga0114998_10004278_pt1 | contig 10452 bp, 10 predicted proteins | sample ArcticOcean_MG_C_5_FD_87044 | JGI IMG/M metagenome (GOLD analysis project Ga0114998, IMG submission 87044) | Marine microbial communities from western Arctic Ocean - ArcticOcean_MG_CB4_138 | ecosystem: Environmental > Aquatic > Marine > Oceanic | place: Arctic Ocean: Canada Basin | collected...
CTAAGATTATAATGAAAGCTTTATAATTCATATTAGCTCGATTTAGTTGATATATAATGAATAAACATATCGTTAAAATTCTACCAAATATATTAAATAATCCAGCTAATGTGAGGATAGAACCAGGCTCGTATCTTGGTCTATAGGTTTGTTGTACAGAAAAAACAAAAATAGAAATTATAATTAAAATTATTAATAATAAATTAAAAGTATTTATACTAATGTTAATTTTGAAGATATTCTTTGGTGCTTTAATTGAAAATATTAATGTCAGTAAAAAAACAACAAAACAGCAAAGAATCAAAAGAGTATAGTTAGCAAACGAAAAGTCAGTAATTAAATAATTATCAAAACTTGTATCTATGACATTATTATATCTCAAAAGTCTATTAATAGAAAATAATAGTAAATCAATAAATGCTATAAAAAAAGAAAACTTAAAAATATTTATTGAAGTATGTTTATCTATTATCATGCATTTTATTATAATGAATTTAATTTAAATTTTTAATTTTTGTGATGTTGAATTTTTGTTCTCTAAGATATCGATAATGTAATTTATAAATTTTTTTTAGATGAAAATTTTCAGCTTTATTGTCAATCCAATCATTAATATCTAATGCTTTAATATTTTCTTTTTTACAAATATAGGAAATTTCCGTAGTGGAACTAGAAAAGCCAAATGAATAAATCAATCTAAAATTATATTTGTAATTATCAATAAATTTTTCAATAGAAGTTTTTCTTTTTAAAATTTTAAAATTTTTGGGTAACAGTGTCAATTCTACATTCTCACGACTATGAGGGTAATAATAAATAACTTTATTTTTTTTTGATAAAATTTTCATTAAATTCATAAATTTATATTGAGATAAAATATTATTAAAAACTAACGGATTCCCAATAAGTAAAACTTCTTCACAAGTTTTTTTTTTGTTTATTTTATATTTTAGAAAATGTTGTATTTTATTTATTTTAGTTGGTAATTTAATATTATAAATCGTAAATACAGTGCAATCTTTCTTTAATTTATTAAAATCATAATCAATTGACAGAGAACCATCATCTACATAAATTTGATTTCTACCGTTTATAAAAATTCTTAGAAAATTACACAATATACCTTGTGGGTTACCAAAGATAAATTTTTTATTATAAAATAAATATTTTATTAGAAGTAATAATAAGTAAATTAAGTATACATACTTATTTGAAAAATTTTTAATTTTAACGTTTTTTGGAAATTTACAATTATCTTTTTTATACCTTGAATCATCAAATCTTCCATTAATAATAATTATTTCTTCTTTTATATTTGAATAGTCTATAAATTTTTTTAAATTTGTTTCCTGATAATCTGAAAAAATTATTCCAAGATAAATTTTAGAAGTCATTTTTTTATTTAAATTTTTATTTTTAAATTCTCTACTTCTTCGTTAAAATCTGAATAAACTGTTAGAGCGTACCTAACACCTTTTTTTAATGGGATCCCTCTATGAATATAATTTGAAATAATTGAAAATCCTAAACCTGGTTGCTCTGATATTATTGAAATTTTATTTGAACAAAAATTTAACTTTTCATCAGCATCATTACTTAATCTTGTTTTTATTGGGTAAAATCTGCTAAATATTTTTAATTTTGGCTCTAAGTATGTAAATGGACCATTTTCAATATTAACTTTAGTTAAATAAAAAATCGTTTTAAATTGTTTTTTAAAGTAAGAGTCTCTATGCCAACCTCCTCCACTACCTAAATTAAAATTTTTTTCCGAAGATTCAAATATTTTATTTACCATAAGGGTTTGATTAAAAGGTTTTTTTTTAAAAAATTTTATTGAAGATTTGGCATCAATATCAAACAATAAATTTGTAATTTTTTTTTCTAAAAATTTTTCAAAACCAAAAATTCTTATATCATCATTTTTTTTTTGACTAATAATTTGTTTTTGATTTAAATCATCAAATTTATTTATAATTAGCTTACAAACATCATTTTTTAAATTATTGTGGTAAATAATCATAAAAAAATACTCTCATAGAATTAATTTTAAAAAGCAACTTTATTATCTTTTTTTATAACATCTAATTGAATAAACTGTTTTTGATTTTTAGATGTCCAAATTTTTTTTCTATTCAATATTTTAAGAAATTTTTTATGACTGTTGCCACTGCCAAAATATCTCAATGGGCTAAAATTAATCTTTTTTGCTTTAAATTTATTTATAAGAGAAGATAAATTATGGAAATTATTTATTGAAAATATAGACTTAAGTTTAGCTCTATTCTTTTGCCTTGAACCAACATCTAAGGTAGGAACCCCATAATAGGGCGCCTCCATTATACCTGAGCTAGAATTACCAACTATAAAATTAGAGTTTTTTAAAAGGGATAAATAATATTCAAATCTCATTGACCGTATTATTCTAAAATTCTTTATTTTTTTTTTTTTAAAAATACGAATTTTATTTAATATAATTTCACTGCCATGGTCATTATTTGGTAGTATAACAACGTAGTTAAATTTAGATTTCTTAAGCACTTTAAAAAGTGAATCGATTTGATATTCAATTTTTGAAATTTCTGTTGTAACTGGGTGAAATAGACAAATCGCATAATTTTGAAAATTAATGTTATATTTTTTTTTTACTAAAGAAATATTTAAATTCTTTTTTAAAATTATATCCACATCTGGTGAACCAATAATAAAAATATTATCATTATTTTCACCCATTTGTAAAAGTCTATTTTTAGCATTTTTATTTGTTACAAAATGTAAATGAGATAATTTTGATATAGAATGTCTTAAAATTTCGTCAACTGTTCCAGAAATTTCACCTCCCTCAATATGTGCAACCTTAATATTATTTAAACATCCGCATATGGCTCCAGCCAACGACTCTACTCTATCGCCATGTACAACAATTAAATCTATATTTTTTTTAGAAAGAAATTTATTAAAACCTTTAATGGTATTGGCTAAAATAATATCCATACTTGAATTTTTTTTTGTATTGTTAAAAATATAACGGTTTTTTATTCTATCTTTGACCATTTCATCTTGTGTATTTCCATATTTAGTCAAATTATGCATTCCAGTTATAAATAAATATGCTTTAAATTTTTTTGTATTTTGTAATTCCAATATTAAAGATTTTATTTTTCCATAATCTGCTCTTGTGCCTGTAATAAATAGAATTGATTTCACTGAATATTCCCTTTTTTTATTTGAACATTAGGTAAGATGTCTTTTTTTATTTTTTTACCTAATAACTTTGAAAAATCTTTTGAAAGAAAATCTCCATTACCTGGTCTTTTTAAACAGATATTTTTTTTATTTAATAAAGATCCTTTTTTAATTAAGATTTTTGAAACAACAGAGGCAAATGCAAAATTCATAGTTATATGTTCCTCATTTATAAATTCTTTCTTTCCTGGCAAAGAAGACGGAATTGACTTTGATGCTTTAATCAATTCTATTAATTGATTTTTATCCATTGAACACGAAATATCTGGACCTTTTCTACTGTGAGTATCTACATAATGTTTTTCAATAATTTTTGCTCCTAGGGTTAAGGCCGCATAAGATGCATGCAGACCAACGGTGTGGTCTGAATAACCAATTATATTATTTTTAAAATGTTTTTGCATAATAGTAATAGAATTAAGTCTGCTTTTTTCTATTGGTGTTGGGTAAACATTCGTACAATGCAATAACACTAAAGGAATTTTTTTTTTATTAATTAAATTTACTGTTTTAATAAGTTCATTCAGTCTGCTCATTCCAGTACTCATTATGATGGGTTTTTTAAATTTACATATATACTCTATCAACTCTAAGTTGTTCCATTCACCAGATCCAATCTTAAACGCTGGCACCTTAAATCTTACAAGTCGATCAACTGCAGCTTTTGAAAATGGTGTGCTAATAAAAATTTTTTTTTTTGATATGATATATTTCATTAATTTGCTCTCATCTATTTCAGATAAAGAACATTTCTTTATAATTTTATAAATAGAATGTTTTGAATTTCCAGGGATAACTTTAAGAGCTTCTAAAGACATTTCCTCGTCAGGTATATGAGTTTGATGCTTTAAAACTTCTGCTCCAGCTTGAATTGCACTGTCAGCTATTGCTATGGCTTGATCCAAATTGCCATTATGATTAATTCCAATTTCTGCAATAATAAGTGGATCTTCACTATATCCAATTTCTCTGTTTGCAATTTTAAATTTCATTTTTTTATTTTTATATATTTTTTACTTAAATGTTTTGCTATCTCATAATCACTTTCATCATCTATATCAATACTATCAATTTTATTCATAGTATAATAACCAGAGTCAAAAAAATTTATTTTTTTATTTTTCATAAAATCACTTGAGTAAAAAATATATATTGCTCCATTAGGAGAATATGTCTTTTTTAAATTCTGTCTATTACTTGTGACAAATTCAGATTTAAAGAATGGATTTAAAGTTTTTTTATCCATAGAAAATGATTTAAAAAAATTTTTATTTTCAGTTACACTCAATAAAGTTTTTAATTTTTTTTTTAAAAAATAATTAATTGAATCATCAATATGATCATTATTTCTAAAAGGTGAGGTAGGCTGGAGATACACAATTATGTAATTTTTTTCTTTATATTTTTCAAGATTATTTTTTATAAAGTCCAAAATTATTGAGTTAGCTGACGCAGAATTAGTACACAAATATTTTTTTCTTTTTATGACATCTACTTTATGCTCTATTCCTTTATTTAAAATCTTATCCGAGTCTGATGATAAATATATTTTGTCAATGAATTTAGATTTCTTTGCATTTAGAATTGCTAATTCAAATAACAACAAATTATTTATTTTTCTAAAATTCTTATTTTTAAGATCCTGAGAATTTTTTTTAGCAGGTATGAAGCCAATTATTTTAATTTTATTTTTTTTCATTGTTAAGTAAATATATTATAATAGAATATTTTATATGCGGACCATTGCAAGAATTGATATTAAAAACCAAGATGTAATCAAAGGTATTAATCTTGAAGGATTAAGGAAAATAGGAAATCCAGAAAATATTGTAAAAGAATACTATTTAAATGGGATAGATGAAATTTTGATAATTGATTCAGTCGCAAGCTTATATGGAAGGAATAACTTATTTGATTTAATAAAAAATATTACAAAAGAAATATTTGTTCCAATTACTCTTGGTGGAGGAATAAGATCTCTTAAAGACATAGAAAATGCACTAAATTCAGGCGCAGATAAAGTTGCTATAAACTCAAAGGCATTAGAAGATCCAGATTTTTTATCTAAAGCAGTTTCAAGTTTTGGCGAGTCCACTATTCTTGTTAATATTGAGGCCAAAAAGATTTCAGAAGAAAGATGGGAGCCTTATAAATTTTGTGGAAGAGAAAAAACTAATCTTAATTTAATTGACTGGATTAATACAATACAAGACAAAGGCTGCGGTGAAATATTATTAACTTCGATAGATAAAGAGGGAACAGAGACAGGTTTTGATATTGATTTAATTACCAATGTTCATGAAATAATAAAAAAACCTCTAATTGTTTCAGGAGGGTGTGGTAATTTAAATCATATTCAAGAAGTCAAAAAAAGGTTTAAAGATGTTTCTGTGGCAGTTGCATCTGTTTTACATTATAAAATTTTAAAAATTTCTGAAATTAAAAAACTTTTTTTATGAAAAATGTAATTATAGTTGATTATGGAATGGGTAATATTAAAAGTCTCTATAATTCTTTAAAATTTTTAGGATATAATCCAGTATTTTATTCTGAAGAAAAAAATATAAATTCAAATATTTACATTTTACCTGGTGTTGGTGCATTTAATCAAGCGATGAAATTAATAGAAGAGAAAAAAATTTCTAATAATTTAAAAAATTTTGTAAAAAATAAAAATAATCTTCTACTTGGAATTTGTCTTGGTATGCAATTATTTTTTGAAGAAAGTTCTGAAAATTTAGAGACTACTGGATTGGGAATGATTAAAGGTAAAGTCAAAAAACTATCTGATAATAAAAATCATATACTTCCAAACGTTGGGTGGTTTGAAACTAGCATAAAAAATGATCAAGCATTTGGCTACCTTAAAAAATTTGATAAACAGAAGTTTTATTATGTGCATTCTTATATTGCAGAACCAATTGATAAAAAAAACCAAGTTGCAAGTTCTTTATATAATGGTAATAATTTTTGTGCTATGACGGTTAAAAATTCAAATATAATTGGAACTCAATTTCATCCAGAAAAAAGCTCAGAGATTGGATTGGAATTTCTAGATATGTTAATAAAAAATTCAATAAACTAATGGAATAATAAATGTCAAAAAATTTCTCTATGTTTGGGTTGCCTGAAGATGTTATATTCTGCTCAAAGTGTGTGATGAGCAATCAAAGGCCTAGAAGTGTTGTTGAATTTAAAAATAGTAGTAATCAGAAATCTGGACTTACCATTGATGCAAATTCTTCAATATGCGATGCATGCAATTACAATGAAACCAAAAAAAAAATTGACTGGGAAAAAAGAGAAAGTGAATTAATTGAATTACTAGATAAATATAGAAAAACTAATGGTTATGATTGCCTAGTGCCAGGCAGTGGTGGAAAAGATAGTGCCTACACAGCTCATATCTTAAAATACAAATATGGAATGAATCCACTAACAGTAACATGGGCTCCTCATTCTTACACAGATATTGGATGGAAAAACTTTGACAATTGGATTAAGGTTGGTGGTTTAGATAATATTCTTTTTACACCTAATGGTAGAGTCCATAGTTTACTCACAAAATTAGCATTTAAAAATTTACTGCATCCTTTTCAACCTTTCATTATGGGTCAAAAAATTATTGGGCCTTTAATTGCTTCAAAATTTAACATTCCTCTTATCTTTTATGGTGAAAATCAAGCGGAGTATGGAAATGCTGCTGAGGAAAATTCAAATCCTAAAATGGATACTAAGTTTTTTTCACAAAAAAATAATTCGGAAATCATTCTTGGTGGAGAAAAATTATCCAGTATTATAAAAAATTACGATTTTAATTTAAATGATTTCGAGCCGTATATACCTCCACCACTGGATGATTTAAATAGTAAAAAAATAGAACAAAGATTTTTAGGCTACTATCTGAAATGGGACCCACAAGAATGTTATTACTATGCTGCAAAAAATACTGGCTTTAGACCAAATACAGAAAGGACCGAGGGTTCTTATTCAAAATATTCAAGTATTGATGACAAAATAGATACATTTCATTATTATCTAACATTTATCAAGTTTGGTTTAGGCAGAGCTTCTTATGATGCTGCTCAAGAAATAAGAAATGAGAAAATTACCAGGGAAGAAGGTGTAAGTTTAATAAAAAAATATGACAATGAGTTTCCAAAAAAATATTTTACACATTTTTTAGAATATATAGAAATGAATGAAGGGGATTTTTCTTCAACTGTAGATAAATTTAGATCTCCACATCTTTGGCGTAAAAAAAATAAGGAGTGGAAACTTTTGCATCAAGTATATTAAAAATTTTACTTTCTTTTAACTTTTCTCTATTTTTAACTTAATATTTGTGATGTTTAATTTTTTTTTTGTCTTTTTGTGTTATATAATCATTAAATGAAACTTACATATTATCTAAAAATAAAACATCTATAAGTAAAATGGATGATATTGATTATAATTCTTTTGATAATAACGGATATTTAATTAAAGAAAATTTTGTTAAAGATAATTATCATTCTGAACTTTTTTATTTATTTTATGATTTAGCGGTCAGTACAATAAAAAGAAATAAAATTAAATTAAATTATGAAGTAAAAAATGTTGATGATATAGATTACAGTAAAGACTTAAAAGCACTTGATAAAATTTTATTAAGTATTTTAAAAGTTGATAATAAATTAATAGGAGAATTATATGATACAGTCACTTATTCTTCTTGTTTTTTGAAAATAGTATCCGATAGTAATGTTGAAGAGTATGCGCGTTCATTACTTGGATTAAGTAAAAGAAATACGATTTATAGTTGGACACATAGGGTAAGAATGGATCCCCCAAAAGATGAAAGACGAACTTATGGATGGCATCAAGAAATTTTTTACACAATACCTGAAACGAAATTTATTCAGACTTGGTGTCCACTTATAAGAGATACTACAATTAAAAACGGAACGATTGAGGTTTGTGAAGGTGCACATAAAGAAGGTATTGCCAAACAAACTTGGAATGACATCGAGGGACGGGCAACACAAATTATTGTTAATGAAGATGTTGTAGCAAAATACAAACAAAAAAAATTACCAATGAAAAAAGGTGAAATTTTATTTTTTGACCCACATATGTTTCACCGTTCTGGACATAATTCTACAAAAGATGAGATAAGATTTTCATTAGTTGGTATGTGGAATGATACTACTCATCAAAAATTTAGAGCACCACAACCTGAATTTAAATCAAGAACAATTTCACCAAAAGATTATTTTAATCAAATACAAAACAGTAACTAAGTCATACTCTTCACATATCGCCTAATTAAGTTTTCAAATATATTTGACATTTTTTCATATCTTTATCAGCGTCAAATTTTCAATATTAAATTTTAACTGAATTTTGTAATCTAGGCACATAGTTTCTACATAGTTCTTTTTTTTGTTTTTGTGATAAAAAATTATTGAGTTGTAATGATTATCATTTATTGAGGGGCGTTTTGTTGCAAAATAAGTTTAATCTGAGTTCTCCATGGACTCTTTGTTAACTTTTAAAAAATAATAACTTAAAAGGACTAATTATAATTATTCTGTGTATTTTTGATTAAGAAAATAAATAAAATAATAATTTTTTATATTTTCAGGTTATCTCTTGGGTCTTGTAAAGATTGTGAAGAATGTTTTTAATATTATATAAAAATCTAACCTATTACTCCAATTATTTAGATACCATACATCGTGCTCCATTCTTTTTTTCATATTTTCATTGCTAGGCTTTTTACCCCTATATCCATTTATTTGTGCCCATCCTGTTAACCCTGGAAATGTTTTATTCCTCTTTAAAAAATGTTTATAAACTTGTGCGTACCTTAAATAATCTTTAACAAATTGTGGCCTTGGACCTACTATAGACATATCTCCTTTTAATATATTCAAAAGTTGAGGAGACTCTTCAAAACGTAGTTTTCTGATAATTTTTCCAATTTTAAGCATTTTTTTTTCATTTTTTTTACTTTCAGATTGTCTATTCAATATTTTTTTATAAACCCTTAGTTTATAAACATTAAATCTTCTTCCATCCCATCCTGCACTTTCTTGTAAAAAAAATAAAGGAAATCCATCCTCTATGTAAATCAAAATGGTTATTAGAAGAATTATTGGGGTTAATATAATTAAAAATATAATTGATAAAATTTTATCTAAAAATAACTTTATAAATAAACTTGAACCATAAAATTGTGATGTTTGATAGTTGGTATATGTATATTTATTACTAATCAGATTATCATATAATAATTTAGAATTAATTTTTATATTACTTTTTAGAGAAACTATTATTATATCTACAGAAAATTTGATAACTAAATCTAAATGATAATTTACTAAATTTTTTTCCTCATCATCTAAAATCCAAATTTGTCCAAGTTCATGATATTCAAGTATAACTCTCATATCAGACTTATCAGTAAAGACTGGAATCTTTAAATTAATTCTTGCGTTTTCAAGGGCTTTTTTATCATTACTATTTATAAGACAACATTTATATATATTTACTTTATCTTCTTTTGTTCTAAGAATTTTTTGAATCGATTCTATAGATCCTACCAACATAACATTTCTTTGAATAAGATTGTTATTCATAAGATTGATATAATAAATATCGAAAATCTTTCTAATAAAAAATAAACTAAAAATGATAAAGACTAATAAATAAACATTACTTATATCCATCTCATAATTAATTTTTAATATAAAAAATATGTATAAAGTGAAAGGTATTGTAATAATAAAAGGAATAATATCATTTAGCAAAAATGAAAAAAAATGAACCACATATCTTTTTTTTGTTGTTCTAAAAATAAATGAAAATAAAAAATAAAAAATAGGAAAATATATTGATATGGATAAATATTTTGATTTTTTATAAATATCAAAATTGAATAAATCATAGATTGAATTAAATTCTAAAATTGAAAAAATATATATTAATAAAAAAACTAGAGAACTTTTTAAAAGAATAGAAATATTTATATATAAATTATCATCTTTTTGAAAAATTTTTTCCAGTTTGAACATTGATTACGTTCTATTATAATATCTGGAAGAATAATTATAATTATAATTATAATTGTAATAACTATCTTTCGAAGTATCTAGATCATTAATGATAATACCATCAATTTTTGCCCCTACATTTTGGATTTTTTTTATAGAAGACATAAAA
>Ga0114998_10004279_pt1 | contig 10451 bp, 12 predicted proteins | sample ArcticOcean_MG_C_5_FD_87044 | JGI IMG/M metagenome (GOLD analysis project Ga0114998, IMG submission 87044) | Marine microbial communities from western Arctic Ocean - ArcticOcean_MG_CB4_138 | ecosystem: Environmental > Aquatic > Marine > Oceanic | place: Arctic Ocean: Canada Basin | collected...
TATGATTTCTATAATGCAATCCATAGAGATAATGCTAGAGCTGTTGAGGTCAAGGGAGTTGGCTATTGGATTGGTCGCATGGACGATATTAAGGCGATTACTAAAAACACAGAAATTTTTTCAAATAGTTATTTTCCTGAGGGAGGTCCAATTCCAGCAGGAGTAAGTGGCGAACCTCTTGAGAGCGATGTTAAGGAAATTTTTGATAGTGGTCCAAAGGTTGTGAATGCTCTTTGGACAACTGACCCTCCCAAACATACACTTCATAGGAAGCTCGTGAATAAAGCTTTTACTGGTAAATGGGTTCGTTCGATGGAGCCAAGAATTAGAGATATAGCAAACGGTCTAATTGATGAGTTTATTGACAAAGGTAGGACTGATTTTATTAAAGATTACGCTGTTTATGTTCCAATGATTGTTATTGCGGAAGCCCTTGGTATGTCCAGAGATGATGCTGAGCAATTTAAGCATTGGTCAGATGATATACTATCTGGCAATTTAGATGTTCTTGATCATAAGGCTCGATTAAGGGTTGCCAAGTCATTTGTTGAAGCGAACAAACACTTTGAGGCAACAATAGATGAAAGAAGATTGTGTCCTGCAGATGATTTAATAACATCTTTAGCTACCGCGGAAGTTGAAGGTAAATCCCTCGATACATCTGAGGTTTTACCAATAGTTAACACTCTTATGCTTGCTGGCAATGAGACAACAACAAACTTAATTGGAAATGCTATGCAATTGCTTTTTCAATATCCCGAAGTTAAAAAGGCAATAATTCAAGATTATAGTCTAATCCCAGGTTTTATTGATGAGGTTATGCGATTTGATGCACCTGTTCAGTGTCTTTATAGAATTGTAACTAAAGATACAAAAATAGGTGATATTACAATCTCAAAAGATTCAAGTATTATGCTTGGATGGGGAACAGCTGGAAGAGATCCTAAATATTTTGAAAAGCCAGAGGTATTTGATATCTATCGATCAAATTCATCTCAAAATGTAGGTTTTGGTTTTGGTCCTCATATATGTGTTGGTCTGGGGTTGGCTAAGGCTGAAGCAAGAATAGCTTTCGAGACATTGTTTGATAGGCTAGATGATATTCAATTAGATGAAGAAGCTGATTTATCTCATATACCAACTTTTGCTACAAGAGGTTACAAAAGATTGGATTTGAAATTTAAAAATAATAATTGATTTATTTTACTTAATTATAATAATCTTAATTTAATAAATTTCTTTTAAGGGGGAGGTTATGAATCAAGCTGATTTAATTATTCGAAATGGTACTGTAATTGACGGATCAGGAGCGCCGGGAAGAGTTTCGGATATTCTAATAAAAGATGGTCTAATTAAAAAGGTTGGAAATCTTGATGATAGTTATCAATCAAAAAAAGAAATTGATGCTAGCGGCTATATTGTTACCCCTGGATTTGTAGATATTCATACTCATTATGATGGTCAGGCTACTTGGGATAATTACTTATCACCTTCATCTTGGCATGGAGTAACCACTGCTTTAATGGGAAATTGTGGTGTTGGCTTTGCCCCTGTTCGTGATGATGATCACGATAAGTTAATTAGCTTAATGGAGGGTGTTGAGGATATACCTGAGGTAGTTCTTACAGAAGGGCTTGATTGGCAATGGAATACGTTTTCTGATTACTTAAATGTTCTTCAGAATAGATCATTCGATATGGATATAGGCGCTCAGATTCCTCATGGAGCTCTAAGACTTTATGTCATGGGCCAAAGAGGTTCTGATAGAGAAGTTGCTACAGAAGATGATATAAAAGAAATGGCCAAAATAAGCGCTGAAGCTATAGAGGCTGGGGCTATAGGATTCACGACTTCTAGAACAATTTTTCACAAAACATCAAAAGGAGAGCTAGTACCAAGTTTTGATGCGGCTGGAAACGAGTTGATTAAAATAGCAGAAGAAATTGGTAAAACTGGAAAGGGTGTTCTTCAGCTAGTATCGGACTTCCTTGGCGGGTATGAGGAGTTTAAAATGCTAGAAGAGATGGTTAAGGTTTCAGGTAGACCTCTATCTATTACCTTGGCACAAACAGATGGAACAAAGTATGGATATAAAGACCTTTTGAGGTGGATAGAGACATCTGCAAACAATGGTTTCCCCATTAGAGCACAGGCTGCAGGCAGACCTATTGGTTTAATGTTGGGGCTTAATTTAACTCTTAATCCTTTTTCAGGTCATCCATCATACATAAAAATATCTCATTTATCCTTGGATGAAAGAGTAGAGATAATGAAAAGTGAAGATTTTCGGAACAAAATTTTAAATGAAAATGGTTCATCAGATAATGGCTTGGTTAAATCAATTCTAAGGAATATGGATAATATATATTTGCTAGATAAAATTCCTGATTATGAGCCCCTTAAAGAAACTAGCATCGGTGCTATGGCGGAAAAATCAAAAAAAGAAATTAATGAATTTATTTATGATATTCTATTAAGAGACAATGGGAATACTCTTTTGTATTATCCAATAGGTAATTATTTAGATTATTCATTGGAGGCTAGTCTCGAAATGATAAAAAGTGAGCATTCTCTTCTCGGCCTTGGCGATGGAGGTGCTCATTGTGCAACGATTTGTGATGCAAGTTTTACAACTCATATGCTTACTTTTTGGGGTAGAGACAGGACTAGGGGAGAAAAACTAGAACTTCCATGGATCATAAAATCTTATACCCAAGATAATGCTCTCGCCATTGGCCTTAAAGATAGAGGCGTAATATCTGAGGGAATGAAGGCGGATATTAATATAATAGATTTCGATAATTTGACTCTTTATTCACCTGAATTGCTTTACGATCTTCCTGCCGGAGGAAAAAGATTGGTTCAGAAAGTTGATGGCTATAAATATACTATTGTTTCTGGAAGTATAACTTATAAAGATGGTGTCTCAACCGGTGAGCTACCAGGAAGGTTAATAAGGGCGTAAGTTAAAATGATTATTCAAAAAAATTCTATTTTTCAACAAGCTTACTTTGTTAATAGTATTGAAGAATCTGTAAAAAGTTGGAGCAAGACATTTGGCGCCGGACCATTTGTTTTTACACATCACCATAAAACAGACAAATTTGAGTATAGAGGTACCCCGCAAGAGTCTGATGTTTCCTATGCCTTCGGGTATCTTGGTGATACTATGATCCAGTTTATTGAGCAGCATGATGAAACACCATCCATCTATAGGGATATGTATAAACGGGGGGAAGAAGGCTTTCATCATATAGGTATTTTAGTTTCAGATTTTGACGAGGAGCTTGATAGATATTTAGATATGGGTTTTGACTTAGCCTGCCGGTTATGGGCGGATGGAGTGGATGCGGCCTATATCGATACAAGATCTTTGAATGGAGTATTTACAGAGCTTCATGGAGATCCGAATCATATTTTAGGAGAGTTTTCCCGCTGGAGGAGGGCTCATGAAAAATTTGTACCTGGAGATTCTTATAAACTAGAAAGAGTTAAATAAAGGAGAGCTAATTTTAGGTTACTAAATATAGTCTGGCTCATTTCCCTTATTCCATTTTATATTACATCCCATACTAGGATGCTGATCTTTTGAAGTAGGTATGCCATTATTGATATTGTTAATTACTTTCCGTAAATCAATTCCGGTTACTGGTATTTTGTTACCGGGACTACTTTCATCAAATCTACCTCTGTAAATAAGCACCTTTTTATTATTGAAAACGTAAAATTCAGGCGTACACATTGCTTGAAATTTCTTTGCAACAGATTGATTGGTGTCGATTAAATACGGAAATTCATATTTAAACTCAACAATATCATTTTTCATCATATGAATATTATCCAAAGGATAATTATCCATATCATTTGAGTTGATTGCAAATACTCTAAAGTTATCTCTATGCGCCTGATTTAATAACTCAGACATTTTTTCTTTAATATTAATTACATACGGACAATGATTGCAAATAAATGAAAAAATATAACCCTTAAAGCTTCCTTCATTTATTTGGTATTTTATTTTATCTGTATCCATTAGTAATGATGAGGGTATTTTACTATCAAGTGGCAGCATAGTTGAATAAGTAAGGCTCAACTATCTTTTAACACTTTGTTATAAAGCATATCAATTCTATCTTGGCCCCAATATCTTTCATTTTTATATAAGAATGTAGGAACACCAAATACTTTATTTTCTCTCATAATTTTAGTAAACGACTTTAATCTTGTATCATAACCTTCATCATCCATAGCACTTATTGCTAAATCCTTGTCAAATCCAATTTTAATACATATTTCCTCAATTACTTCTTTATTTCCAATATCAAGTTTTTCTTTCCATCTAGCATCAAACATTTCAATCATGAAGCTATCACCAAATCCATTTTCTTGAGCACATAGCCATGAAGCATGAACTTTTGGCCAGTTTGCTTCTTTTGATATAGTTTCACTAACATTTTCAATTCCAATTTCTTTAAAAAGACGTTCGCAATCTTCAAATAGGTAGGATCTCTTATATTCGTTTTCTGAAGCAGTCGAAAGAAATTTTATAAGCTCTTTTGGAAGGTAGCAAACCGGAATATAGTCTAATTTTATTCCTCTCTCTTGAGCTTTTTTTACACCCAAATATCCATAAGGGCTTCTGAAATTAAAAAAACATGTTATTTTTTCCACTTTAATCCTCCGTATACATTAAGAATATATTTTAAATAACTGATTTATTTAAAATTTTTCTAATTTTAATGTGATTTCTTGATTGATTTCATTAAATATAAAAACTGCATCATCCCATTTAGGGGGACCAAACTTAACTTTTGCATTATTTGAGAAACCAAATGGCTCCTTTGGTATGCCAATAAAATTTCCTGATATTACTCCATTCCCATCAAAATCTTGAAAGCCTGAAACAACATAAGAACCAAAAGGAATATCAAGTTTTACAATACCTTTTTGATTCACTATTTGCGTCACTGCACCAGTAAGAACCTTTTCTGTATTAAGTTTTTTATTAACTTTTGCCTTACCAAAATTTTCCTTTTTATCGTAAATGCCAACAAGTGCTATACCTTTACTATAATCACTCTCTACGTTTATTGTTAAAATTTCAGCAACCAAAACAGAGTTTAGAATAAAAAACACAATTAGCGATTTTAATATAGTTTTGTAAATCATTTACTTTACCATTAATTTCTTGGCAACATCTGCAGCTATTTTAGCACAATTTTCATCATTACCACCGCTATCGCCAGAAACACCAACCCCGCCAATATGATAACCGTCATCTAAAATAATTGGAACTCCACCTTTAATAAGTATTACACCTGGTAATGTTAATATTCCATTATTTGCAGAGTCTCCTTCAAATGCCATATCTCTTAATTCAGCAGTAGAATATGGTAAGCCGGCTGATGTCTTGCCCTTTAGACGCGATATCTCTTCAGATGCTGGATAGGTTCCATCCATTGATGAATAATATTTTAATGATCCAGGAGATTCGTATATTGCAATATTTACTTTCCAGCCGCTTTCTTTAGCAAGATTTATACAGGAATTTGCCATTTTTGATGCAATATCAAGTGTCAAAACTGGTTTTGTAGTAATTTCAGCATTTAAATTTACTGAAACTAGTATAATTACAAAAAAAGATAATATTTTGTTCATTTAATTTCCCCAAAGTTATAAATATGTTTATATTTGAAACTATAATTTTAAATATAACAACAATAAAAATAATAGAGGTTAATATGAGCATACAAGCAACTGCTGCCAAATTACTTTTTAAGCTTCCAAAGCCAATATTAAGTAAAATTATGAAGTCAATTCCTAAAAGTAATAATCCTCATTATCTGGTTGAAAAGCCATGGCACTTAAAGGGTAACTGGGCTCCCGTTAAAGATGAAATTATTGTAGAAAATTTGGAAATCAAAGGAGAAATTCCAAAGGAAATTAATGGAATGTACTTGAGGAATGGAATGAATCCAGTTTCTGGTCACAGTGATCATTGGTTTTTTGGAAACGGAATGCTTCATGGAGTTAATATTAGTGATGGCAAGGCCTCTTACATGAACAAGTATGTAAGGACACCTTACTTTGATGAAGATATGGGAATGATGGAGAGTTCTTTTGACCTAAAAGCATCTCCTGCCAATACCCATGTAATAAGACATGCAGGTAAAATTTTAACACTTGAAGAAGCTCATCTTCCTTGGATTGTAAATGAAAATTTGGATACCATAGATTCCTATGATTTTGATGGAAAACTTGATGGCCCAATGACAGCTCATCCTAGGGTATGTCCAGAGACTGGAGAGCTTTTATTTTTTGGTTACCAGATGATGAAGAAACCTTACTTAACCTATCATAGGGTTTCAAAGGAAGGCGTATTGGTTCAGTCAGAAGAAATTGATATACCAAGACCTGTTATGATGCATGATTGGAATATAACAAGAAATTATGTTGTATTTATGGATTTACCATTAGTATTTGATATTAATGACGCCGTTAGCGGGTCTGATCCATTTGGGTTTAAACCTGAGTGTGGGGCGAGGTTAGGTGTTATGCCAAGAAATGGATCTAACTCAGATATTAAATGGATTGATATAAATCCATGTTTTGTTTTTCATCCAATGAATGCATATGAAGAAGATGATAAGATAATTCTTCACGTTTGCAGACAAAACAAAGCTATGGTTGGTGGAATGGATGAAATTTATGGAGGAGAGGATTCCACTGGAAAACTATGGAAATGGACCATTGATTTAACTTCTGGAATATGTTCTGAAGAGCAAATTGACGATAGGCCATGTGATTTTGCAAGAATTGATGACAGATTGGTAGGCCTTAAGGCTAAAAATGGATATGCAATGGCCTTAGATGAAAAAGCTGAGACCTTAACATTCGATCAATATTTATATAAATTTGACTTAGAAAATAATAAACGCATTGATCATGATTTAGGTAATAATGTTTTTGGAGGGGAGCCAATTTTTGTTCCTAAATTTGATAATTCTTCAGAAAATGATGGTTGGGTTATGGCAATTGTGTATGATGCAAATATTTCTAAATCAAAATTAATCATTGTTGATACTGAAAACTTTGATAAGAAGCCTATTAGTGAAATTATTTTACCTCAAAGAGTACCATTTGGAGCGCATGGCAGCTGGCTGTCTAATTAAATAAATGAAAGCATTGATTTATAAACCATCAAAATCTGTCACCCAGTCTGGAAGTAAAAAAACTGATAAATGGATTTTAGAGTTCTCCAGATCTTCAAGTCCTACGATTGATCCTCTAATGAAATGGACATCCTCAACAGATACACAGAATCAAGTCAAAATCAAATTTAGTTCAAAAGACCTTGCGGTTGCCTATGCTGAAAAAAATTCTATTGAGTACAGAGTTAAAGAACCAAAAAAATCTAAAACTCGACCTAAGTCATATTCAGATAATTTTTCTTATGATAAAAAGACACCTTGGACACACTAACTTTATCGAGAATCTTATATGGATACCATCGAAACATTACTAACAAGAAAATCATCTCCAAGGCTAGATGAGCCTTCGCCATCAACAGAAGAGCTTGATTTAATCTTTCAATCTGCCTTAAGGGCTCCTGATCATGCCACGCTAAAGCCATGGAAATTCATAAAAGTTTCTGGTGAGGGAAGGGGGAAGCTAGCAAAAGCTTCTCTAGAAGCTCTTAAAAAAATTAACCCTAGTAGGGCCAATGAAAATGAAGAAAAAATTCTTAATGCCCCCTATAGAGCACCATTAATAATAATAGTTGTTGCATCAATTAAAGATCATCACATCGTTCCAGATATTGAGCAAATTCTATCGGCTGGCGCTGCAGCCCAAAATATATTAATTGCAGCCCATTCTATGGGTTATTCTGGTATTTGGAGAACAGGACTTATATCTTTCAATAAAGAGATTTCAAGATCTTTTGATTTGGATGATAATGATGTTGTTATTGGTTATTTATATATAGGAACATCTGAAAAAGAAATGACATTACCGCCAAAATCTAATATTAATGATTTTGTTATAAACTGGGATTAGTAAACTGTAAAAGAGGATAATATGACAGAAACAAACAAAGAAGATTTAGCTAAAATTCAAGAACTTTTCGATACATGGGATGCAGCTGTTGAATCTGGCGATAGAGATGGCTACGTAAGTGGTTTAGATGAGAATATTACTCTGATGCCTCCTGGTGGAGTTGTTATCAAAGGAAAAGAAAATTATAGAGAATTCTTGGGTCCAGTTTTTGAGTCAGCAACCTATAGGGTGGAGAACAATAGTCCTAAAAAAATTGAAATATTCGAAGACATTGCAATAATTCATTCACACCTTACTGTTTACTTAACCTTTTTAGAGGGAGCGTCATCCATAGCATCGGAAGGGGCAATTCAGAACAACGTTTCTGAGGGAAAATACCTTGATGTTCTTAGAAGGCAAGAGGATGGGTCTTGGAAATGTTTAGTTCATACTTGGAAGCAAATCAGTTAATAAACTCTTTTGTTGGGTTTTCATATTTTATAAATATTGATTGCTGGTCGTGATCTTTCCAAGTCATCAAAACCTCTGTTTCATGCTCTAAATAAATCAACTTGATTTTATTAAAAAAATTCCAAATAGAGTTTTGATATTCGTTTATTTTTTTTTCAATATCATTATCACCTAGACTAGGGAATTCTTTTTCTAAATCAATTCTAAGATTCAATCTGTAATCTAAATATTCATTTAATACCTGACTTGCCTCTATGCTATCTTTGCCAAAATCATTAATCATTTTATCATGTTTTTGTGATAAAAAAACAAGACTTTCAACAAATGATAAATACTTTTTAGGGTTTTTTTGTTTATATATTTTAGCTTTTTTTAATGAATTAAAATAAAGCTCAAGTATATTTTTTGTAATAATATTCAATTTTAAATTATTTTTTAAATTTTCTGTACAACTTTCTTTTAAATTTATTAGATCAGATAAATCATGTGTCCAATTGAAAATCTTAAAGGCCTTTATAAAGGCTATAAAGAGAGCATCACTGTAAAATTTTGATAAATCGTTTACCATTAAAGCCTTTCTAATTTTAATTAATATAAATTTAATTGATGATATCAGTAAAGTATTTTCTTAATACCCCATCAGTGAATTTTAAACAAGATATTGCATCTTACTCATTATTGATTTAACTAGTATTTTTCTCCTAGTTATTTGACTTAATTATTAAATTTATTGGTTTTTATGTTAAAGTTATTAGTAAGTGAATTTGTGGTCCCGTAGCTCAGCTGGATAGAGCAACGGATTTCTAATCCGTAGGTCAGTAGTTCGAATCTACTCGGGATCACCATTTAAAAATAGCCATAAACCGATATCCACCTTAACTTCTTTTAAAAACTATAATGAAGTGATATTTATGTTGTTTTGACTAATTCACGTGAAGTAATCTAATTTTAAACGAAATGGAGGAAAATAAAATGGTAAAAATATCAAATATTGAAACGCTCTTAGCAGAGCAGGCAATCAGAAAGGCAGTTACATATTATTCAAGGGGCTGTGATAGATGTGATTTAGAAATATTCAAAAAAGCTTTTCATGCTGATGCAGAAGTTAAATATGGAACTTATGATGGGCATTATGAAAAATTTTGTGAGGAAATTGTTGCAGGTAACCTTACACTAAAAGATACCTCACACACTATAATTAATCAGTATTATGAAATTGATATAAACTCGAATAAGGCTAGTGGTGAAATTTATGTTTTAGCCCTCTGGGGTTCAGATGGTTTTAATTATACTTGTTCAGGGCGTTATTTGGATAAGTATGAGTCAAGAGACGGTGACTGGAGAATAGTATTTCGTCAATATTTGTATGACTGGAGTAGAACCACAAAATATTCTGGAGAAGATCCAAATGAAATCTTTAAAGGTTTAAAGTATAGAGGAACACAAAACAAGAATGACATTTCATATAGTATTTTGAAAGATAAATAATTATACCATAGCATTATCATCAGAAAGATAAGCAATTACTTACGTTTGACTATGGTGTTTTATGGTTTCTAATCGTAGGTTAGAAGTTCGAATCTTCTCGGGATTACCATTTAAAAATAGCCATAAACCAATATCCACCTTAACTTCTTTTCAAAAACTATAATGAAGTGATATTTATGTTGTTTTGACTAATTTTAAAGTAGGGACCAACCATAGAAAATGGATATAAAAATTGTATAAATAGCCAGAAGAATAACGTTGACAGGGTTTCCAGATAGTTTTGGTGTTTTTATTTGAGAAACATTTAATATTGCAAGACATATTCCGCTGGCACCAAGAAAAAATGAAAAAAATGTATCTTCAAAGCGCTCTGCAAACATAAATAAAAAAACTAGAATAATACTATTGTTATCAATGGCTAGGCCAGTGTATTTTGCATCGCTTGATAATCCAAA
>Ga0114998_10004290_pt1 | contig 10432 bp, 11 predicted proteins | sample ArcticOcean_MG_C_5_FD_87044 | JGI IMG/M metagenome (GOLD analysis project Ga0114998, IMG submission 87044) | Marine microbial communities from western Arctic Ocean - ArcticOcean_MG_CB4_138 | ecosystem: Environmental > Aquatic > Marine > Oceanic | place: Arctic Ocean: Canada Basin | collected...
GTTCCTCTTAGTATCTTACCAGATCTAGTTTTTGGTAATCTTTTAATAACAATTACAATTTTAAATGCAGCAACAGGTCCAATAGTATCTCTAACCATCTTTATACATTCTTTTGAAATAGTTTCGTTATCTTTTTTAACGCCTGTCTTTAGAACAACTAGCCCTATTGGTAGCTGTCCTTTTAATTTATCAGCAATTCCCAATACAGCACACTCAGCTACTGATTGATGTTCTGATAATATTTCTTCTATAGCACCTGTTGATAATCTGTGTCCTGCAACATTTATAATGTCGTCAGTTCTAGACATAATCCAAATATATCCATCTTCATCTATATGACCTGCATCATAAGTTTCATAGTAACCTTCATAATTAGTCATATAGTTATCTTTGTATCTTTTATCTGCATTCCATAATGTTGGAAAAGTTCCTGGGGGCAGAGGAAGTTTAACAACAATATCTCCCATTTCATTAGGCTTTGCTAAAGTTTGATCAGGTTTCATGATTTTAACGTCATAACCAGGTACAGCTTTACAAGCTGAACCATATTTTGTCTTCATCATCTCTATACCAGTACAATTCGAACTAATTGCCCAACTCGTTTCTGTTTGCCACCAATGATCAATTACAGGAACCTTTAATAAATTTTCTGCCCATTTAATAGTATCGGGATCTGCTCTTTCCCCTGCTAAAAATAGCGATTCAAATTTACTTAAATCATATTTGGTAAAAAATTTACCTTCAGGATCTTCTTTTTTTATAGCCCTAAAAGCAGTCGGAGCAGTAAAAAGAGATTTTACTTTATAATCTGAAATTATTTTCCAAAAAACACCTGCATCAGGAGTTCCAACTGGTTTTCCTTCAAATAATACAGTTGTGCAACCTTTAAACAAAGGGGCATAAACAATATATGAGTGCCCAACAATCCAACCAATATCACTTGCTGACCACCAAACATCATCAGCATCAATATTATAAATATTTTTCATAGTCCACTTAAGAGCTACTATGTGGCCACCAATATCTCTAACAATTCCTTTTGGTACGCCAGTAGTTCCTGAGGTATATAAAATATAAGCTAGATCATTTGAATTCATTTCCACACAATCCACTTCTTTTGCATTTGAAAGCGCCTCACCCCAACTAATTTCTTTTGGAGCATTTAGCTCAACAGTGTGATCTATTCTTTGAAATAAGATCATCTTATCTATTTTATGAGACGCTATCTTAATTGCTGCATCAACCAATGGTTTATACTCAACAGTTTTTCCAGGTTCAAAGCCACATGAAGCAGTAACTATTACTTTTGCTTTACTATCATCTATCCTGCTAGCAAGTTCATTTGATGCAAAACCACCAAATACAACAGAGTGAATTGCTCCAATTCTCCCACATGCTAACATTGCAATAACAGCCTCAGGAATCATAGGCATATATATTATAACTCTATCACCTTTATTTACCCCTTGATTTCTTAGTGCTCCTGCAAATTTTGAAACTTTCTCTCTCAACTCCTTGTAAGTAAATTGTTTTTTACTTCCAGTTATTGGACTATCATAGATTAATGCTAGTTTTTCACCTCTACCTTGATCAATATGTACATCTAAAGCATTATAACATGTGTTGGTAACTCCATCTTCAAACCATTTATAAAAAGGGGGATTAGATTTATTTAAAATTTTAGTTGGTTTTTTAAACCAAAATATATCATTTGATATTTCTTGCCAAAAATTTTCAGGGTTTTTCAGGGAATCTTGGTATATTTTATTAAATTTACTATCCATTGTATTTGATTCTTTATTGTTACTTTTTGTCGTTAATTAAATCTAAAATTGTATTAAAATTTAAAAAGTCAGTAAAATCAATACAAATTAGCATCAATTAATACTTCTAAAAACTTAATAACTTTGATAGTTAAACGATCAACCTGACTTAAACATTAGTTTAAGTCTAGTTTATATAAACTAAAGTTAAAAATAACATAAGAGGGATTATTTTATGAAAAAACTAAAATTGTTTGCTCTTACAGCTGTAGCCCTAATGGGTGTTTCAGGTGTAGCAAACGCAGAGACTGTGTTGTTAGCGTCTAACGATTTTGTTGGAATCTCGTTTTGGGTGATTTCAATGGGTATGTTAGCGGCAACTGCTTTCTTTTTCTTAGAAGCAGGAAATGTTGCAGCAGGTTGGAGAACATCAATAATTGTTGCTGGTCTAGTAACAGGTATTGCCTTTATACATTACATATACATGAGAGATGTATGGGTTACTACTGGTGAGTCACCAACTGTTTACAGATATATTGATTGGTTAATCACTGTACCTTTACAAATGGTAGAATTTTACTTAATTCTTTCAGCAGTAGGTAAAGCAAATTCTGGAATGTTCTGGAGATTGTTAATTGGTTCAGTTGTGATGCTAGTTGGAGGATATTTAGGAGAAGCAGGATACATCAACGCTACACTTGGTTTTATAATCGGTATGGCTGGTTGGTTATACATTCTTTATGAAATATTTTCAGGTGAAGCAGGAAAAGCAGCAGCAAAAAGTGGAAACAAAGCTCTTGTAACCGCATTTGGTGCAATGAGAATGATTGTTACAGTTGGTTGGGCAATTTACCCATTAGGTTATGTATTTGGTTACCTAACAGGTGGTGTAGATGCTAACACACTAAACGTTGTTTATAACCTTGCTGACTTCTTAAACAAAATTGCATTTGGTCTAGTAATTTGGGCTGCAGCAACGCAAACAGGTGGAAGAAGAGCTAAGTAATTAGTAAATCTAAATAATTTAAAGAAGGGCGGGTACATTTTGTGTACTTGCCCTTTTTTTATTTGTCATTATATTTGTATATATGCCTAAAATTACCTACATAGAAAACACTGGGAATTCTAAAACTATAGAAGTTGCTAACGGATTAAGTGTTATGGAAGGTGCTGTTCAAAATGATATTCCAGGAATTGATGCTGATTGTGGTGGAGGAATGGCCTGTGCTACTTGCCATGTTTATGTCAAAGAGGATTGGTTAGATAAAATCCCGAAAAAAGAAGATGGAGAAGAAGACATGTTAGATATGGCATATGAACCAAAAAAAAATAGCAGACTAAGCTGTCAATTAATAGTTTCAGATGAATTAGATGGATTAATAGTTAGCACTCCATCAAAGCAAGGTTAAATGATAAAAACAGATACCTTAATAATAGGAGCAGGACCGGTGGGCCTTTTCTGTGTTCATCAACTAGGAATTATTGGCCTAAAGTGTGAAGTTGTAGATAATCTAGATAAAATTGGAGGACAATGTATTGAACTTTATCCTGATAAACCTATTTACGACATACCCGCAGTTCCAGAATGTACTGGAGAAGAACTAACTAATAATTTAATTGAACAAATCAAAGCATTTAAAACAAATTTTCATTTAAATGAAAGAGTAGAAGAAATTAAAAAGGTTGGAAAAAAATGGATTACAAAAACTAATAAAGGGAATGAGTTTGAATCATCAAGTATAATTATAGCAGCTGGGGTAGGCTCTTTTGAGCCAAGAAAATTTCCAACAAAAGAAATTGATAAGTTTGTAGGAAAAGAAATACTTTATTCAATTAAAGACAAAACAGTTTTTAAAGATAAGAAAGTTTGTATTTTTGGTGGAGGAGATTCAGCATTAGACTGGGCAATTGAACTATCAAATACATCTAAAGTTGTATTGATTCACAGAAGAGATGAATTTAGAGGAATGCAAGCAAGCATTGATAAAGCCAATCAACTAAAAGAAGAAGGTAAAATAGAAATTTACACAAAATACCAATTGGACTCTGTTCAAGGAAAAGAAAAAGTTGAGAGCATTAATATTAAGCATGATGATGAAAAAATAAAAGAAGTTAAAACAGATTATGTTCTAGGATTTTTTGGATTAATAATGCAACTTGGACCTATTGCTGAATGGGGTTTAAATTTGGATAAAAAAACAATTCCAGTCAATACGGAAAGTTTTGAAACTAATAAAGAAGGAATTTTTGCAATTGGAGATATTTGCTCTTATCCAGGAAAGCTTAAATTAATTCTTTCAGGATTTCATGAGGGTGCTCTTGCGGCTAGAGGGTGCTTTAAATATGCTAAACCAGATGAAAAATATAGATTTGAATTCACCACATCTTCAAAAGCAATTAAAGATCGATTAGGCGTTAAGAAGTGATTGAGCTTTTTAGTTCTGATACTCCAAATGGAAAAAAAATAACTATATTATTAGAAGAGATAGGCTGTGATTTTAAAGTTACAGAAATGGACTTAACAAAAGGTGATCAATTTAAACCTGATTTTAAAAAGATAAGTCCCTTTGGTAAAATACCTGTAATAGTAGATCATGAAAATAAAAAATCTGTATTTGAGTCTGGAGCAATTCTTATTTATTTAGCAGAAAAATATAATAAATTTTACGAACAAAAAGACCGTAATGTTATAAATCAATGGTTGATGGCACAGATGGGAACTATTGGACCAATGCTTGGACAGCATCACCAGTTTCATCATTATAATCCTGGTAAAAGCCAATTTGGAGAAGAAAGATTTTTTAAAATTGCTAAAAGACTTTATGGTGAGCTAGATGAACGTTTGTCTTTATCAAAATACTTAGCTGGAAATGATTATACAATTGCAGATATTGCTACGTGGCCATGGATTGCAAGACATGAATGGCATGACATTGGGCTTAAGAACTATAAAAATTTATCAAGATGGTATATCGATATCTCTAAAAGAGAAGCTGTAATAAGAGGATATCAGTTTATGAATAAAAAAGAATCTCTTCCACAACCTTAATCTTTTAACTCATTATTTTGTATAAAGAGCTTAAGATACCATTTCCTGATAACTCTATAGCCAATACAATAATAATAATTAATATTAATTTTTTATTCATTTAATAAATAGATATAATAATAAAGCTATCCAAATAGAAGCATAATAATAATAAATATGTTTTTTTGCAAAAAGAAATGAAATTGAATTTTGTTTACGGTCTATTTTATCTTGTTTAGTCATCAGCGTAAACTTTTTCTTCTTTTTCATGTTTTTCTTGAGCAGCTATGCAAAGTTCAGCCACAGGTCTTGCCATTAATCTTTTTAAACCAATAGGCTCTGCTGTCTCGGCACAAAACCCATAAGTAGTATCTTTAATTCTTGTTAAAGCTTGGTCAATTTTAGAAATTAATTTTATTTGTCTATTTATAGCTTTCATTTCTACAGTTTTATCAGTGTATGAACTGGCCTGGTCTACAATGTCAGCCGAAGCGCTATTAGAATCTATAGAGCCATTATAAAGTGCTTCGTTGTTTGCTTTGACTATTTCTTTTTTCCACTCTTGAAGTTTTAGTTTAAAGAAAAGTTGATGTTTTTCACACATATATTTTTCAGTATCATTCGGTAAATACGCCTTAGAAATTTTAATTGGCATTTTTGTTTTTTTAAGAAGAACACTAGTTTTTTTAAGAATAGGAGCGGATTTTTTAGCAGATATTTTTGAAATTTTAGACATATATATAAATTTTAGTTGCCGGATTATATTCAGCAATTAATACGTGTCAAGGAAGCTTAATTCATATAAATTTCAATATTAGTAAATTATAATAATATATGCCCAGTATGAGTTTTAATAAATTAAGTATAAATAAATTATTCTATAGTTTTATTGTTGTACATTTAGTTTTATGGACGTTGGTTCCATCATTAACAAATAACAACTTACCACTTGATACAATTGAAGCATTGGCATGGGGAAGTAATTTAGATTGGGGCTACAATAAACATCCACCCGTAAGTGCTTTTTTTCTTGAAATTTTTTATCAAATATTTGGTGCACAAGATTGGGCCTATTATTTGTTAAGTCAAATATTTGTAGTAATAGCATTTATTTTTGTTTTTAAATTTGCAGAAGAATTATTTAAAAATAAAACTTTAAGTTTAATATCTGTTCTTTTACTAGAAGGTATTTATTTTTATAATTTTACAACTCCAGAATTTAATGTAAACGTCTGCCAATTACCATTTTGGGCATTGTGTGTTTATTATTCTTGGAAATTGTTTGATAAAAAAAAAGTAAGTTTTAAAGATTTTTTTTGGTTAGGATTATTTGCAGCCATAGGTTTCTTATCAAAATATCTCTTTATTTATCTATTATTGGCAATAGACTTATTATTTTTTTATGTAATTTTTATAAAAAAATATCAAAAATTTGATTTTAAATATTTAATTTCTGTAGAAGTTTTTATTGTATTATTGGTTCCGCATTTAATTTGGTTAACAAACAATGATTACACAACTATTACTTATGGTTTGGCAAGAACAGGGTTGGATAACTCAAGTTTATTAAATCATATAGTTTATCCTGTAATATTTTTAGGTAAACAAATAGGAATATTAATTCCATTTTTTATAATGTCTTTTTTTTTAGTAAATAAATTTAAATTTAAAATATCGTTAAAGGATAAAAAACTAATATTCTTATTATTTGTTAATTTAGCTCCTATAGTTTTAATATTCTTAACATCTATGATAACTGGATCTAAAATAAGAACAATGTGGATGACGCCTTTTTATTTATTCTTTGGTGTGTTAGTTGTTTATTTATTTTATGCACAAATAAATTTGAAAAGGCTCAATAGTTTCATATCAATATTTCTAATTTTATTTATTTTTTCACCTTTTGTTTACGCTTATGTCTCTATTGCAGAGAATGATAAAAGAACAGACTATCCAGGAAAACAAATAGCAATAAAAACTCAATATGTCTGGAACCAAGATTTTAATGAACCTATTAATATTGTACTTGGAGATGAGTGGTATGCTGGAAACTTATCTTACCATCTAAAAACTAGGCCTGTATGGAAGGGTCCCATTACAAAAAATAAATTAAATTCATTATCAAAATTTATATGTATTGATAATATCTGCGTAGGAAATAAATGAGAAAAATAAAAATACTTATACCTGTTTATAATGACTGGCAGTCAGTTTTTAAACTGATAGAGAATATTAATTCAGAAGCATCAGCATTAGAAGTTGAGTTTTCGGTAGTAATTGTTGATGATGCATCTACTGAAAATAGACCAGAGCTTTTAGCTAATTTAAAAAATTTAAAATCAATTCAGATTATCCATATGAAAATAAACAGAGGCCACGCAAGGTGTAATGCTGTTGGATTAAAGTATATTAATGAAAAAGAAGAGTTTAATTATGTAATTCCAATGGATGGTGACGGAGAGGATAGACCAGAAGAGCTAAGTTTATTAATTGAAAAAATTAAAGACTATCCAAATGCAGTTATTACCGCTGACAGAGTAAAAAGATCTGAAGGATTTGTATTTAAGTTTTGTTATCTAATGCACAAGTATTTAACTCTTATTTTTACTGGTCAAAATATCAAATACGGTAATTATACATGCCTTCCCAAGTGTGTAGTTAAAGAAATGATTAACGAGCCAGCTACATGGAGTAGTTTTTCAGGATCATTAGCAAAGATAACAAAAAATAGAAAATCTATACCCTCTGAAAGAGCTCAAAGATATTTTGGTATATCTAAAATGAGCTTCATTAATTTATTGAAACACTCTCTGTCTATTATTGCAGTTTTTAAAACAACTTTACTAATTAGATCTATATTATTCTTAATTACTTATTTGTTTCTAGTGAAAGGAAATATATCGGCTATTACATTGATACCAGTTATTGGAGTTATTATTATGATGCTCTCAGCAATCATCTTATCTAAAAGAGAAGATATGTTAGAGTATAGCAAATCTTTAGAAAACATTAAAAGTATAGATAAAATTAAATGAAAAATATCTTTCATTTGAAAGCATTAGACTAGACGCAAATCTATACTTAATTGTCACTAATGTGATGAAGCTAATAATCTCCTGCAGGTTGTAACTCAATATAGTCACTTTCAATTAAAAACTATTTTTAATATCCTTATTCATTAAATATAATTTTTAAAATTAATATTATTAAAAATGATTAAAAAAAAAATAAAAAGAAAAAAAAATACAAGAAAAATAAAACTCAAAAAAATAACTGTATTATTAAATAAGGTTTATGACAATTTTAAAAAAAAACAAAATAATAAGCAAAAAAAAGAAATTATATTCAAAGAAGAGAAAATAAAAAATGAAATTAAAAAAATTAAATTTAAAGAAAATGATCACAAAATAAAAGAAGAAGAAAATAAAAAAAGAGATGAAATTTATAAAAAGAAAGATGAAGAGCTTACAAAAAAAGATCAGCAACTAAATTTAAAAGAGGATGACTTAAAGCTTAAAGAAAAAGGGTTAAAAATAAAAGATGAAGAACAGCTGACAAAACATGAACAATTAAAATTTAAAGATGAAAATTTAAAAAAAATAGAAATTGATTTAAATGCTAAAGAAGAAGAACAAAAGAAAGTAGAAAAAGAGCTAAAAAAAATAGAAATTCAACTAAACCTGAGTAAAGAAGAACAACAAAAAAAAGAGATTTCCTTAAAAATAAGAGAAGAAGAGCAAAAAATAAAAGATCAAAAAGAATTAATAAAAAAGATTAATGAAAAAAAGCTAAAAGATGAAGAAGAGCGATTAAAAAAAGATATTTCAGCCAAAAAAATAAAAGAATGGGAAGATAAATTTGATAAAAAAAAAAGACTTGAATTGATAGAAGATCAAATAAAAGATGTAAAAATAAAACAAAGAGACAGATTGAAAAAAATAATAGGAGAGCAAGACGACCTAAAATTACAAGAAGAATTATTTTCTAAACTTGAGGACTTTGAGATAGAAAAATTAAAAGATAATTAGAAATAACATGCTAAAAAAATTTTTAGAATTATGTGAAATAAACTAGTACTAAAACTTGGACATCTAGAGATATATCAAATATTCAATTCTAGTACCTTTTATTAATGATCGGAGAGTAATAATCTATGAAGGAAATAAAACTGTCCCAGATTGTATTACAATAGGTGCTACCATAGGTGGTAATAAGTGAGTCACATTCAAAAAACCATTTTTAAAATTTTTTACAGAAAGTTTACTTAATTGAAAAGATTAAATAGCTTTTATTATTGGTAGTGAGTAAAAGTCAGCAGTATCTATCTTTGAAGAGTAATCTCTCTTCATATTCCACTTTTTATTAACTCCAGCACTAGCTAAACTTAGTGTTGATCGACCATATCTGTAATTTGTACTATCAATAGATCTCATTAAGCCTTTAATCTTCTCATCTTTTTCTGATGAGAATAAATTTTTGCTACCATCTGAACTAACTAAGCCAGTTAATGTTATCCCTGCTTTTTGATACCTATATCCATTTATAAAGATTTCATTTAATGCTATCAAAGCAGTTTTAACTACTTCAATACTATTATTGGTAGCAATTGGAAAATCTATAGTTTTAGCATTTGAATAATAAACTCCTCTATTTTGAAATGGACTTGTCCTAACAGAAACTGTTATTGATTTGGCAATTAAAGACTCTGATCGAATTTTTTCAGAAGCATTTAAACAATAGCTTGCCACTGCTTCTTGGAGTTCTTGAAATTTTTCAACTCTTGAACCAAATGATCTTGATACAACACAACTTTTTCTTTTTGAAGTTTTGGTTTCTAATGGAATACAGGAAATACCCCTAAGCTCTAAAGCAGTCCTAGAGCTTAAAACATTAGAACTTTTTTTGATCCAAGTATTAGATATATTCTTTAATTGTTTAGCGTTATAAATTCCATTTTGATGATAAAATTTTGTAAGTTGTTTGCCAACTCCCCACACATCATTAATATCTATTTTTTCTAATAATAGATCAATATTTTCAATTCCTATTAAATTTGTAACGCCAGATTGTTTTTTCTTTGCTATATGATTAGCAATCTTGCTTAAGGTCTTAGTTTTTGCAATACCAATACTTGTGGGTATACCCGTCCATTGTAAAACAATACTTCTAATTTCTTTTGCAACATCTTCAACTTCATCATCAGGATAATTAGTTAAATCTAAAAAAGCTTCATCAATTGAATATATTTCTAACTCAGGATTAAATCTTTTTAAAGTTCTCATTACCCTTCTAGATAAATCTCCATACAAAGAATAATTTGAAGAAAAAACATAAACTTTATTTTTAAGTATTATATCTTTAGCTTTAAAGTAAGGTTCTCCCATTTTGATACCAAGAGATTTTGCTTCATTTGATCTTGCAATGATGCAGCCATCATTATTAGATAAAACGACCGCAGGTTTATTTCTAATCTTAGGATTAAATAACCTTTCACAAGAAACGTAGAATGAATTGCAATCAACAAGTGCTATTTTTTTAGTACGTTGAATGGATGACATAAGTCACAACTCCCCAAATAAATACTTCAGTTTCATCACCAATAATTATTTTATCTTCAATATTTTTTGAGCCTGATGTTAAA
>Ga0114998_10004300_pt1 | contig 10414 bp, 7 predicted proteins | sample ArcticOcean_MG_C_5_FD_87044 | JGI IMG/M metagenome (GOLD analysis project Ga0114998, IMG submission 87044) | Marine microbial communities from western Arctic Ocean - ArcticOcean_MG_CB4_138 | ecosystem: Environmental > Aquatic > Marine > Oceanic | place: Arctic Ocean: Canada Basin | collected...
AGGCCGTCATTATGGTATGGAACTTTCTTACACATTCTGATGCTGATCTAAAATAATCAAGATAGAAAAACCCGGCACTTGCCGGGTTTTTTTGCTTGCTTTAAAGCCTCACAGACCGTCAAACTTTTTTCTTCCCTTACCCCCTTCCATCGTTTTAAGCTTTTAGAGCCAGTTTGTTATCCCGCATTCTCACCGAGACAGAACACCCCATATATCGATGATATTATCTGGCTCCCTCCCGCAGGAGGATCATTCAAAGCACTTTTTTAATAGGCCTGCCGCGGTTCACCGGTAACAAAAGGAGGTCCAAACAGCGAACATATGGCACAGCTCCTGCAATCCCCCAACACTATCTACCTGACTGCCTGACTGCCTGACTGCCTGACAACCATAGCCCGCACGCATCAAATCATATTTGCACATATTATCTTCATAGATTAATCAGCTGACTGCTTCACAGTGACGACTAACAAAAGCGGTAAAAGTTCCAGAAAAGCAATAAAAAGTTCCAAAAAAAAATAATATAGGGGATTTACTAATGCGTTTAAAAGTTTTGCCAATTATGACGCTTGTCGCTAGCGGGACCATGTTTTCTTTTGCATATGCAGCAGAGAACAGTCTGGCTATCGAGGAAGTTGTAGTAACAGCACGAAAGCAAGAAGAATCAGCACAGGACATACCGGTATCTATCACAGCGCTATCGGCTGAATTGAAAAATAGTTCTATTCGGAACTTGACCGATATTACTGGTTATGCGCCAAACGTTATTATCTCGGAAGATGGTGGTCGCGGTGGCGGTGGTGCCAATATTACCATTCGTGGTATCAGCCCGACCCGTTCTGATGACAACTCACTGGACGCACCCGTAGCGGTCGTTGTTGATGACATCTATCTTGGAACTTTAGCCGGCCAGGTCATGGAAAATTTCGACCTCGAACGGGTTGAAGTTCTTCGTGGACCTCAGGGAACGCTCTTTGGTAAAAATACTGTCGGTGGCGTTATAAACGTCATTCGTAGCCGACCAACTGGCGAGTTCGGTGGTAAGTTTAAGCTAACTAGCGGCAACGATGGTCAAAGAGAAATGCGAGGTGTTTTAAATACGGCGCTCACGGATACTCTTGCGGCGAAATTTTTCTTCACCGACATTAGTTACGATGGTTTCATCAGTAACACCACGACGGGTAATGATGCTGGTGACCGCGACTACCAAAACTACGGTGTTACGTTTCTTTGGGAACCAACTGACCGATTCGATGCATTGCTTACTGTCGAACAGTTCAGAGACGAAGGTACCCTCAACTCCAACCAGGTTAGCTACAATGTTGCGCCGGGCGTTCTTCCTGCTCCACCAGCGGGCTCACCAGAGAACAACTACAGCGCGGGCTTTCTTAACTGTACTGTTTTTGGACCAGCTAATGGTCTCGACGTATGTCGAAATAGCTTGAAGACACCAGGTAGTTCAACCAACGACAAGGACAACGATTTCCTTCTCGAGACTGATGCTCTAACGCTCAAAATGAGCTATGAACTCAACGACAACATGACCCTGGTTTCCATTACTGGTTACCGAGATGTTGTTGAAGAGCGATTCTACGATTATGACGCTTCAGCAGCGCCATTCATCACTATCGACCGGGACAATGTATACACTCAAAAGAGTCAGGAATTCAGACTCGACGGTAACTGGGAAACAGTCACTTTGTCAGCCGGTTTATATTGGTTTGAAAGCGACTTCACTCAAGACTGGGCCACAGGTGACGGCTTCTGGAACTTCCTCTTTGGCGCTATCGTTGCAGACCCTGCCCTTTACGCTATATGTAATGATGGCGCATTTGGTAACATCAGGTGTGACCCAGGAATAGATAGCATCCCTCTTGAAGAAAACGTATCGCAGATACTCTACGAAAACCAGGTCACTACTTCCTATGCGGCCTATGCTCAGGCTGATTGGCAATTTGCCGAAGACTGGACATTAACCGCTGGGCTTCGTTGGACTCGCGAAGAAAAAGATTTCATCGCTGGCCAGTCTTATCTGACATCAGCATCTAGAGAAAAGCTAAGAAATTTTCCGGAGTATACTCCTGAACTGAAAAATGAGTGGACCGAGGTTTCTCCTAAGGTTGGCATGACTTATGCTATCAATGATGATTCAATCGCGTTTGTAACCTATTCAGAAGGATTCCATTCCGGTGGCTTCTTCGGAGTGAACCAGAACATCAACGACTTCGTGCGGGACCAATATGATCCTGAATACGCGAACACTTGGGAAATTGGTTATAAAAGTCAGCATTTAGACGATCGCCTACGTTTTAACCTGACCTTCTTCCGCAACGAGTTCGAAGACAAGCAGGAATCTTTTGTCAAACTTGACCCGACCACTAAAACGGTAGCGACAGTTTTTGATAATGCTGCCGAAGTGCTCTACCAAGGTTGGGAACTTGAAACACAGTACGTGTTCAACGAATACCTGCGAGTATTTTTGAACTACGGCTATCTCGATGCTGAATACGAAGCCTTCGAGACAGACATTAATCCAAATGACGGTGTGACCGTGGTTGAAGATGCGAGCTACTTGACACCAAGGAGTTCACCTGAAAACACGCTTGGCTTAGGTGGAACCGTGACCATACCGTTGGACAACGGAGCTGGCATTGAAATTTTTGCTAAATTCACTCGGATCGACGAACGTGAGAATAGCCTGTTAAATTTAACGCAAGCTCGAACTGGCGAAATAGATGATGTAAGCGCGACTATCGGTTACTACACCAACGACTGGTCAGTTGTTGCCTTTGGCAGAAACCTGACAGACGAACGGTTTGAAGTGTTTTCCCCAATAGCTACTTTGTTTGCGGCAGGTAACATCAACAAGCCTCGCAGCTACGGCATAGAATTCCAATATAACTTCTAAGCAATACGCTCAAAAAAAACCCGGCTTATGTCGGGTTTTTTTTGTCTTGACTTAAAGAGGCGGCGGAAATTAAACCTTGTTCTCCCCTTTCCCTTGAATCTAAAGGGGGACCTAAAGGAGAAGGAGGGAGTTATGTCACCTACCATCAGAGGGCCAAGCTAACGATGCCAGCGGAATTTTCATTAAAAGTGGGAATAACCTTCGTTAAAACATATATTTAGTATGAAATAAGAAAGCTTCTACGAAAATTAGTAGAATATCAGGAGTCAAGAGACCTATAGGCTTGAATACTAGCGCCTATTTAGACCGTCAGTCCTTATCTGATGTGAACATCAAGGTTATCGTGGCAATAGCACACGCAGCAATCTGCCAGCCCATAGTACAATGTAATTAATATGAAATTAGTAGCGGAAAATATTAGATGACTCGAATCGCATATAGAGAATTTTTAGGCAACAGCCCCGATTGGTTCAAACTGTCGATCCTGGTTTTCCTCGTGCTTTGCTTTCCTTTGAAGCTGGCAGTGGGGACGACCGTTCTTGGATGGATGTTTCTGGGAATGTTTATTCTTACCCTGGCCATGGCTTTAAAATGTTACCCATTACAAAGCGGCGGGCTCCTGGGCCTGGCAATCTTAGCGCTGGGTTTAACCTCGCCAGAGACCGTGTGGAGTGAAATACAGGCAAACCTTGGTGTACTTGCCTTGCTGATATTTATGGTGAGTTTCATCTATTTCATGAAGCCATTGCTAACGTTTGTATTTGCAAAACTCATCATGAACGTCCGCAGCAAATGGATGCTCTCCTTAATGTTTTCAATGATGGCAGCGTTTCTTTCTGCCTTTCTTGATGCCTTAACGGTTACGGCCGTGCTAATTGCTGTTTTTGTCGCCTTGTATGGCGTGTACGAGAAGATTCACTCTACTGTTAATACAGACTTTGACGGTGACGGAGCCTCGGATCAGGGGGAGTTGAGTGGTGATACGCTGGAGGAATTCAGAACATTTATACGCAGCCTGGTAATGCATGGCGCGATAGGCACAGCACTTGGCGGTGTCACTACAATGGTAGGAGAGCCCCAGAACCTGCTAATCGCAGACAAGATGGATTGGAACTTCATTGAGTTTGCCGTTGCAATGTCGCATGTCACGATTCCGGCGGTTATTGCTGGTTTTCTAACCTGCATCGTCCTGGAACTGACAGGTGTACTGGGATACGGGGGAAAACTGGACCCACAAGTTCGCGAAATTCTAAAAGGCTACATCCAGGAGCAGGACGAAAAACGAAAACCAAGAGAAATTTATGGCCTTGTTGTACAAGCAATCTGCGGTCTTCTTTTAATCATCGGACTGGCGCTCCACATCATGGAAGTAGGCCTGATTGGGTTGTGCCTCCTTGTTGCTGTAACCGCACTCACTGGAATCAACGAAGAACATCAAATAGGTCGTGCTTTTGAGGAATCTTTACCTTTTGTTTCACTCCTCTGCATCTTCTTCATTGTTGTTGGGATGATTCATGACCTACATCTCTTTAGCCCCGTTATCCAATGGGTGCTGGCATTACCTATCGAAGACCAACCACGCGCGTTTTTCTTGGCGAACGGCTTTTTGTCGGCGATTTCTGACAATGTTTTCGTTGCGACGGTCTATATCAATGAAGTGAAAGCCGCCTACGATGCCGGTGACATTTCGAGAGCGCATTTCGAGAGCCTGGCAGTGAGCATTAATACTGGAACAAACTTGCCGTCTGTAGCGACCCCGAACGGCCAAGCAGCATTTCTATTTCTCCTGACCTCTGCGCTCGCACCGCTGATAAAACTGGGCTATGTACGCATGGTGATAATGGCCTTTCCCTACACCATTGTACTAACGATTGTAGGCTACATGTTCCAGTAGACAGCAAGACGGATTGCCGTCGATGGCTTACATTGGGCACTATGCCGGGCACTATGCCGGAAACTCACTTGGAAACGATGTTCGACGCTATCGCGAACGGCGTTAGGTGGTTCCCGGTTAGGCCTTTGCAGGTAGGCAACAAGACCGCACAAAAAACAAGAAACGCCTGAACACTATTTTGTAGAGCGCCTTCCCAACGATCCGTAAGAGCGGGTTTAATGGTGATACAAACCCAAATACCAATACTAATATCGAAGATGGAGAATGGAAGATAGAAGATAGAAGATGGAAGATAGAAGATAGAAGATAGAAGATAGAAGATAGAAGATAGAAGATAGACGCTGTCTCTAACCAGTTTTCCATTCAGATGAATTTTATCTTTAAGGCACGTGATCTCCGTGTAAAGCATGCCCCATCACCACTAGACTCCTTAAATTAGGCGAACACACCCAGACTAACGAATCATTCGAATTGTCGTTAGATCCGGGAAACCAGCCAATTCTTTCTCTGGTTTGATCTGTGGATAGGCATGCTTAAGCGCTTCAAAATTCGAGAAGGACGCCAGTTCTTGCATGAGCAAGATTATGCCATCGAGGGACGGGCCACGGCGCGCACCCATGGCCATTTTGAAAAAACCTTGGGCTTGACCATCGGGCCTGTCGTCGGCGGACAGTTGGATTATCTCGCACCTATGATGACGAAAGCCGAAACTGGCGCCCGCCTGGAACACCAATTTACGCTTACGAACCTCATGAGTAATTACCGCAAGAAGAAAGTCATGGTTTACCGCATTATCCTCTTCCCCGTGGAATTCCATCACCACCAGCGGCGACTCGGCCCAGCTCAGCTCACTTTGTAGGCCAAGCGCGGGATGATTAACTCGAGAAAACAATCCCGGTATCCCCGATAGTGCGACCGCTAAAGTACGGTTATTGTCCATTACTGAGTGAGTGTGTTTTAAAGTCCATTCTGGATGAAAAATCCATGGCGCGTCCAAAATGGCTACCTGGGCCAGACTCAGCGCTGTTCCCATTTTGCCCCGGCTAAAGGCCAAATCCCGATGAAAGTCCTTGGCATTCACATAACGGTTATCGTCGAGTTCCTTCGAGCTCAGCGTTTTTATGATGCCAACGTTTGAAAACTCTAAACCGAGCTGATCCAGCTTTAAGCCCGAACGTATTTCCAGCACCAAAACTGGTTTCTTTTCACCACAGGCGTTCAGCAAGGGCGCTATCTGAAATATTGGCCCAATAAGCGTGGTATCCAGCATCAGAATCCAGGGGCGGTCCCCAGGACGATCCGCAAGTGCCTGAATTAAACGGGTTGGATCAACTACTGTCTGATGCCAATCGTAGGCAATCAGTTCCAAAAAAAGAATGTCGGTTTTACCACTAGCAAAACGATCCAGCAGTTGTTTCTCATCCTGGAAACTGCGGCAATTCAGGTCTGAGGAGTCGAGTAGTTCTAAAAGATCCAATGTTTCAAAATAACTCCCGAACATGTCCAACTGCAAAATCTGAGTCTTATCTCTGGGGTATTTATCTTTCTTTTGACGTAGAACAGTGATTGCAGCGCTAATTGCGGCCATGCCACTAGAGAAAACAGTGACCTCTGTCTGCCACCCCTCGATGTCAGGGGTTGACGCCTTAATTCGCTTTTCAACTGCCGGTACCAGTACACGTTCGTACAAAAAATTCGAAGCGCGGCTAATGGGTAATAACGGAATGTGATTGCTGGGAGGCGATTTCATCTCGCCAGCAATCAACGAAAAAGCCAGCGTGATCCACCGAAGACGAAACTCCATCGCTAATTCTTCTAACAGCTTTTCGGTAGGCAGGTCGTCTTTTACCGGTCCGGCTAACAGATCATGGACTCGCTGGCGCCAGTCTTGAAACCTTGAACCCAACTTTGGGTTAGCGGCCGTTAGGCTGTCAACGATCGCCAGTAAACTCAGTGCATCGTCGCGACACGGCGTAATAGAGTGATCCGACAGGCCCTCGTCAGGTTTGCGTGACCTGGTCATTAGCTTTACAAAATTTGTCATTACGAGACTCTAGCGTTATATTTTGAAAAATTACTGACAGCAGCGACGGTTTCGATTAATCAAATGGTAACGCAAACCAAGTCAACAAGAGACTCATTCATCCAACTACTCTGATACAAGCCTTGTAACAACAATAACCTTGTCATAACGCTGTAACCACCGGTAGAAATTTCTCTCCGAACATCCGTGGTGTTTTCACTCTGTCCCCGGTTGATAGACCCCTGGTTGGCGCAATAGTTGTAGAACGAAGATATCGGTTCGGTCAAGCAATTGGAAAGCACCTGCTCTTGAGCTGAACCCTGTCGCGACCGAATGTTCAGCCACAGTAACTGCCAAAAATGACAAGGTGATTTTCAATCCCGATTACCGCATAGTCAGAATGTCAATTTACTTTCTAAGTCAAAACCCATGAACAACCTCACATCAACGGGGCCGCTGGCCGGCGTTAAAGTGCTAGACCTTTGCTCGGTCGTGTCCGGCCCCATGTCGGCAGTTATCCTTGCAGACCAGGGCGCGGATGTAATTAAAGTGGAGCCTCCAGGCTGGGGCGATGGCATCCGTCAGCTTGGCGCTAGTCGAAATGGGCTCAGTGCAATCTTCTCTATGATTAATCGGAACAAAAGATCCATCGCGCTCAACCTAAAGCATCCGGAGGGTGTACGACTTGCTTGCAATCTCGCTCAGAACGCCGATGTTGTCATTCAGAATTATCGACCTGGGAAGATGGACAAACTAGGACTTGGCTACGATGACTTGAAGCAAGATCACGCGGATCTGATTTACGCATCGATCAGCGGCATGGGCGAAATCGGTCCCTATGCCGAACAACGGGTGTACGATTATGTGATCCAGGGGATCAGCGGTGTCGTTGATGCGCAGTCAACCGGCGAACCTGAAATGGTGCGTACCATTATTTACGATAAGGTCACTGCGCTCATCGCCGCGCAAGGGATTACAGCGGCCTTGTTCGCCAGAGCAAATGGTGCTGGCGGGCAGCATATCAGGTTGTCGATGCTGGACGCCGGGCTCTATTTCAATTGGCCCGACCTGATGTGGAATTACAGTTTTGAAGGCGATGATGTGCAATACGCAGGCGATCTTGCCGACATGTACCAGGTCAGTAAAACACGGGATGGGCACATCGTGTCACATCATCTAGGCGCTGACACTTCATCTTATAGCACCGACGAAATAGTTGATCTGCTCGCCGCTAATGGTATACCGGTCGCTAAAGCGAATTCACGCGCAGACGTCATCAATGATCCTCAGGTACTAGCAATGAACATCCTTGAATCGAGTCACCACCCGCGAGGAGGTCATATGCGTTTTCCCAGAACACCTGTCAGGTTTGAAGGCACGCCAACAAAACCACATCTTGTATCACCAGAAGTTGGCGAGCACACCGTTGAGATTCTTACGGAACTCGGCATGAGCTTGCCGGAAATGAATGCGCTAGCCAAGCAAGGTGCTATCGGCTAACAAAGGGAAAGAGCTTACCTTGCTATCGATCATCAAGCGGCGGTCGCACGCGGTTGATTCCGCACGAACTATTTCAAGCTACCTATTTCGCGGCTTCTATTTCGCGGCTTCTATTTGGCAAGGCCTAGCATTATCGACTAGACGCGCAAGCCCCGACCTTAATCCATCTGACAGAGGCGCCCGGATGCTCAGACTAGGCTCAACGATCATGACCCCCGTATTAAAAGACAATGGCAACTGTGCCCCAGCTTTTTTTGTCCTGCATATCGTAAAACCTATTGAATCAACCTGGGTTTTAGCCGCATGATAACGGACATTAAAGACAACCCAGAGATCCTTTATGATTCGAGGCATTCATCACGTTGCTATTTCTACTCCCAATTTGGCGCGAATCGTCGCTTTTTATCGCGATATTATTGGCGCAGAAGTCGTCTACGAGGGCGGCTGGCAACAAGGTTCAGAGGTTATCGACAGCATCGTCGGGCTTAAAGACTCCCACGCCAAACAAGCAATGTTAAAAGTGGGAAATGCCTATCTAGAGTTTTTCGAATATGTGAATCCACCCGGCAAGCCTATCGACCCCGAGTATGGGGTTAACAACCACGGCTACACGCATTTCTGCCTTGACGTACAAGATATCGATCAAGAGTACGAACGCCTGAGCCAGAACGGGATGACTTTTAATTGCCCCCCGCCCAACTTTGCAGGCAGCCCAATACGCGCAACCTATGGTCGGGATCCAGATGGCAACGTGGTGGAAATTCAACAGATAATGGACCCTGCACATGACTTCGCGTTAGAGCAAACCAAAACCACTTGCTGACGCAGAATTTCGGCCGCTAAGTTCTAAAACTCTACTCGGCATAGCCCCACTGACTGATATTGACCAGCGCAAACCATCCAGATCGGTAGCGGCTATAAGAGAGGAACGTGGCATTAGGTTAGAAAGATAAGCGCTAGTATGTCCAGGTATGGGACCTTGCACGCCAGTGTCTAGGGTTGAGATAAGCCCTTTCATCAATAAAGGCTCATGACTCATAAGGCCTTTTCTTGCAGCGCTCGTCTTCGCTGAACCATCGCTTTTAGACACCGCTACAAGAGGAGATCCTCTTCAATTGGGTGGAAAAAGCTAGCGGACCTGATTAATGAATTCGAGGTCAGCTCTTTGACACCAAACACCTCTGCGGTGACATTGGATCGCATCTTCACCCTGTCAAGGAGTAAATCGAAATCTCCATCGCCGGACAGCAGCACCACAGTATCAACATTCCGCGCGGCATCCAGCACGTCAATCGCAATACCCACATCCCAATCCCCTTTAGCAGACCCATCTCTTCGTTGGATATAGGGTTTAAGGCGCACATTGAACCCAATATGCTTTAGGGCATTCTGAAACTTGAGTTGCCTCTCGTCTCCTGAGTGGATCGCGTAGGCGTTGGCTATGACGATTTCTCCACCTAAATTGACTTTTTCCCAGAGCTTGCGGTAGTTGAATTGACGCCCGTAAGCTTGCTTAGTCGTGTAGTAGATATTTTGAACATCAACGAATATACCAATTCTGTTCATTCGCTTTCGACCAGTTTAGCCACTGCAGAAACGCGCTTCAATAGAGGCTCCTTAGGTTTGGTAGGCTGATTCGCCAAGTGAAACATCGATTCACGCAGAAGATTTTCTTACTTTTGAATCATACAATTAATGGTTAGTTGACCCAAGTAGGCTGCCTAAACTAAAGCGCCTGTGCCCCGCCGTCGCCAGACATTTCCAAACGGCTTCCCAAAATCAGCGGCTTGCGTTGGTTTTCATTCAAGCCTGTCTACGCCTCAATTGATCTATGCGTATTTGCGAACCGTACAACAGATCATACAACGATAGTTGCCGGCTTAATAAGCTTAATTAATGACACCTGGAAAAGTTGATATTGAGACGTTAAGTAAAATAATGTCAAATATCGGCGCCCCAAATTGGTCGCGAGCGAAGCAAGTCGATTCTACGACGAATGTCTACGACGAACGTCCACGACGAACGTCCACGACGAACGTCCACGACGGATGTCCACGACGAACGTCCACGACGGATGTCTGCGACGGAT
>Ga0114998_10004303_pt1 | contig 10412 bp, 8 predicted proteins | sample ArcticOcean_MG_C_5_FD_87044 | JGI IMG/M metagenome (GOLD analysis project Ga0114998, IMG submission 87044) | Marine microbial communities from western Arctic Ocean - ArcticOcean_MG_CB4_138 | ecosystem: Environmental > Aquatic > Marine > Oceanic | place: Arctic Ocean: Canada Basin | collected...
CTGATGGTTGAGGCCGCGCATGCAGGAATAGCTGATGCCCCGCCAATTACCAAAAATGGCGCGATGCACATGGCCAAAGAACAGATGGCGGATACGCGCCTTGTGGGATGCCATGACATTATGGAACGCCTCCGCATCTTGCAACATAATCCGGTCCATGGATGCGATGCCTGTCTTAAATGGCGGGTGGTGCATGAACAGGACGATTGGGCCGTCGGTTTGGTCCAGTTCGCGATCCAACCAAGCTAGGCGCGCGGGGCAATATGCGCCGGCGTGGGTTTCTGGGTCCTTGGTGTCCAGCAAGAGAAACCGCCCGAACGGGGTGTCAAAGCCGCTTTGGACAAAACCGTTGTCATCGCGGGGCGTTTCAGGGAAAGCCTCGCCAAAGGCTGCCGTATCGTCGTGATTGCCCACCATTAGATGCACGGGCATATTGAGCTTTTTGATTTCGGGCGTAAACCGCGCATAGGCTGCCGCGTCGCCCCAATGGGTCATGTCACCGGTCAGGACAACGAAATCCGCGTCACCATGTTCAGCATTGATGGAGGCCACAGCGGCACGCAGCCGCGCGGCGGGATCTTTTCCGTAAAGCAACCCTTCGCCAATGACATGGGTGTCGGTGAGATGGATGAACTTCATTCTGCAGCAACCGGTTTGGCCCAATCATCCCAAGACGTGCTGGAGCTAAACACTGGTCCATCCCACGAAAAGGGAATGTCATGGATGATTGTGCCCGTATCATCCACAAGTATCACTGCATAGGATGGGGCCATTGGAGCACCTTGCAACAGCTCCTGCTCGGTCAGGTCAGGCAGGGATTGATTGCCGGTGGAGCGAACGGAGGCAAGGGGAATGCCGCACCACGTCCCGTGCACGGGTGCATGGACATGGCCGAAATGGATATACGCGATGCGGTCGCGATAGGTGCTCAAGAGCTCCGCCAGCGGTGCGCGATCTTCGGGGACAAGAGCGATCTTATCTTCGGCAGGCAGCCCAAGCGGCATGGCATTGTGATGCATGAACAGGCGCGCGCGTGTGCAGTCATTCAACTCACTTTCAAGCCAATCGCGCCGCGCGGCGCAAAAATGGCCAGCGTGGGTGCGCGGAGCGGTTGTGTCGAGGTAGATGAGACGCGTGCCGTCGACTGTTTCTGCGTGATTGATAAACCCGGATGGGTCCTTGGGATGATCCGGAAAAGCGCCAAGAAACGCGGCGCGGTCATCGTGGTTGCCGATCAACAGGCGCACAGGACAGGGCACATCGGTCAGCGCATCGACAAGGGTCGCATAGGCAGCAGGCTCGCCCCAATGGGTCAAATCGCCAGTGATGATAATCCGTGCGGCGTCGCTGTGTTGCGCGCGCACATCGTCAAGCGCTTGGGCAAAACGTCTGTGGGGATTCAAACCGCCCATGCGTTCGCCGGGTGCTGTCAGGTGAATGTCGGAAATGTGTACAAGTTTCATGGACCTGAGCCTTTCTATAAAAAGGTCCGGCCGCCCCGGAAAGGGCGACCGGAATTGGTTTAGCCGTTTGGCAGAAGGTCGGCGATTTCCTCGACCAGTTCTTCCTGCAGCTCTTTCATATCGGTGGCGTCGCCGGTGACGATGCGTTCGATGCCGTCATAGATCACCTGCGTGATCGCCAAGCCGTTGTCGCCGGGATAAGCCAGCCAGTCGCGCAGCAGCGGAAGCTGGTCCACGGCTATCTGTTTGTTGGGGTTCTGCTCGTAGAAATCGGCAAGAATGATCTCGTTCGCAGCCTTGTTTGGGGGCATATAGCCCGTGGTTTTAGCCACTTCCGCAGCGCCTTCACCTGACGTGATGAACTTCAACCATGTCCAAGCTGCTTCACGTACGGCAGGGTCATCGGAGGTTGAGGTCAACATCGCGGCGTTGCCCCCCGCAGGCAGACCCATAGGCGCGCCATCAAGGCCGGGGAACGGGCCGGTCACGAGTTCGAAATCACCTTGGCTGCGCTCGACCGCGCCCAAGGCCGACGTCGACCAGAACATCATGCCGACATCACCCGCAGAGAAAGACGACAAAGCAGCCTTCCATTGGAGGTTCTGCATTTCACACTCGGTGAAGATTTCCTGCATTTGCTCCAGAGCGACCAGCGCCTCTGGACTGTCCATTGTCACGCGGCCGTCTTCGACGATGGCTTTATCTTGGCTCCACAACAGAGCCTGCACGAACCAGTTGCCGGTGATGTTCCAGCCCCAAAAGATCGGGTTGTCGATGCCGTTGGCCTTCATGGTCTTACAGGCTGCAATCACCTCGTCCCATGTTGTTGGCAGCTCTTCGATGCCGCCGCTCCGCAGGATGTCCATGTTGTAGTAGCCAACCGGCAGGGAGATCGAGAACGGCAGGCCATAGACTTCGTCGTCAAAGGTCGACAAAGACAGCATGGCTTCGTGGTAACCTTCTGTTTCAAAATCGGCCTCAGCAGCAATAAACGGGGCTAGCGACTGAGCAATACCTTTGTCGACCAGCGGCGCTTGGCGGTTCAGGCCCTGCATGGAAACGTCTGGCAGGTTGCCAGCAACGGCTTCGCGCAGGACGGTGTTGGTGGCGTCCTCATAGGATTCATATGTGGCGCGGAACTTCACCTCGATATTCGGGTGTGCCGCTTGGAAAGCGGGCATCATTGCTTCATAGGTGACATCAAAGAGGTGGCTGTAGGGATAGGCGAACTCGATTGTGACTTGGTCTTCAGCGAAAACAGCGGTGGCGGATAGTGCCAGAGCCATTGCAGTTACGGTATTTTTCATTATTTCTACTCCAGTTGTTGGGATCGTCCGGTTTGGCGATTGGTAGACCCCAATGATGTTCCCCGTGTGGGGAGGCGATATCCCCTTGCGGGGCTATGGGTAGGGCGAGCCAAGGCGCGCCCTACTTCATTCCAGACAGCGTAATCCCCTCGATAAAGCGGCGTTGCGCCAGCAAAAACGCGACGATCAGCGGTGTAACGATAACGGTAGCTGTGGCCATCATCGGGCCAAAGAACGACCCATCCCCATCGCCCTTAAACTCGCGCAAGCCCAGTGGCGGCGTGAACAGGTCACGGTTTCCGGTCACAACGATGCGCGGCCAAAAATAGTCGTTCCAATGGGCTACGACGGAAAAGATTGCGAAAGCCAGAAGCGCGGGGATCGCGGTCGGCAGCATGACCCGCCAGACGATGGCAAATTCGGTCATCCCGTCCATCCGCGCCGCGTCGATCAGGTCGTCAGGCACAGTCATAAAGAACTGGCGCATCAAGAAAATGCCAAAGACAGAGATCGTCCAAGGAACGACAAGGGCGGCGTATGTGTTAGTCAGCCCAAGTTTAGCCAGCCCGATATAGAGCGGCAAAGCAATGGCGTGGACGGGGATCAACAGGCAGAACAGGACCAGCCCGAAGACCGCATCGCGCCCCCAGAATTTGAGCTTTGCAAGGGCATAAGCGGCGGGCAGGGCCACAACAATCTGGATCAAAAAGATCGACACGGTGACGATTACGCCATTGAGCAGATAACGGACAAGCGGCGCTTCGATGAAGGCCTTGGAATAGTTGAACACCACGGGCCGCATCGAACAGTCCGATTCCGTTTCTGCCAAGAGTGCCGCCTGTACACCACCGTCATCTTGGCCGGGAAACCGCGTGCGGGCGGCTTCGATGTCGGCGCGATCGGGTTGGCGAAGGGCGACGCAGCGCGGGTCAATCATCATCTCTTGGCGGCCAAAGAACCCACCTTCACCCCGGTCGATCTCTCCGGGACTTTTGAACGAATAGCTGACCATCATGTAAAACGGTGCCAGCACGATAATCGTGCCGAGGATCAGCACCATATGTTTCCACCAATCGCGGGTCATCAGTAGTGCACCTTGCGTTCGACCAGCCAGCGCTGGATCAGGGTTAGAAACATGACGAATAACAGGAACAACATGGTGATGGCCGAGCCGATGCCAATTAGGTTCTGCTGAATGCCGTTCTCGAAGATCGCGAACATCATCACATAGGCGGATTTGTTCGGCCCACCGCCTTGGGGCCAGATGGCCTCGATGGTGTCAAAGACTTGAAAGGCGCGGATGCAAGAAATGGTCACAACAAAGACCGTGGTTGGCCCAAGGGCGGGCCATGTGACCAGTCGGAAACGTTCCCAGCCTGAGCGGGCCCCATCCATTTCGGCTGCATGGTAGAGTTCGCGGTGTACCGACGTCAGACCGGCCAAAAACAGCACCATGTTAAAACCAAACCCTTGCCAGATGCCGATGAAACAAACCACCCAGATCGCGTAGTCGCGATCGCCCAGCCAAAGTGGGAACCCCTCGGCGCACCCATTGCCAAAGAAAGGCACCGCCTCAAACCACGTCCCGCAGGTCAATTCCAGCGTACGGTTTACCATGCCAATGGTCGGGTGCAGCATGAATTCCCAAGCAATTGCCATGGCCAACAACGTCGCCATCACCGGCAGGAAATAGATCGTCTTGTAGATGTCCCCAATCCGGCCCAGCGAATGGACCAGCAAGGCCGCCCCAAGGCCAAGACCCACGGAAATGGGCACCACGGTGACCACATAAGTAAAAGTCGCGATAAACATCTTTTCGTAAGTTGAACCGGTGAACAGGCGCTCGTAGTTTTGTACTCCGACCCAATCGAAACTGGAATTGCCCAATGAATAATTGGTGAAAGACAGGACAGCAGCGACGATGATCGGCACCAGCAGGATCAAAGCCATCAGCGTCAAGGCAGGCGCGACCAATCCCCAGCCCGCGCGGGCTTGCCGGTTGTCCGGTTTGGCTTTGGTGATGTGCGCGACGCTGTGATCCACAACAGCCATATCCGGCCACCTCTAGTGCGCGGTTGGCGGCAAGTTCGATACCGCGCAACCGCGCGCCCTCTGTGTCGAATATCATGGCCGCGCTCAGATCATAGGTCAGGCCGACCTGCGCACCCAGCCCCAAACTCTGACGCTGTGCCGGCACAGCCCGCAGGGTCACGCGCGATCCATCGCTGTCCAAGGCAACTTGGGCAAAGACCTCGGACCCGAGGTTTTCGAAGTGCACAACCCGCCCGGTCAGACGTGGCGCAGATTGCGTCAATCGCAGGGCGTCGGGGCGCAGGCCCAATCGCATAACTTTTGGGCTGTCGATGGAGAAACGAGAGGTCAAAACCTGATCAAAAACGGTCAGCTCCGTGCCGTTGCGCTCGACCGGCAAGATATTGATCTTGGGCGAACCGATGAATTCGGCCACGCGAATGTCGTCAGGGTCTTCATAGATCGCATCGGGGGCTGCACATTGCAGGATCTCACCGCCCATCATCACCGCAATACGATCGGACATTGTCATGGCTTCGACCTGATCATGGGTGACATAAATGAATGTCGCCTTCAGGCTGCGGTGCAGTTCAGCGATTTCGGCGCGGGTCTGAACGCGTAGCTTGGCATCCAGATTGGACAACGGCTCATCCAGCAAAAACGCTGCCGGATCGCGCACCAAGGCGCGGCCCAAGGCGACTCGCTGCCGCTGTCCGCCCGACAATTGCCCGGGCTTTCGATCTAGAAGGGCGCTGATTTCCAGCATCTCGGCCGCATGCCGGACCGCTTCCGTGATTTCTGTTTTCTGCGTCCGCGCTCCGGGCATCACAGCGCCCAGCACCGGCAACCGCTGCAGCGCCGTCATTTGGCGCATCTGCAAAGGCACGGCGATATTCTCGGCCACAGTCAAATGGGGGTAAAGCGCGTAGGATTGAAACACCATCGACAGATTACGATCCGCCGCACGGAGCTGTGTCACATCTTTTCCGCCGATCGAGATGTTGCCGCTCGTTGGCGCTTCCAGTCCGGCGATGATCCGCAGCAAGGTCGATTTTCCGCAGCCCGAAGGCCCCACCAATGAAATGAACTCACCGTCCTTCACATCTAGGGTCACCCCTTTCAAAACGGACGTCTCGCCGAAGTCCTTGGTGACAGATGCGATCTGCAGATCTGACATGTGATTCTCCCTTGGTACAGCCAAGCAATAGGCGGTGAGCACAACAGTTTTGTGACGTCATATTAGTGTAACCGATGGGTTGTATGTGGGGGGCAAAAGGAAAAATCATGCGCCCCAATCACCATCAGTTCGAAGCCTTTGCCTATGTTGTCCGTGAAGGAAGCTTTTCTGCAGCTGCCACACGGCTGGGCGTCACCCAGTCCACGATCACGCAACATATCGCGAACCTTGAAAAAGGTATCGGGACGCCTCTTTTGCTGCGCGGTCGGGATGGGGTAGAACTGACCCCAACTGGACAGGACTTTTATGATTTGGCAGACCGCATGGTCGCCCTGAGCGCAGAGGTCACTGAGCGGCTCGAAGGTTTTAATGCCATGAAAGAGGGCCGCCTCAAGATCATTGGAAATGCGCCGCAACCCGCGCTAAAGATCATCGCACGGTTTCAGCGCCGGTTTCCCGATATTCGCGTCGATTTTGGGCTTTATGATTGGACGACGGCCAAATCGATGATCAGTAACCGCCTTGCAGATGTCGGCTTGATTACGGATGCGCCCAAACATGAGAATTGGGAAAATATCCACATCGAAAGCGCGCGTTATGTCATCTATTGCCGCTGCGATCACCCCTTCGCAAAACGCACCAAGATTTCACTGTCCGAGCTCGAACAAGAGACAGTCATTATTCCAGAGAAAGGGTCGCTCACGCGCCGCTTGCTGGACCAAGCCTGTGATCGCTACATCATATCGCTTACCCGCATGGCCACAATGACGACCTTCCCCTTGATGTGCGAAGCGGTGTTACAGGGAATTGGTGTCGCGTTGTTCTTGCAAAACAGCAGCCTCATCAAAGATAATCTTTGCGAAATTGACATTGAGGAAATGCCTGAAGCCCGGAACACATCCCTTATCGCCATGAAAGACCGTACGCGGTTGAAGCTCGTTTCAGAATTCATAAACGCTGCCATTGAATGAGAACACGCTGAGCGCCGGCTTCGCTACGGATACCAAGAGCAGCCGCTCGTGTGTCTTGCAGCATCGTGCAGTGTGGGCTCTTTCGAGACCTTCGCTGCATTCTACATGAAGTTCCGGTTTCTCTGTTTTGCGTCTGAGGCGTACCTTGAAGGTCACGACCATCTGAAGTTCTAAAAAGCGAACTTCTTTTGACGCGTGGAGGTCAGGATCTCGGACCACCAAAGCGGATGGAAACTTTCGAAACACGGCATAATCTAATGCTCAATGCGTCATCCCCCGGTCCATCTCGACCTCCCGCTCCTCTAGCTCTGTCTCAGCCTCACTTCGGCGGCCTTCACTAATTTCAAGCTGGTCTCTAGTTGCGTGCGCAGCCTCCCGTAGTTCGATCCCTCGTTCAGCAAGCCGTGCAACGCAGCCACGGACGCCACTTGCGATTGAATGAGCACCGACACGCAGGCGGCCAATCCATCCATCTGGTTCTGCATCCTCGTCGTCGAGCGTGCTTCTAACCCGCTCAATTCCTTTGCTGAGACCTCGCAGGCCGTCACCAACCGCTCGACGCAGGCGAGCAAGTCGCGTTCCAAGGCTGTCAGGGGTGTCGTCATCTAGTTCTCCTCGATCTTGATACAGGTCACTGATCTGCCGCCCAGCGTGCAGGTCCTCAGGCGTGTCTTGGTCGGATCCAGCACCAGCCAGATCCCGTCCTCCCTGTCGATCCGCGTCAGGCCCAAGTCCGTCATCTCCGAGCTGGCCAGTATCAACGTCCATAGCAAGCTCGCGGCCATCATCGAGACGATCCCCACCAAGAACGTCCCCGTGATCAGCCAGGGCGAGATCGTCAACCAGCTCTTGTTCTGTCGCAGAAAGGTGCGGGTATCGATCTCGATTGTACGCTGCGCGCTGGTCGCAATGCTGTTCAAATCGGTCCTGAAGCTCTCCAACTGGGATGCCATCGAGGCGGCGTAGTCCTTCCGGATCGTGTCCAGTTCCGCGTTCAACTTCTCGCTCAGCCGGGTCGGCTTGCCAGTGTTCATGGAAAATCTCTACTTTCAAACGCGAGCGCTCGCCGGTGTCGGGGTCTTGGGCGGTCAGGTAGGCTTTGCCGACACGGGGCAGGTCGAAGCCCGCGTCTGTAAGCGCATCGAACATGGTTGCGCGGTCTGTGATCAGGCCAACGCTGATCTGGTCTTGTAGCCACGCGTGCAGCTCATCGCGGCCTTGGGCGCGGGTCGTAGTCTCGATAGTGTCGCGGACCTCTTGGGTGCGCTCCAACTCCATCGGATCCGCCCAGCCGTGGCGCTGGTTCATCACATCGCGCAAGCTGTCGAAGGCTTTCTGATATCCGGGTGGCGCGATGTTCAGACTACGGCCCGAGGTCAGTTCTAGGCGCGGTGTGCAGAAGTGAAGCTCGACACGGTCTTCGTGGGTATGTCGGACCCAAAGCATCTCATATTGCGTCGGGTCCAGCCCCGCGAAGGCCAGATGCTCGAACCCGTCCATGACCTCGGCTTGCTGTTCCTCGGTCGGGGCGTCGGTGGCGGCAAAGCTGATCACGCCAGCGCGGTAGGTCCATTGGTGGCGACTGGCGTCGATGAGCGCTTCGGTGCGGTCGGGATTGCCGCGCAGGACCTCGGGCAAGGGTTCGCGCGTGACGGTCATCGGTTGGCCGTCTGCATCGCGGATCAGGTCGCGGTTGTCGTCATAGGCCAGCACTTTGTCAGCGACGAGGTAGCCGACCGGACCAGCGCCCGCGCCTTTGCCGTTGCGGAAGAACTTGATCAGCATCGGTGGGCGGCCTCGATGATCTGGGCAAGCTGGCGCTCGATGGTCAGCAGGCGGCGGGCAACGGTGAGCGCATCGAGGTCGATACGGCCTGCCAACATCGCGCGGTTCAGCCAGCGGGCGATTTGGTTGAGGTTGCCGCCGATGCGCCCGACGGCCAGCACAAGCGCCGGATCGACGCGGGGGATGGGCTTGCGACGGCGGGCTTCAGTAAGGCCAAGCGCCTCACGCAGCAAGGTCGCAGCAGGCAAGCCAGCGGCCTCGGCCTTGGCGCGCAGCTCGACCTTCTGTGCCGCTGTGCACCGAAAGACGAACGTCTCGGTCAGCGGCTCTTTGGTGCGGGCTTTTCCCGCGCCGGTGGGGTTCGAAGGGGAGGTTTGCCGCCCCTCGCAAGGTCCCGTGTCAGCAGCGCCAGCGTATGACATGGGTCGCCTTGCTGTTTGCTCTTCTGTGGGATCGGTTGCGGTCATAATCTGATGCCTGCGGCTTGGATTTGGGCCTGCGTCACCAGCTTTGAGGCAAGCAATGCCGTCACTTGGTTCCCAGTGATGTGCTTGCACATAGGGCTGCGATCACTGATCCAGCAGGCTAGCCGAGCGTGGTGATCGGCTTGCAGCGTTGCTGTCTTTTCGCGGTCTGCCGCTTGCTTCTCGACATAGGCCTGCCACCGCCGCGACTGGAACCAGTTGTCGGAAAAGCAGACCTTGGAGCAGGTGAAACCTGCGCTGTCGGTCGCGTAGGCTTTGACGGCTTGCAGCAAATACTCCAGTGCGATCCCTTCCTTCATGGCCTCTTCGATCTGGGCAAGGCAGACTGCTTTGCCGCGAAGCCGGTCCGGTGGATACGCCGCCAGAATTTTCTCAGCTTCTTCATCTCCAGCCGCCTCGCGCTTGCGCGTAGGTGGTTCTTTCACAGGTTCAATAGTAAGGTTCGTGTCCCGATTTGGGACTACCCCCGTCTCACTGGTGAGACTCTTCCCACGCGTTTTTGAGACGTTTCCCCCCGTCTCATTTTGAGACGAAACCCCATTAGGACCACTCCCCCAACCCTTAGCGCGAGAACTGGGACCAAGGGTGATGTCGAGGTGCAGTTCATACTGATTGGACCCGCGCCCACCATCGCCATCACCACGGGCATGGCGCGTAACGAGGCCAGATTTCTCCAAGGTCGTCATATGCCGGAATAGAGTGGCGCGGCCCATCTCGCATTCATCCGCCAACCGCTTGGCGCTTGGATTGCACTGGCCGGTTTCTTTGTTGTGGAAGTCTGCCAACTGGATCAGCACGATTTTGGCGGCGGGCTTCAAGCCTTTGACGTTCGCAGCCCATATCAACGCCATCCCACTCATGACGCCACCTGACATGCCAGAAATAAGCTGATTGCATGAAGCCTGCCACCCGATTCTGCGGCTCGGTGTTGTGGAACAAAACCAGATTTCCTTGTGTCAGATTTGTGCCAATAGGAAACATGCGTTCCTGCATCGTTCTGCAAAAGGCTACATTTACTCGCATAACAAGTACCTTTGTCTATTGCTGTTTTTACTGGGGGTCCGTATGTCCGGCGGTGGGACACCCTTCCCCAACGAAGGGCGCATATCTGAGAGGATAGCATCAATGGCTATTGTACAACCGGCAACGCGGCCGGAAAATCCGCGATTTTCTTCTGGCCCCTGTGCCAAACC
>Ga0114998_10004309_pt1 | contig 10406 bp, 8 predicted proteins | sample ArcticOcean_MG_C_5_FD_87044 | JGI IMG/M metagenome (GOLD analysis project Ga0114998, IMG submission 87044) | Marine microbial communities from western Arctic Ocean - ArcticOcean_MG_CB4_138 | ecosystem: Environmental > Aquatic > Marine > Oceanic | place: Arctic Ocean: Canada Basin | collected...
AGAGATTAAAAAACATTAATAAAGAAGTGCATATTATTGAATTATATAAATATTTTAACTTAATTACTTACTTTCATAGCTTTCAATTCCAAGCTACCTACTTCCGCTGCGGTGGACATAACCTCCGCAGCTGAACAACCACAAAGCTATCGGTCTCAGCTAACGTGGACCGCACCCGGCGACTTAAGCCGCACATTACTGGAGGCTTCTCGCAAAATAAATGATGGCCAAAGAGTTAAGGCCCAATCATATCGAGTTTATTTACCACCCCAGCAAACAATAGGTATGAAAAAGATGAGCAAAGATCAATTAAGCCAATTCCCAGTCCCAGAAATTAGCGACCTCCCAGAAGACATTCGAGAGCGCATTCTTGCAGTGCAGGAAAAAGCAGGCTTTGTTCCCAATGTTTTCTTGGCTTTAGCTCACCGAGAGCATGAATTTCGCGCCTTCTTTGCTTATCACGATGCCTTAATGGAGAAAGACCAGGGTTTATCCAAGGCCGAGAGGGAAATGATTGTAGTGGCCACGTCGGGGCTAAATCAATGCCTCTACTGCGTGGTTTCCCACGGGGCGATACTCCGCATTCGCGCGAAAAATCCATTGCTTTCAGACCAACTGGCGACAAATTATCGGAAGGCAGACATCAATCAGCGACAGAGACATATGTTGGATTACGCGATAAAGGTCTCAAGGAACGCGGAACTAGTTGATGAAGAAGATCACGGACACCTCATTAATCAAGGGTTCAGCATTGATGAGATATGGGACATTGGTGCAATCGCTGCGCTATTTGCCCTTTCCAATCGGATAGCAAATATGGCTGCTATTCGCCCAAATGAGGAATTTCATGGAATGGGCAGAAATTAGCAAACCACCGCGCCTCCTATTATTGAGGTGAGATATTAATTGTAATATATTGATTTTTATATTTATTATATTAAATTTTAAATTTTAAATTTTAAATTTTAACGAGAACAACACGAGGAGTGAATTAAACCTCAAATATGCCCCTGTTTTCAGTTCCACAGGATGTGGGGCAAACTGCAATCTACACTTATAAGCTTGCCTAAGTGCGGTAACATCAAAAATATAAGACTGGGGTTTAGGTAGCTATTAAACACCCAAGCTTTTCGGCCAGCGTTTTTGTCGGCATCACCACCGCCATTTAACTAGGTCTTGGAAGTAGCTTCTTCGAAGACGACAATGGCGGCATCGTAACAGGACAAACGCCAGAAGTTCGTAAAGGCTTTTTGCCGCACGGTATTAGAAATTTTGACACGCTCGTTCTGCCCAACAAAGTGGCTCGGTCACAAACAGCCTTTTATCCCCTCTCCTTCTTTTTATTTGTAGCCAAAATATAAGAGCAGAGTTGAAAATTAATACCATCGGTAATTCTGCCGGCATAAGTCACGCTTTGAGGCTTTAAGAATAACTCTACTCGGTCCGACTCGGCGAGAGCTTGAAATCTGGGGTACTGAAACTGAAATCAAGGAAGAATGGCTGGCGGCATCTCAAAAACTTGCCTTAAAGGACAGCTGTAGCCAGAACATTCCTGTCAAAGACTTTTTCAATCTCCAGTCCTGTGTAAACGGCAGCGCCAAGGTCGCCGATCAAACAATTAACCCGCGGACTCTGATATTTTCGACATCGGCTCAGGCACCTCGGTTAGTCGCATTGACCTTGATAAAACCTCATCATCGCCCCTCTCTTACCAAGTAGCGAAGGATACGTTCCTGGCGGCCTTGTGAAAACTGGCATTGACGTACTCGGCGGCGCTTCCGTTTTCATGCCAACTGAGCCATGCACCGGTTTAGCTTTGTGCTACAACAGCAAGCACATGCTAATAAATACTATACCCTCCTTAGATCAGTACCTCTCGACACGAGGCATTTCTAATAATTAGTCTGCCTCTGTGTTTTTAACCCATTTACGTGACGACCACTCATCACTGCTTCCGCCAATGGTCATGCCCCACAAGATCGACCTGATTACAACTCGTGAGATTTTTTACATAGCCATTGAAAAAGAAGTTTGTGGCCTGTACTGAGGACGCGGTCTTAGAACATTTCAACCGGTCGAAGCCCGCCCGGGCGAACGTCTCAATTATTTTGGCCTCACAATTGAGTCTCACGTTACCGTTCAAAGCATCACAGCCATAGGCGCCACTTTCTTCATCGCAAACATAGGCATAGAGAGGGGAATATCCATAGTTGGCGACAATCATTCGATAACTGCGGTTAGAGAAATGGGCTATCGCGGATTTGTCAGAAAAAGCATTATTGGAAATTTAAAACGCCTTTAAGGTGACAGCTACCCCCTGCTATTGGCATGGAGGTGCCGATACCATTCATGGAGATCCCGCTGATGCAATTTAATCGGCCCCAGACCTCGTAGTTTTTATAGATATGGAAGAGCTTACCGATGTATTTAAGACCACATTTCCTTTCGCAACACCGGGCAACCGATACAAGTATTAGAAGGCGATTCGACCATCTACACCTCTCAGATCAGTCATTATCTCATTGAATGGCTGAGCCACCGTTTTTCAAACAGATGGATGGGCAGCTTGTTAGCCGAAGAAGAAATTAGACGCGACAGCTGCGACGTGGGATCGTTGCCCAAAATGCCACCAGCCGCGGCAATGGATACCTGATTCTGACCGGCTGCTGCGAAGTAGTCCTCTATAATGCTATTCAACCTCACAAAGAAGCAAAGCTTCAAGCTGGTGACATCCTTGGCGAAATAGCTGTCATTACTGGCCGTGGGACTCGCAATGCAAGTGTGGTAGCACGAACTCTCCGATAAACTTGTGTGTATTCTCAGAAGAAACATTCAAATCTTTCATCCTATCTGAGGGTTTTTAGGACAAACCCTTAAGGCAATGGACTTTGCGCTCGACAATAGCGCTGCAGCCCCATTCATAGACATAACATCGATCGTGATCGAAAAGCTCAGCCAGACTGGGTAAGCGAAGACATTAGCGCCTAACGGCAGCATTGAACTGGCCAGCAATCAGCGGCCCCTGCTTAACAGAGGATCTGCTACTGCTAACGGTCGCTCAATATACAAAAATGAAGACTACGGAGAACGCTTTTCGCCGAAGATATTTCTGTGCCAGTTCGCTCATTAGAAGGCTGCTCGCTTGTAATGTTTGACAGTAACGCCTTACACAAACTACTCTTACCAATCTCCCGCTAAATTAATTATTGCGCAAACTTCAAGTTGTTGATCGGCATCAGAGTTTTGATTGAAAACTGGGCACTGTAGACATCCTAGATTGGCCTTTTTGACGGCAAGCCATGGTGGCGGTGCGCTCGTTTTTCTAAATCCACCACAGCGGCTCTGAGTTAATCCCCTTTACTGCTATTATGCGTTTTTCACACGAAGCATCTCGAGAAGCTTAAAGATGACAACAATTTCTAATCAACAAATCTTGGCAATGAATGATGCTGAAGAATCAGAAAACCGCATTCACAGCGATGAAATCGCTGAAAAATATGGATTCACCGGCGCACTCGTCAGCGGCGTCAATGTGTTTGGTTATCTAACCCAGTCGCTGGTTAAAGCATTCGGCCCCGCATTTCTGAAACAGGGAATAATGGACGTCATTTTCTTAAAGCCAGCTTACCAAGACGACTTACTCACCATCAAAACTGAAGAATCTAGATCTGAAACGAGCAAGCGTAATTGCGTAACCAGTCTGAGCAATGAGAAGGGCCTGCTTTTGGCAAAACTGGAATCATGGCTGCCCCGCGAGCTGCCCCCGGTAAACGCGCTTGCTGCTATGGTCTGCGAGCACAAAGAAATTGTTAGGGCCGAGATCGAGTGGGATCTAATCGTTCTACAAAGACCTGCTCCGGCTTTTACATGGCAGCCAAGCCATGAAGAAAATCAAGAACATGTCACTGCTCAGCGAGACCGGGCAGCCTGCTATGAGGGCACCGCGGGGCACATCCACCCTTACTTTCTGCTTGATGCCTGTAACCAAGCGCTGATGCGACTATTTGTCCTGCAGGCATGGATCCACACCGGTAGCAAAATCACATTACGCGCCCCGCTGTTAGTTGGTCAGTCAATTGAGATAAAAACAGTACCTATCGATAAATGGGAACGAAAAGCGCATCAATTCATAAAGCTCTACATTGCCATGTTCGTCGAAGGAAAAGTAGTCGCCGAAATCGAACATACCGCCATTTTCAGAATTGCTAGCTGAAGCTGGCTTTCTCAACAATCCACTACAACCTTGCGGCCCAAAACAGCTCACCCTATGCCGCGGATCATTTGAATAAGTCTCCCTAAGTTATCAGCACTGATAAGTTGCTTATGACCTAGTGGGGCAGCTTCCAGCCCATAGATCCTTGATCACTCTACAACTTGGCCCTTCTAGCAGCTCTACCCTTCTAATAACCTAGCCCATCTGATAGAGAGGTCTTTAGATATCCTAGCGCATCTAATACGCACCCATGACAGACTTCTCTCCCCGTCGATAGTTTTCTTTCCCTGCCTATATTCTCTCCCCGCCCATAAATGGTAACCTCGAGTAATTCAAATAATCCTAAGAAATATGACCTTCTCCTTTCGCTAAGTCTGGACCTCTAATTATGCTTCTACGAAAGATCGCGCGGATTACTAAAATTATATCTCTCACCAGTATAGTAAGCTCTTTTGCTACACATTCTTTTGCAGATACATTGGCTGAAAAAGTGCTGCCACTGCGAGAACGAGCAGAGATCACTAACAGCATCATTAAACAACGGCTCGATGAACTTGTACCACTGGTTATGCGCCAAGCTGGAGTGGATGCATGGGTAATCATTGCCAGAGAATACAATGAAGACCCTGTTCTTAAGACTATGCTGCCAGCGACCTGGCTAAATGCTCGCAGACGAACGGTTTTACTTTTTATCGATCATGGCGATGCTCGGGGTGTAGAGCGCATGGCAGTTGCCAGATATGCCGTCGGTGATTTATTTCCCGGCGTTTGGAACCCAGAGGAGCAGCCAGATCAATACGCCCGTATCGCGAAAATTCTTGGCGAGTTTAATCCTCAAAAAATAGCTTTAAATTACTCAGACACATATGCTCTCGCCGACGGACTGACTTTTTCAGAACAGCGTGATTTTAGCAACGCACTATCCCCGCAACTGCGAGAGCGTATAGTGTCTGCTGAAGAAGTTGCGGTAGGCTGGCTTGAAACCCGACTTCCAGAGGAAATCGCCGTCTACAAAGATGTAATGGATATTGCCTACGGCATAATCAAAGAAGGATTTTCCAGCGAAGTCGTCAGCGCCGGTGAAACAAGCACTACGGATCTGGAGTGGTGGTTCCGCCAGCGAGTATCCGACCTTGGCCTAGGCACATGGTTTCATACGAGCATCGAAGTAGAAAGGTCAGATAACTCGGTTGCGAACATTACGGCTAATAATCTCGACCCAGAAATTCTATACAAGGGCGACCATGTCCATATCGACTTTGGCATCTCTTATCTCAATTTGCAGACCGATACTCAGCAGAATGCGTACATACTGAACGATGGTGAGAATGATGCGCCCCGATCATTAAAGATCGCGTTGAAAGCTGGCAATGATCTGCAAGACATTCTCACCAATAACTTTGAAGTCGGTCGAACTGGAAACGAAATCCTCAAAATGACCCGCTATGAATCTCTGGCAAGAGGCATCGGGCCAATTATTTATACCCACCCTATTGGGCTTCATGGCCATGCTGCCGGCACAACTATCGGCATGTGGGATAAGCAAGAAGGAGTGCCAGGCACCGGTGATTATCCTATGAAAGCGAATACAGCTTATTCAATCGAGTTGACCGCATTGGTAGACAGCCCCGAATGGAGTGCCGAACCGATGCGAATGAAATTAGAAGAGGATGGCTTTTTTGATGGCGAGGCTTTCGAGTATATTCAGCCGCGCCAAACCGAATATCACATCATCCGGTCACAATAGAGTCTCTGTTCTCATTGAAGAAAATAGCTATGCCACTTGGGTTTTCTTTCACTCCTAGTGCATGAGATTCAAGTCGATTCAAGTCGATTCAAGACCATTGTTCAGAAGGCAAGAAATACTAGCACTGCCGGCCAAAATAATGCCGATGCAGAAAGAACCGCCTATAAAATTGTTGATGTTGCAATAAACACAGAGCTATCCAACTTCATTGCTGACCGTTTACTGCAACTCAAAGTGTTCTTGGATATGTTCAAGGACTCTAAATGGGATGTCAGTGCTACCGAACGCGAAATCACCATGAACGCTATGACCTTCTTTAGTAAGCCCATAGATTTGATCCTGATCTTATCCTAGGCATCGGATTTCTCAACGATATGATGTTTGTAAAAATCATTGCCAGAGAACTCTGGATCGAGCTCGCAACCTACAATGAGTTTTGCGGATTTTGTCTCGCCGAAAAAGAGATATTATCAGCGCCCGCAGCAGACACTGAACAAAATCGCGATCAATGGCTCGGGGCTAAAAGGAATCAATTACAAGGGGGAATAGAATCTGCCCGAGGCTAACTGGACGATCGCGGCTCTATTTTACAGCTTTTATAGAATGACGCTGCGTGATGTCGAGTTATTCTTCTTTTCGATGATCATCATCACGCTAGAGAACACGGTTGGAGCATCCTCTGTGTCGCGCTTTAGCGATGTCGCACGGCACCTTGGAAGACACCTTAACTATCCCCTCAACTATCCCCTCAACTATACCCTCAACTATACCCTCAACTACAACAAATGAGGTTAGTACCCTAGCCGCAAATTGGGATACCTAACCATCGCTAAAAAAGTCAAGGGTAGAGGCAATGACAATAACAAAGCTTCCTGCGCAACCCCATCAGGTCTTTGCAAACGCTGCCGCAACAAAAAATGACATTTACTAAAGACAAGCGCTGCTAAAACATCTAGCCAACACCTTGTGCTTATTCTAGACGGCAAACGAAATTAACAAGCAGTCTGAATAAGGCCCGAGACCAAGACTTCTTCTGGCCCTCGCATTACCTAGCTAACTCTATCTTTCCTTGGCCTATTCCCACACTTTCTCAGTTCTTTTCTTAGGCTGCCACGCCCGCTTCAACTTGTGGCTTTAGTACCCGGCCAGTTCCGCGGACCATCACCAAAAATACGGTTTTACTACTCTCTTTTTGTTCTTTAGGCTGTTAGTCTTGCTTTCAGAAAAAAAATGAAAGGCAACCGCCAGAGGAGTAAAGTTGGGACAATCCAACCGTAACGATAAGATGCTTTCTAAGTCAAAGGCGTTAGCATTAGCTGTGCGCAAGGATACTAACGTCCTTGCAGAAGAAGCCTCACGACTTCGAGATGAGCATCATCTCAATATAGTCAGCTACTCCCGCAAAGTGTTTATACCGCTGACCCAGCTTTGTCGCGATGTCTGCCATTACTGCACCTTTGCAAAGACCCCAAAATATATAGGCCAACCTTATCTAAGCATGGAACAGGTGCTGGAACTGTGTCATGAAGGGGCTAAGATGGGCTGCCAAGAAGCTCTTTTTACTTTAGGTGAAAAGCCGGAGCTGCGATACAAATCAGCACGGGAGGCACTGCAAGAACTAGGCTATGACAATACAATTGACTATGTTCACGCTGTTGCCAAGAGAGTTTTAACTGAAACCGGCCTTCTCCCTCATATAAATGCCGGAAACATGACAGCTCTGGAGCTGCGAAAAATGCGCAACGTTAGCGCGTCAATGGGCATAATGCTCGAGTCTACCTCCACCCGCCTAACCGAAAAAGGCATGCCTCATTACGGTTCACCCGATAAAGACCCCGCTGTCAGACTTGAAACACTGCGCTTAGCAGGCGAAGAAAAAATACCCTTCACCACAGGCATATTAATAGGTATTGGCGAGACACGACGCGAGCGGATTGAATCATTTTTAGCGATCAGAGAGTTACATGAAGAATACGGCCATATTCAAGAAATCATCGTCCAGAATTTCCGAGCTAAACCAGAAACCAAAATGGCGCTGGCACCAGAGCCAGATTTAGAAGACCTAATTTGGACTATCGCCGTCGCGAGATTGATATTTGGCGCAGAAATGAATATTCAGGCACCACCTAACCTAAGTCCTGGCGTGCTGCCAAAACTGATTGCTTCTGGCATAAATGACTGGGGCGGTGTTTCACCGTTAACCCCCGACCATGTAAACCCGGAAGCGCCGTGGCCCCACTTGGATAAACTTGCTAACGAGACCGCTACTGCCGACAAATTTCTTGAACAACGCTTGACCATTTATCCCGCTTATATAAAGCAAGCCGAGACATGGATTTCTGATGAAGTTCGACCTAAAGTTTTGCGCCAAGCCGATGCTGATGGTTTCGCTAAGCGAGATGACTGGCAAACGGGTGAATCCAGCGCCACACCCTACATCGAAACAGAGTTACTCGCTAAACCAGTTTCTGAAGCTTCTGTCAGCGAAGATGTAATCAAAATTGTTAAAAAGTGCTTAGCCAAAGACGAGCTTACGAAAAGCGAGATAACTCGACTTTTTGAGTCTCGCGGCCCTGACTTCAGCTACATTGCCCAACAGGCAGATTCACTTAGACGTAAGCTCTGCGGAAACACCGTCAGCTACGTTGTTAATCGAAACATCAACTATACCAATGTCTGTTACTTCAAATGCCAGTTTTGCGCATTTTCGAAAGGCAAAGCCAGCGAAAATTTGCGTGGAAAACCTTATGACATCGACGCCGAGGAAATCGCGCGACGCTGCCAAGAAGCTTGGAGTCGCGGCGCTACTGAAGTTTGCCTGCAGGGTGGCATCCATCCTGATTACACCGGCCAAACCTATCTCGACATTCTGGCTACCGTACGCGAAGCAACCCCAAAAATGCACATCCATGCGTTCTCCCCTCTTGAAGTTTGGCAAGGCGCTAAAACCCTTAAGATAAGCTTGGAGCAGTTTTTGATTAAGCTTAAAAACGCTGGCTTGGACACGCTTCCCGGTACCGCAGCTGAAATTCTTCACGATGATATTCGAGCCAAAATTTGCCCAGACAAACTCAATTCAAGGCAATGGTTACAAGTGATGGAAACCGCTCATAGAGTAGGATTCAGAACCACTTCCACGATTATGTATGGACATGTTGAGACTAGCGAACATCTGGCCGCTCACCTGCTGCATTTGCGGTGCTTACAGCAAAGGACGGGAGGCTTTACTGAATTTGTCCCACTTCCCTACGTGCCTATGGAAGCGCCCATGTATTTAAAAGGAAAGTCTCGCAAGGGGCCAAGTTTCAGAGAATCTGTTCTGATGCACGCAGTCTCTCGACTGGTTTTTAATGACTTAATCCCCAACATTCAAACATCTTGGGTGAAAATGGGATACGACGGTGTTCAAGCCTGTTTAAATTCCGGCGCCAATGACCTTGGTGGAACTCTAATGAACGAAAGCATCACCAGAGCCGCCGGAGCTGATCACGGCCAAGAATGGTCACCCGTAATGCTGGAACAGCTAATAGTCAAATTAGACCGCACGCCTCGAATGCGTAACACACTGTATGGAAATGTTGATAACAGCCGCATAGAGGCAGCAAACACCGCGCAGGAGCTTAGCGAAATTATCAATACTTCTGCTCTAAAATTGCAACGCAGCAAAAAACTCAATATTCTTGCTCAGCAGATTTAAGCGCGATAGGAATTACCTAAGCCCAGAGGCCAAATTACCGGTTTAAGAGTCGAATTTTTTGCACCTCAAATACAGCTTTTATGGCTAGTTATAAATCTCTCAGGCATAGAGGGTTATAATTTGTCGAGACAAAACCCGAAGGCTTTATGTAGTAGAGAAATCCAAAACCCTCATCCGGCCGTAGTTGGCCCGGTGAAAACTAATTTTTAATAGGACACAAAACAGTTTATGAAGATTGCAATAACCGGTGCCAATAGTAGTGTTGGGAAAAACTTATTAATCCAACTAGCCACAATCCCAGATTTAGAAATCATTGCCGGAGTAAGGTCCAAATCCGCATTTGAATCATTGCCCAAAGGCGCGTCCATTACACCCGCCGTTATTTCCTATGCCGATGTCGACAGCCTCGCGTCAGTGTTAGCGGGCGCCGATTGCGTTATACATCTGGCAGGAATCTTAATAGAGACCAAGCATTCGAACTATGCTAGCGCTAATGTAGCCGCCACAGAAACTGTTGTTGAAGCGGCTAAACGCAATAAAGCTAAGCACATTATCTTTATAAGTGTTGTTGGTGCATCACCTGATTCCAATAATGCGTATTTTCGTTCAAAAGGCACTGCAGAAAAATTAGTTAGCCAATCTGGCATACCTTCGAGCATTATCCGCACGCCTATCTTGCTTGGCCGCGGATCTGCAGGAACCAACTCTCTAAAGTATGCAACGGCTAAAGACAAAACCAGCATCCTAGG
>Ga0114998_10004313_pt1 | contig 10404 bp, 13 predicted proteins | sample ArcticOcean_MG_C_5_FD_87044 | JGI IMG/M metagenome (GOLD analysis project Ga0114998, IMG submission 87044) | Marine microbial communities from western Arctic Ocean - ArcticOcean_MG_CB4_138 | ecosystem: Environmental > Aquatic > Marine > Oceanic | place: Arctic Ocean: Canada Basin | collected...
CAATCTTCCGCGTGGGGCACAAAAACTGGCCCCAACAAAGCGTCAAATCTGATACGCCTTTAAAATTTGCGACAATGTCAGAAATGTCTAGATGGTTGAGATCAATACGCGGCGGAACCATGACATAAAAATCAGAAAAATAACGATATTACAGTGAGTTAAACCATAATTCCGGGTGCCGATGGAATTAAGCCTGCGTCGGCCTCGGAGGCAAACCTATCGTATTTGTTATTTCCAATAATGCGCCGAAGTGACGCTTCCAAAATTGACGTATCATTTTCTTTGCGAACCGTCTTGACTGCGCTGTTAAATTTTAATAAGTATTACAAATACTAATTAAATTATAAATCAGAAAACTCTTGATAGAAGTCAATCGCCATTAAAAAAACCAAACGATATGACGCCCACGCTGGGCAATTTAATCTTTGGTCAGGAAGCGGAATGAACCAAGTTATGACAAGACATGCTTTGATCATAACGTTCTTGATTTGGGCTGGCGTATGTATCGGTGCAAACATGATCGCGGCACCGGCAAAATTTCATGTGGCGGATTTGACGTTACCTGTCGCGTTACAGGTCGGGCGCGTCCAATTCCAATGGATTAGATATTTTGAAGTTATCATGGCAAGTCTGGCACTGCTGTTCGTTCTCGCAGCACCGGCGCGCGTTAAGAGGCTCTTAGGGATTGCAATTGCAATATTTGTTGTTCAAGGCGCCGTAATTTTACCGCTGCTTTCAGCACGGACCGATCTGGTAATTACGGGGCAATATACAGGCGGGTCATATATGCACATTTACTTTATTATCTGTGAGTTTATTAAAATCATAACGCTCATAAGCGGGGCAATTTTTGCCATGCCTGTGAAAACAGAAAGCGTTCGACATGCGGATACCTGACACCGCAAATGGGCCACTTAAAGCCCGATTGATCTATGAACCCGCTGAAAAGGTAATCACAAGATGGCTCGCGTCTGCTGTTGTCGATTTTAAGAACAATCTTTTTAAATCTCTTGCCTATGGCGGCGGATTGTTTGTGGCTGGCTGGATCTCTTTGACGTTGCTTTGGTATTTTGACCTTGGTTGGGCTCTGCTGCCCATAATCGCAGGCGGCATGCTTATTGGGCCCTTGGCTGCAGTTGGCACTTACCGCCTGAGCCGGCGCGGACAAGGCGCAGGCGGCGGTGGTATCGCGTCACCCAGTCAAGTCGTGCTCATCGGAATCATCTTGATGGTTTTCGCTTTGGCATGGATCAGGGCCGCGACACTAATTTTTGCAATCTTCTTTGGCCTTCTGCCCTTTGCAGGGTTCATGGAAACAATGGTAACCCTCCTATCTTCGCCGCATGGGATAGCTATGGTTATCGTGGGCAGCATCACTGGTGGACTTTTTGCAGCGCTTGGTTTTGCTGTTTCGGTCTTTTCCATCCCTATGCTCATTGATCGGGAGATTGATTGTTTTTCTGCCATGGGGCTGAGCTTTAATGCGACCACACATAATTTCAAACTGATGACCCTATGGGCCGCGGTCATATGTGTTGCTGTGTTGATCGGGGTGGTCACTGGCCTTGCTGGTCTCATCGTGATCTTTCCGTTGTTGGGCTATGCCTCTTGGCATGCTTACTGCGATCTTTTCAAAGGAGAAACAGCGTGACTTTAACCCTACCTGATGGGGCGGTTAAATATGCCCAGACCAAAACTTTCACAGAGACAACGGTTCCAAAGTCTTTACTTCGGGATCATAGCACGAAACCGAATTCTTGGGGTCTGATTGTCGTGGAAACCGGAACGCTCATCTATACGCGCATTGAGCAGCCCGAGCAGGTCGTCGAGGTTGGCTCACCGGGTGTGATCGTCCCTGCTGAATTACACAAAATTGCAACCAAAGGTGCTGTCAGATTTCACGTTGAATTCTACCACGACCCAGATGCCGACACGTCCCACCGTGATAATGAAAAGGTCGCAATATGAGTGTTTCTTACAAGGTGGAAATTTGCATCATTTTTATCATCACGCTGTTGGTTTTTGTTCTGGGTGTAGCGATCCTCGGATATGGGCGGCAAACAGGATATGTGCTCCATGGATATATGATCGCCCTGACCGCTGGGTGGGGTTTGGTACATTTGATTAACCGCGCCAATGAGCCCGAGCCCAAGCTTCCACTTGAATACAACGATGCCGCATGTAAGTGGGGGGTACTTGCATGCTTTGGCTGGGGATTGATTGGGTTTACGTTAGGTGACATTCTTGCATGGCAACTGGCCATTCCATCCTTGAATGGTGACATGTTCTGGTCCAACTTCGGGCGCATTCGGCCCATCCACACCACATCCGTAATCCTTGGTTCCGCCGGTAACGCGCTAATTGCGACCTCGCTTTATGTTGTTCAGCGCACCTCGCGCACGCGATTGGCTAGCGAAGTATTGCCTTGGTTTGTGCTCGTTGGCTACAACCTGTTCGTCTTTCTGGCAGTCACCGGTTATCCGATGGGGATTACCCAATCCAAGGAATACGCCGAAGCTGAATGGTACGCAGATCTGATTCTTGTGTTCGCATGGGTTGGGTACCTGATGCTGTACATGCGCACGTTGGCCAGACGGGCAGAACCACACATCTATGTCGCCAACTGGTACTATATGGGCTTCATTGTCGTCATCGCGATGCTGCACGTGGTTAACAACCTCAGCATGCCTATCGATATTTCTTACGCCAAAAGCTATTCACTTTTTGCGGGCGTCCAAGACGCCATGACCCAATGGTGGTATGGTCACAATGCCGTGGGCTTTTTGCTGACAGCAGGTTTCTTGGGGATGATGTATTATTTCCTCCCTAAAGCAGTGAACCGTCCTATTTTTTCGTATCGGCTGTCGATCATCGGCTTTTGGGGGATTACGTTCCTTTATCTGTGGGTCGGCTCACACCACTTACACTACACCGCACTTCCCGACTGGGTGCAGTATCTTGGTATGAGCATGTCGATAATCCTACTGGTGCCAAGCTGGGGTACTGTCTTCAACGGTATTCTCACCATCAACGGCGCTTGGGATAAGGTGCGCACCGATCCGGCGGTCCGCTTTATGATGGTTGCGATGTTGTTCTATGGGTTGACCACATTTGAGGGGTCGTTTCTTGCCATACGACCTGTAAATACCCTCAGTCATTATACTGATTGGACGGTTGGGCACGTGCACGCGGGTGCGCTTGGCTGGGTCGCATTCATGACGTTCGGTGCCATGTACAAAATGGTCCCATGGATCTGGCGGCGCGAGGGCACTTATTCTCTTAGGTTAGAGGCATGGCACTTTTGGCTCGCGCTGTCGGGAACACTGATTTACGTTGGTGCGATGTGGAACAGTGGCATTACCCAAGCGCTGATGTGGCAAACATATGATGCCAACGGGAACTTCGTTTATGCGTTCATCGATACAGTTGAAGCTATGCGCCCCTACTATTTTGCACGCGCGATTGGTGGGTTGCTCTACCTGATCGGTGCCTGCCTAGGGGCATACAACATTTACATGACAGTAAGAGGCCCAGGGATGGCTCCAGCACCTGCTGCGCAACGCCCTGTCCTGCAACCAGCAGAGTAGGAATATGAGCACAAGACATCAAAAGCTCGAACGCAGCGGGATCGGGTTTGCCGTATCGATCCTTTTCGTTGCATCGCTCGGTGGTCTGTTTGAAATCGCACCACTGTTCACAATTGAAAATACGATCGAAAAAGTTGAGGGAATACGGCCCTACACGCCGCTCGAACTGGCTGGTCGAGACATCTATGTGCGTGAAGGCTGCTATGCGTGCCATTCGCAAATGATCCGCACTTTGCGATCAGATGTGGAACGTTATGGACACTTTAGCCTTGCAGCCGAAAGCATGTACGACCACCCCCCCTGGCTGATTTAGGAGCGGTGGATTTAATCCTAGCACAAGGACTGTCAATTTTGCCCTGATGTTTACCCAACCATCCGCACGGCACATGCGCGCATTTGAGGACAATATCTATTGCATATTGCGGTATCACAAATATCCAGACTTGCGCCGGTACGGGCAATGTTCTCGGCTATTACGGGTCCTATGCCGCTGACCTGTGTGATTATCAGAACGCAAAGTTGTGGCAGTTATTTTTATTTTGACAGTGAATTCTCCCAAAAGAGTTAAAAATTAACGTCGTCACCACCTTTAAGGTCAAGCAGTGCGCGCGCCTCATCGGGGCTGGCAATCTCGAGCGATAGCCCAGTAAGGATTTGCCGGATTTTAGTCACTTGATCTGCATTAGATCGGGCCAGTTCTCCCGGTGCAATCCACAGCGAATCCTCAAGACCAACGCGCACATTCGCGCCCTGCGCCGCACCCTGTGCAGCCAGTGACATCTGGCTGCGACCCGCCCCAAGGATTGACCATTGATAGTTTTGACCAAACAAGCGGTCTGCCGTGCGCTTCATATGCATCAAGTCTTCGGGGTGACCGCCAATCCCCCCCAGCAGACCAAACACTGATTGGATGAAAAGTGGGGCTTTGGCCAATCCCCGGTCAACAAAATGCGCCAGATTGTACAAGTGGGAAATATCATAGCATTCAAACTCGAAACGGGTGCCGTTGTCATTGCCAATCCGCAAAATGGTCTCAATGTCCTGAAAGGTGTTCTTAAAAACCAGATCCTACGATTTTTCTAGGTTTTCGCGTTCCCAGTCATGGGTGAAATGTGCAAAGCGGTCAAGCATTGGGTACAGACCAAAATTCATTGACCCCATGTTTAAAGACGCCACTTCAGGTTTGAACCTTGTTGCCGGCAACATGCGTTCTTGAACTGTCATATGCGGGCTGCCTCCGGTAGTGATATTGATCACCGCATCAGTAGATTGTTTAATCCGTGGTAAGAATTGTTCGAACACGGCTGGGTCTTGTGTGGGTTTACCGGTTTCGGGATCACGGGCATGCAAATGCAATATAGACGCCCCGGCTTCGGCCGCACCAATCGCAGCTTTGGCGATATCATCTGGGCTCACCGGTAGATAGGGCGACATGCTGGGGGTGTGAATAGCCCCTGTAACTGCACATGTCACAATAACTTTGCGTTTGTCTTTTCCCATTATGTTAAAGCCTTTGTTTTTGTTTATGCGCAGCCAGGGCTGCAAGCTGTCTATCGCGCCAATACTGACGCTGGGCGACACGATCCATGGTCAATTCAACCCGCCGCGCATGATGCAACGGTGCCATGGCTTCTTCATCCCAGTTGGGTGGTTGCGATTGCTCTTGCGCCATGTTTTGGTACATCTGGCCATAGCGCTTGGCATAATCAGCCAAACCACCCGGCGCGTTGAGATCAATTGTTTCAAACGGTCCCATAAAAGACCAGCGCAGACCCAAACCATCACGCACCGTTTTGTCGATGTCATCAACTGTGGCAAACCCACCTTGCGCCAAACGCAAAGCTTCATTTAACATGGCGCCCTGCAGGCGGTTTAAAATAAATCCGGGAATTTCTTTTTGCAATGTCACAGGTGTTTGATCGATGCTGGCCATGATTGCTGCTGTGGCCTTTGTGACATGTGGATCTGTCCATTCCGACGGTGAAATTTCAACTACGGGAACAAGATGTGGCGGATTTACCGGGTGGGCCACAAGCACCCGATTCCGGCCTGTGAGATGGGCTGAAAACTGCGAGGCCATAAATCCTGAAGTTGAGCTGGCTAAAATTGTCTTTTGGGATGTCATCGCGTCAAGCTCGGAAAACAGATCTTGTTTGACCTGTAGAATTTCAGGTCCACACTCTTGTACATAGTCGACTTCTGACACAGTCTCGTTCAAGTCACTTTTATACGTTATCCGCGCCAGAATTATTTGTGGGTCTGCACAAAGGTTATGTTGCTCCAGAATCTTTAGCTGCGTGGCCAGCACGTCGGGCGCGCCTTTCAGCGTGGCGAGATTAATATCTTGCACGATAACCTGCCATCCTGCCCGAGCGAAGACTATTGCCCAGCTGCAGCCGATCAGGCCGGCACCGACAACCGCAACGATACCGGGACCACTGATTCTGATATCGGACTTTTTTGCAAAGGTGGTCATGGTTGCAATCGCGCTGTCATAACTGCAGTCGTACCAACAATGTTGGTCTCGCCAGTTGCGCGGGCCGCAATGTGGTCACGGGCCCTCAGGGCCTCTAGCGCCGATGTGTGGTGACACATGTTCTGTCCTTTATGCTTTTCAGCTATGGGGTCTGAACCAACCAAATAGCCCGCCTGCACCAACAGCATTTCGATAGCTCCTATTATTAAGTCAGACTTAACAGCAATGTAAATTGTTCGGTGAAAATCCCAAGTACTTTGCGGACACTCATCGTTGTTTCCTTTAGCAATTGCCGGTAACTTGTTTTATACTGGATTTCCAAGTGAACTAATTCAACGATCGTGATCTGCGTCGTTTTTTTTCCATCAGTAGGCATTCTAGAAACACCCGACTACCACAAATGTCCCGTTTGCCCTTATGTGTTGGAAACGGCACTGTTGCCACCCAGTTTTGATGGAAAATCAACGCTTTGTAAGTTTGCAATGATTTAAAGGTTTTACTGACCAGCATTGCGAAATGAAATATTTTTCACATAGATAGTCTGTGGAAAGCCCGTAGTGTAATTTTCATTGGGCCGCACATTAGCTGTCTCTTCCTGGATGGTCACATAGACCCTCGTCGTTCGGCGCCTTTTCTGGCAAGATCGGCTTTGGGGGAAATATTCAGACGGCAGACCCCAATATTTGTTCGACGTCATAGCGAGGCGACAACGACACCAAAGACCCGGGCGGCCATTCAGGCGAGGGATGAACCTGCGTGGGTCTTGGCAGAACGCCACGCAACCACTGAGCAGACTGTCTGGAAATGGCGCAAACGCGACAGTGTTCAGGATCATAGCCACACAGCCTCCACTGTCTTCAGACCACCCTCACACCAGCGCAAGAGGCCATGGCGGTGGCTCTGCGTGAAACGTAACTGTGGTTACTGGACGATCTATTGGCTTTAGTGTGCGAGCTTTTCAATCTGACTGTGTATCGTTCGGGTTCAGATCGTTGTCTGGGTCGGCGTGGAGTGGGACGTCTTCGTCATCGTAAGGCCAAGGATGACACACGTAAGCACAGTGGATCTAAAGTGTGTGAGCCCGGATATACCCACATTGAGGTGAAATATCCGCCACACATGGCCAATGGGACGTTGCGAGCATATCTCTTTGTGGCGATCAACAGGGCCAGCCGCCGGGTCTTCATTGCCATGTATCGCAACAAGACAGCCGCAACTGCCTGGCGCTTTCTAGGCGATCTGGAACGTAGATGCCCGATCCGTATCCGTGCCATTTTAACCAATTATGGCAAGGCGTTCACCGGCCGCCTTTTCGGTGTGCGCAGGCGCGCTGCAACACGACAGAACGCGTTTGATACGCTTTGCTTAATTTTCGGTATTTAACACCGGCTGACCCCGCCAAGATCGCCGCAAACCAAAGGCATGGCCGAGCGGTTCAACGGCTGTATAGAGGACGTGTTGGAAAGCCTGCATTTTAGATTAGGCGAACGGCTTGGGACGCCGCTGCACTGCTAAGTCTGGCTTTACAACCACCCGCTTGCACAATCAGCTTTGGGCAGAAAAACGCCCTTGCACGCCATGAAACAATAGCACAAGCTTAAACTGCTATTGTTTACCAAACAGCCATATTACCTAACGGGAAGTGACAAGTAGGCCCATATTTTTAATGTGGCGGGGCGAGACAGTAATTAATTGAAGTAGCTAAGGCCGACCAAGGGTACGTCGTGATTAGATTTTTTTAGACACATACCGTCTCCATTGCTCACAGTCTGAGACCTGATAAATTGGTGTCGGTAGTTTCGAGTGATGTATAGTACAACAGGGTTCAAACATGACAATGATACAAACTGCCAAAAAATTCTTGGAAGCATGTGAAAAGGGAAAGCGCTTGCCGCGGATGAGTCTCGCGGTGTAGTCTTTGCTTTCGCAGTCATCAGCACCCCGCCAATCGACGATGGCCACCATGACTCATCCTCAACCAACTATGTCTATTCGATCGAATTTGATAGGCCAAAGATTGGGCGTCTGGTTTAGATTTGGAACGATACATACTAATACCTAAAAGTATGAATGTGGTTTGCTCAAAGCTTGGTCTTGTTTGCAAACAACATCATTTGATAACGATGGTGAGTAAGGAATGTGATATTGGCTTGGTTAGAAAGTATTCATCCGGCAAAGCGCGGGGCGGTCCTGCTCGTTTGCGGCATATCAGTCTTTGGGTTTTCCGATAACCTTACCCTATTAGTTTCAGATCAAGTTGGCGTAGGTCAATTCCACTTTAGTAGATCGTTATTCGCTATGTTGATGGTTGCATTTCTTGGTCGCATCCTTGGCGTTGCCGTTATACCCAGATATTGGAAACCAGTATTGGCACGAACTGTTTTTATGGTCACGGCTATACTGCTCTATTTTGGCGTGATGCCGATGATGCCTATCGCCGAGGCTGGGGCTGGCCTTTTTACTTCACCAATCTTTGTATTAATTTTTTCGACTATCCTTTTCAGGGAACGCATTGGTTGGCGTCGGATAGTAGCGGTTATTATGGGCACGTTTGGCGTAATGCTGGTTTTTAGGCCCGGCAATGAGGGCTTTTCTTTGTATCACACGCTGCCAGTGATGGCGGGGGCTTGTTATGCTATGGGATCAATTATTACCTTTCGCTACCTGCGCGATGAGAGCGCACTTGCGATTTTGATGAGTTTTATTGTGAGCATTGGGGTCTGTGGTGCTGTGGTGACAACCACGTTCACTGTTTTGCCAGTGTCTTCTGAACTGCTTGAACAAGCCCCTTTTTTATTCAAGGGTTGGCAGACTACTGATGACTTATTCTGGCTATGGATGTTACTAATTGCCGCTGGTGCTTCGATTGCTTTATCCCTGATGACAAAAGCTTATCAATTAGCAGAGACAAGTTATTTGGCTATTTATGAGTACGCCTATCTAATCTCGGTTGGGCTTTTTGGTTGGCTCTTTTGGGGGATTGTACCGGGAATAATCAGTGTGGTTGGTATACTCCTAATTATTCTTGCTGGTGTTATAATAGTGATAGCGCAGCAGCAACCTGAGGAAAAAAATTAATGCCCGCATTCGTTTGAAAGGTGCAGTTGGCCACTATTGCTCCCACCTGTTTTACAGCGATAAGGCCGCGCAGCAAGATCAGTAAACAATTTGCACGTTTTATCTTGTTATAAAATGAAGCGAATGGGCAAGAACGCCGGGAAAAAAATGAGGAGTTAGTGCCCCTTGCAGCATTTACTTTTGGGAAAAATACAGCACAAAATATCTCTATACTGGGCGTCGTTGAGTACCCGAAGATCATATCGACGTTTAGGAGGAAATTGATTCAAGTTCTCACATGAACCGTTCAGATTTTCTGTCCCTTGAGGACCGCCGCAAACTTCTGGCGTGTGTGGAGCGACAGCGGGAGGATCATGGCGTTACACGGCGGGCAAATGCGCCTTTACTGTGAGGTGGTCCTGCTTTTTAGGACAGTTTTGCGGCTTGTCTAAGATGCATCTGTTTGCTGTTCATGCCGCTTTTCGTATCTGCGCTCGGGTGCAGGATGCCGGGTCTGGCGTGCGTTTGTCGAGGGGGGTGTGAGGCCGCTCAGAGTTGTAAAAGCCGATCCAGTCGTCGCTGATCCGTTTGGCTTGAAAGCCGTTGGTGATCTCGTGCAGATACACAGCCTCCTGCTTCAGGGACCGCCAGAGCCGCTCGGTGAAGATATTGTCCAGTTACCTTCCTCGGCCGTCCATTGAGATCTTGATCCCGGCCTTCGTCAGGGTCGTGATCCAGTCAGCGCCTGTATATTGGCTGCCCTGAGCCGTGTTCATGATCTCGGACTTGCCATATTTGGCGATGGCTTCTTGCAATGCTTCAACGCAAAAGCTGGCGTCCAGCGTATTTAAAAGCCGCCAGGACAGCACTTTGCGCGTCGCCCAATCCATGATTGCCACCAGATACAGAAAGCCGTTTTTGACTGGAATGTAGGTAATGTCGCTGCACCAAACCTTATAAATCAATAAAAACAATATTTTAACCTCTAAAACTGCAAATAAATAGAGGTTTTTTGACATTTATTTTTGCAGCTTATTATTTGCCACTTTGACAACCATTAAAAATCGCGCAGCGTACCGACAACAGGTCGGGGTTCATTGCCAAGTAAGTCCATGATTGGATCACCGCTGTGGGCTCTAAAACCGCCTACATTGATCCAGGTTCACCATGGGAAAACGGTTACTGTGAGAGCTTTAATGCCCGCTTTCGAGATGAGTTGTTAAACGGTGAAATCTTTTACTCGCTCAGAGAAGCACAAATCCTAATCGAAAGGTGGCGACATCA
>Ga0114998_10004315_pt1 | contig 10401 bp, 7 predicted proteins | sample ArcticOcean_MG_C_5_FD_87044 | JGI IMG/M metagenome (GOLD analysis project Ga0114998, IMG submission 87044) | Marine microbial communities from western Arctic Ocean - ArcticOcean_MG_CB4_138 | ecosystem: Environmental > Aquatic > Marine > Oceanic | place: Arctic Ocean: Canada Basin | collected...
CGAGACCCAAATAACTTGGATAACGTGATGTTTCATGTGGTGGATAGATGGCGCTATGTTGCTAAGCTTGCCCTGTTAGAAGACATCTACGATTATGGTTATCAACTAGCCCAAGCCCAACAGCAAAACGCTTCAGCCGCTAAAGGAAGCGCATTGCTATTAGGTACGCAACCAAGCAGCCCAAGTGAAAGCCAGCTACAAATAAGCGCAGCCCAGCTAGAGCAGAATCACCAGTTTGACCTAGATACCTACTTTATATTAGTGCGCTTTTTAGTGAACCAAAAGAAAACCCAAGTCAACGGCCTAAAGGTTTGGCCGTTAGTGACCATTGCCACCCCTTGACAAAAACTCTGACACTTTTACAGTGTGTAAATGGGCATTAAGAGTGGGTACTGTTAATGTAAGTGGGCGACAGCACGCAATGACGAAAATAGCCCAACGGCTAAATCATTTCCAAAAAATGGATTTAAAATATGAAAACCAAGGACATGCTGGATGAAACTGGAAAATAAGGGGAAATGGCGTCCCAGAGAGGAGTCGAACCTCCGACCTGCCGCTTAGGAGGCGGCTGCTCTATCCAGCTGAGCTACTGGGACGTTGTAGCCGCGCATTCTACCAGTTGATCAATTCTATGTGTAGCTGCATTACTAGCAAAGTGTGTAAATAAAACTATTTTTTCTTAATCAATGCAAACTAAAGCTTTATTGTAAATCTTAATAAGAATGATTTGCATTTGCGTTAACTGCTGGGTATAATTTTGGTATTGAATGGTCTGCCAGCTATTTAAAGGTAAGCGGCAGTCTATTTGTATGACGTAATTAACATTGAAACGAGACATGACAGGAGATCCCATGAACCTTATTAATAAGCTTATATTTTCCACTTTTACTGCAGGGTTTTTGTGTGTAAACGTTGCCCAAGCGGCTGACGTTGTTAATGTTTATTCTGCCCGCAAGGAAGCGTTGATTAAGCCCTTATTGGATGAGTTTAGTGCCTCTACAGGCATTGAAGTTAATCTTGTAACAGGCAACGCTGACGCGTTATTAAAGCGTTTGCAAGTAGAGGGCAGTGCAACCGAAGCAGATATTTTTATCACATCAGATGTCGGTCGCTTGCACCGTGCTAAAGAGGCAGGTGTATTAAAGGCTGTAGCTTTGCCTGTATTAGAGGCGTCTATACCTCAAGCGCTAAGAGATTCTGAACATTATTGGTATGGGCTCACCCTAAGAGCAAGGCCTATTATTTATGCCAAAGACCGCGTTGATGTAGGCCAATTAACTACCTACGAAGCATTGGCTCAGGCGCAATGGCAAGGTCGCATTTGCCTTAGGTCTTCTCAAAATGTGTACAACCAGTCTCTAGTAGCGGCAGCTATCCATGCATTAGGCGATGAAACCACGCAAAGCTGGATAGAAGGCATGGTTAATAATTTAGCCAAATCACCCTCTGGAGGGGATACAGATCAGTTAAAGGCTGTTGCGGCAGGTGTGTGTGATGTGACCATTGCAAACACGTATTACCTTGCGCGCTTGATCAATAGTAGCAAGCCTGAAGATCAAGCAGTGGCTAACAAATTAGCAGTATTTTGGCCTAATCAAAAGGGCGAAGGTGCAGCAAATCGCGGCGCCCACGTCAATGTAAGTGGTGCAGCCTTTACTAAATATGGTAAACACTACAATGAAGCCCAAGCTCTGTTAGAATACTTGGCTTCTGCGCCCGCACAAGCATGGTATGCCAAGATCAATAATGAATATCCTGTGGTTGATGGTGTAGAGGTTTCACAAGCACTTAAAGGCTTTGGTGATTACAAGATGGACCCGATTGATTTAGAAATTTTAGGTCTCAATAATCGACAAGCGATTAAATTAATGGATCGCGCTGGTTGGAAATAGGTAATAAAGGTTAATGTTTAAACGCCATGGGTTAAGTGCTTTTGCTGTTGTGATTGCAGTTTTTATATTGCTTCCAGTGATTGTGATTGGCAGCTATGCCATGCTTGCTGATGGCGCACTTTGGCAGCACTTGTTTGATACGGTGTTAAGTGAATACCTAGTTAATTCTTTGCTGTTGTTGTTTGGGGTAGGTACAGGCGTGCTTTTATTGGGCGTGCCCACAGCATGGCTCACCAGTATGTGCAGCTTTCCAGGTCGAAGATGGTTTAGTTGGGCGTTATTATTACCCCTTGCCATGCCTGCTTATATTATTGCCTATACCTACACCGGCATACTCGACTATGCAGGGCCAGTGCAAACGTCTATAAGAGAGTTAACTGGTTTAGGTTACGGCGATTATTGGTTTTTTGAAATTAGATCCATGGGTGGCGCTATCGTGATGATGTCACTCGTGTTGTATCCATATGTTTATCTTTTAGCTAGATCTGCTTTTTTGGAGCAGTCTGTTAATAGTATCGAAGTAGGCTGCAGCTTAGGTTATTCAAGGTGGCGTGCTTTATGGAGTTTGGCGTTACCCATGGCAAGGCCAGCTATTATTGCAGGCTTATCCTTGGCGCTGATGGAAACTTTAGCCGACTATGGCACGGTGCAATATTTTGGTGTGAGCACTTTTACCACAGGCATCTTTAGAACTTTCTACGGATACGGTGATACGGCTGCTGCCGCTCAACTTGCTGTGGGCTTATTGGCATTTGTAATGTTATTGGTGTTGCTAGAGCGCTATTCGCGCCGTCGTGCTCGCTACCACTCTGCAGTAGAGTCTAAAGCTCGCGCTGATTTAATTCCTCTAGATGGAAGTAAGGCGCTCATAGCTTCTGCCTTATGCCTTGCGCCACTGCTTTTTGGTTTTATGATTCCAGCCGCACAGTTATTATATTGGGCTGTATTTGAAGCGCAGCCTTTGGGTTGGGACTTTGTAGAGCTTGCCTGGAACTCATTTAGTTTGGCCTTCATGGCTGCACTTATTGCGGTAATATTAGCTATCATTTTGTCTTATGCAAAAAGAAATAAACCCATTAAACCCATTAGCACTGTGATTGCTATATCAGGGTTTGGTTATGCCTTACCTGGCACTATTATTGCGATTGGTGTATTGATCCCTTTGGCGTGGATGGATCATAGTATCATCGCCATGTTTGAAGGTTTGGGTTGGGATAATCCTGGGCTGCTTTTGTCTGGCAGTTTGGTGGCGTTATTGTTTGCTTACACTGTGCGTTTTTTGGCTGTTGCTCTTGGCAGTGTGCAAGCAGGTTTAGACCAAATTAAACCGAGCTTAGATCACGCGGGTCGCTCAATGGGTCACAGTCCCTGGGCTATCTTGCGTCAAATTCATGTGCCTTTAATGCGTGGTTCTATACTCACTGCGGTGTTGATCGTTTTTGTGGATGTGCTTAAAGAGCTACCGGCAACATTAATATTGAGGCCCTTTAACTTTAATACCATGGCCGTGAGGGCTTATGAATTAGCTTCAGATGAGAGGCTTGTAGATGCCGCGCCTGCTTCTATCATGATCGTGTTGGTAGGGCTCATACCTGTTTTGATGTTACACGCTTCTATATCTCGCCGCAGGCCTCACTAATATGAGAAATGATAAATGACTATGTCAACTCTGTCTTTTGATAACTCGGACCAGCATTTGCTGGTGGATAAGGTAAACATTGCTTATGGGCAGCATGCAATCGTGCATGATGTAAGCTTGGCAGTGGGAATAGGCGAAATAGGCTGTTTATTGGGCCCCAGTGGTTGTGGTAAATCCACGTTATTGCGCGCTATTGCTGGTTTTGTGCCGTTGCAGTCTGGCAGTATCAGCTTGGCAGGTAAAACTCTGGCTAAAGACGATTTTTGCCTGCCAGCTGAAACTCGCAACGTAGGTATGGTGTTTCAGGATGTGGCGTTATTTCCTCATATGAATATCGCTGCAAACGTGGCTTTTGGCTTGCACTTATGGCCCAAGGCCGAACAGGTGCAGCGAGTTGAAGAGTTGTTGAGTTTGGTGGGTTTGAGTGGTTATCAAGAGCGTTATCCCCATGCATTATCAGGTGGGCAGCAACAGCGTGTGGCGCTGGCTCGCGCCATGGCCCCCAAACCAAGTTTGCTATTATTAGATGAGCCTTTTTCAGGCCTAGATGCCATGTTACGTGAAGAGCTAGTGCCTGAAGTGAGAGCTATTTTAAGGCAGGAGAAGATTCCAGGATTGTTAGTGACTCATGACCAAACTGAAGCCTTTACCATGGCTGATCATGTGGCCGTAATGAACCAAGGCCGTATCCAACAATGGGATACGGCGTACAATATTTATCACAAGCCAGATGGCAGGTTTGTAGCTGATTTTATAGGCGAAGGCGACTTTTTGGCCTGTAATGTTATTAGTGACACTTGTGTGCAATCACCCATAGGTGAATTGTGTAGTGACCGTCCTCATGGTTTTCCCATTGGACAAAGTGCAGAAGTGTTTATTCGCCCAGATGACGTGCTTCATTTAGATGATAGCCCTATAACAGGTCGTATTATCAGTAAGCGCTTTAGGGGAACGCACTTTTTATATCGGGTGTTAATAGCAGGAAATCAGACCATCTCCTGCTTTGCTGATTCCCACCATAATCATGAAATTGGTGAAGAAATTGGTATCAAGCTCTCGCTTGATCATCTAATGTTGTTTTAAACAAAGCGCATAGACAAATCAATGGCGCGACAATCTTTGGTTAATGCGCCAATAGAAATATAATCTACCCCTGTTTGAGCTATGGGGAGCAGAGTATGCTCAGTAATTCCGCCAGAGGCTTCCAGTTGAGCTCGTCCTGCTGCAAGCTTTACAGCTTCTGTCATGTCACTTAAGGTGAAATTGTCCAACATGATCCGATCTGCATTGGCATCCAGTGCTTGTTTTAGCTCATCCATAGATTCCACTTCCACTTCCACAGGTTTAGTCGGCTCTTGCTGTCTAGCCGTAGCAATGGCTTGGCTTATGCCGCCACAAGCTGCTATGTGGTTCTCTTTGATCAAAAACGCATCATATAGCCCAATACGGTGGTTAAAGCATTGGCCACAAGCCACGGCATATTTCTGGGCTTTGCGTAAGCCTGGAATCGTCTTGCGCGTGTCCAATAGTTTTACTTGTGTATCAGCTACCAAATTGGCGTAATAATAGGCAGTGCTTGCAGTGCCTGACAAACATTGTAAAAAATTAAGAGCGCATCGTTCAAAGGTAAGTAGGCTGCGAGCATTGCCAGTGGCTTTGAACAATATTTGATTAGCTTGTGCGTGTTGACCGTCAGACACCATCCAATCTATGACGATGCTAGGATCTACTTGCAGTGCCACTTCATTCACCCAGTCGACACCACAAATAGTAGCCTCTTCACGGGTAATTACTGTAGCACAAGCCATTTCATCTGCTGGAATAAGACGTGCTGTAATGTCTCCTTCACCTACATCTTCTAGCAAAGCTGCGGCTACGTTGCTTTGTAGGTCGGCTTTAAGATAATGGTTGTTAAGATCGTTATTTGTAGGCATTGAAGATTCCATGCTAGGTGCTAGAGGTGTGGTGTAACGGGCAATATGATACCACAGCCTTTACAAAGGTTTAGAGTACAAATGTTAACGTTACTGGTATGCTAATGCCAATATTAAATGTAAGTAAAGTATACGCATGTGTGGGTGTGTAGGTTTATAAAGTGGGTAAAAAAGCTTTTAACTTACTGGTTTATCATTTGACATTTATTAAAGAGTCTATTACGAGGCAGGGGGAAGTATTGGTTCCTTATAGGCTTGGTATGAGGCGTTATGGTGTTTAGTAATAAAATGTAAAACATTTACTCTAGCGACTTTTAGCCGGCTTAAATTGGCATTATTTATGTAAATATTGTAGTATTACTACATATCTTTTTAGTGTGCGGAAGCAAAAAGCTTCAGCAGAAGTAGACAGGAGAGTAATGTGTTGCAGTCTCATTCAGATATTGATCCAATCGAAACACAAGAGTGGTTGGATGCTTTGACATCAGTAATAAAAAACGAAGGTGCTGATCGTGCCCGTTTTATTCTGGCGCAGTTGGGCGAACAAGCCCGGTTGCAGGGTGCAAAAGTAGAAAATTCCCTTACTACGCCTTACGTAAACAGCATTGCTCCAGGCGATGAGCAGCTTATGCCAGGTGATCTATTTATAGAGCGTCGTATTCGTTCATTAATTCGCTGGAATGCCATGGCTATGGTAATGAGAGCAAATGATAATGACGATGGTTTAGGTGGTCACATTGCCAGCTTCTCCTCGTCGGCTACTTTATATGATGTAGGTTTTAACTACTTTTTCCGTGGTAATACAGATCAACAAGAAGGCGATCTGGTCTTCTTTCAAGGCCATATTTCTCCTGGCATCTATGCACGTTCTTATCTAGAAGGGCGCTTAAGTGATGAGCAAATGGACAATTTTCGCCGTGAAGTAGATGGCAATGGTTTATCTTCTTACCCACACCCTTGGCTAATGCCTGACTACTGGCAGTTCCCTACGGTTTCTATGGGCTTAGGCCCGTTGCAGGCGATTCATCAAGCTCACATTATGCGCTACCAGCAGCAGCGTGGTTTAGTAGATAATGGCGACCGTAAGGTTTGGGCATTTTTGGGTGATGGCGAATGTGATGAGCCAGAATCTTTGGGCTGCATTTCTCTTGCAGCTCGCGAGAAGCTAGACAATCTTATTTTTGTAATCAACTGTAATTTACAGCGTTTAGACGGCCCTGTGCGTGGTAACGGCAAGGTTGTACAAGAGCTTGAGAGCATCTTTAAGGGTGCAGGCTGGCATGTGATCAAAGTGCTTTGGGGCCGCCATTGGGATCCTTTATTAGAACGTGACACAACAGGTTTACTACAAAAACGCATGAATGAAGTGGTTGATGGAGAGCTACAAAACTATAAAGCCATGGGTGGAGCTTACACGCGTGAGCACTTCTTTGGTAAGTATCCTGAACTACTAGAAATGGTAGCAGATTACTCTGACGAAGATATTATGAAGCTTAACCGTGGTGGGCATGATCCTTATAAGGTTTATGCAGCCTACCACGAAGCCACTCACACTGTTGGTCGCCCTACAGTGATCTTAGCCCAAACCGTTAAGGGCTATGGCATGGGTAAATCAGGTGAAGCAAAGAACCCGACCCATTCTCTTAAAAAGCTTGATATGGATGACATGGAAAGCTTTTGCCAGCGTTTTAATATTCCATTAACGCGTGATCAAATTAAAAACGTACCCTATTACAGGCCTGCAGAAGATACGCCTGAAATGAAGTATATGCGCGCAAGACGCGAGTCTTTAGGTGGAGTATTACCCAGTCGTCGTAGTGATTTTGAATCACTTAATACACCCAGCTTAAAATCATTAGGTGGGCAATTAAAATCTAGTGGCAAGCGTGAAATATCTACGACCATGTCATTTGTTCGTACCCTAACCACCTTGGTTAAAGATAAAGAAATTGGTAAGCGTGTTGTGCCTATTGTGCCAGATGAAGCGCGCACCTTTGGTATGGAAGGTATGTTCCGTCAGCTAGGTATTTATACCGCAGAGGGCCAAAAGTACGTGCCTCATGATTCGGATCAAGTAATGTATTACCGAGAAGATCAGGCTGGGCAAATTTTAGAAGAAGGTATTAACGAAGCAGGCGCCATGTCAGCATGGCTGGCGTGTGCTACTTCATACAGTAATAACAATTACGCCATGATTCCGTTTTACATTTTCTATTCTATGTTTGGTTTCCAGCGTATTGGAGATATTGCATGGGCAGCTGGCGACAGTCAGGCGCGTGGCTTCCTCATAGGTGCCACCGCTGGTCGTACCACTTTGAACGGCGAAGGTTTGCAACACGAAGATGGACACAGCCATATTTTAGGTAACCTAATCCCCAACTGCGTTACTTATGATCCTACATACGCTTATGAGCTTACTGTCATCATTCAAGATGGCCTGCACCGCATGTATGATTTAAAAGAAAATAAGTTTTACTACATTACTGTGATGAACGAAAACTACATTCAGCCTGATATGCCTATCGGCTGTGAGGAAGGCATTATTAAGGGGATGTACTTATTAAAAGAAATTAAGCCTAAAGCTAAAAAGCGTGTGCAGTTGCTTGGTAGTGGCACTATCTTACGAGAAGTTGAAGCTGCTGCAGAAATTTTGGCGAAAGACTTTGAGATTGGTTCAGATGTCTGGAGTGCAACGAGCTTTAACGAATTGGGTCGCAATGCCCAAGATATTAGTCGTTGGAATATGCTCCATCCAGAGACGCAGCCTAAACAAAGCTATGTAGAAGAGTGCTTCTCAGCTCATGCAGGACCAGTAATTGCTGCCACAGACTATGTGAAAGCATTTGCTGAGCAAATTCGTGAGTTTGTACCTGCTACCTATAAAGTGCTTGGTACAGATGGCTACGGTCGTAGTGATAGCCGTGAAAAGCTAAGAGAGTTTTTTGAGGTTAACCGTTACTACATTGTTGTTGCAGCGTTAAAAGCATTGGCAGAAGATGGCACGATAAAGGTAAGTGAGGTGTCGCGAGCCATTAAAAAGTTCAATATCGACAGTGACAAGCCTAATCCTGTTCACCTGTAAGCTGCTGACGAAAAGAGGACAAAGACATGGCAACAAGTAATATGATGATCCCAGATATGGGCGGCGCGCAAAGTGTAGAAGTGATCGAAATCTGTGTAGCTGTTGGGGATGTGGTAGATGAAGGAGACTCTATTATAGTCGTTGAGACTGATAAAGCGTCAATGGAGATTCCAGCATCAAGTGCGGGCACTATCAAAGCCATCCTACTCAAAGAAGGCGACACCTGCAGCATGGGTGACGTGATGATAGAAATTGAAGCTGCGCACGGCGATTCTGCCGATGCACAAGTAATAGATGTTAAAGCTGAAGAGGTTGCAGCTGCTACTGCCGAAGTGGAGGTTGTATCGCCAGCACCAGTTTTGGCAGTAAAAGAGTCTGAGCCTGCCAGTTCGGTGGGGTCTGAGCGTCTAGCGTTAGTGCCAGATTTAGGTGGCGCCACTGATGTAGAAATCATTGAGATTTCCGTTAAGGTGGGCGACGAGCTGTCTGATGGCGATAGTCTGGTTGTACTTGAAACAGACAAAGCCTCTATGGAAATTCCAGTCAATTTTGCAGGCACTGTGCTAGAACTTAAAGTAGCAGAGGGCCAAAAAGTTAATGTAGGAGATACCATTGCGGTGCTAATGGCTGCTTCTAACGAAACCATTAAGGCTGATGAGCCAGTCACTCAAGTGAAAGCTCCAAGTGTTGCTGTTACGGCTCCAGTTAGTAAGGCCGCTGTAGCCCAAGAAGTTGTGTCGCCTGCTAAAGCTCCCGCACCCAAAGTATCTGCAGCTGCGCCAGTTGGGGCTGGAAGTGCAGCACATGCAGGCCCGGCTGTGCGCATGTTAGCTAGAGAGCTAGGTGTCAATCTAGGCCAGGTTTCAGCAACAGGGCCTAGAGGCCGTGTGCTTAAAGAGGATGTTCAGGTGTTTGTGAAGCAGAAAATGCTTCAGCCTGCTTTATCTGCCGGTCAAGGTGTGGGTATAGAGCAGCCGCCAGCGATCGACTTTAGTCAGTTTGGTGAAGTTGATCATATTAAAATGAGCAAGATCAAACGTATTACGGCGCAAAATATGACCCGTAGTTGGCTTAACGTACCTCACGTTACTCAGTTTGATCATGCTGATATCACTGAACTTGAAGTCTTCCGTAAGGGCATAAAGGCAGAAGCAGAGAAAAAGGGTACCAAAGTTACACCTTTACCCTTCATGCTAAAAGCCTGTGCGATGGCCTTGCGAGAGTTTCCGCAGTTCAATGTGTCCTTAGATAACGATGGCGAGCACATTATTCAAAAGCATTATGTCCATATCGGTGTTGCTGTTGATACCCCAGCTGGACTGATGGTACCTGTGATTCGTGATGTTGATAAAAAGTCTATCTGGCAGCTTTCAGAAGAGCTCATAGCTATGGGCGCCAAAGCAAAAGACAAAAAGCTAATGCCTGCAGATATGCAGGGAGGTTGCTTTACAATCTCTAGCTTAGGCAGTATTGGTGGCACCGCGTTTACACCGATAGTGAATACGCCAGAGGTGGCGATTTTGGGTGTGTCTAAAGCTGAAATGCAACCGCGCTGGAATGGTAGCGAGTTTGAGCCAAAGTTAATGATGCCTTTGTCTTTATCTTATGATCATCGTGCGGTCAATGGTGCTGATGCTGCTCGTTTTACGCAATACCTTGGTAAGTTGTTAGGTGATATTCGCCATTTGGTGATGTAGCTTTTAACTTATCTGCATGTAGTACTTGTTAATTAAAAGGCGCCCTTGGCGCCTTTTTGGTTTTAGTGTGTTTTGTAATCCTTTTTTAGTGCCTTTTTCGGTATTCTTTTGATAAAGCGCTTGTGCTTTGCTGTGCGATGGATATAATGGCGCTCCC
>Ga0114998_10004328_pt1 | contig 10389 bp, 11 predicted proteins | sample ArcticOcean_MG_C_5_FD_87044 | JGI IMG/M metagenome (GOLD analysis project Ga0114998, IMG submission 87044) | Marine microbial communities from western Arctic Ocean - ArcticOcean_MG_CB4_138 | ecosystem: Environmental > Aquatic > Marine > Oceanic | place: Arctic Ocean: Canada Basin | collected...
GAGATGAATTCGATGTAGGGCTTGATGAAGTTACGCTCAGTGGAACCAGCGATTTGATTGACGTAAACGGCGGCGCCGACGCCGAAGGGGACTGCGAAAAAGAGCGCGATGGATGAGATGAGCAGTGAACCAGTGAGCAGGGGCAGTAGGCCATACCAGTCTTGCTGGTCGCTGGCGGTGACCCAGTTTTTGCCGGTCAGGAAGGCACCGAGGGCGCGTGAGTTCTGGATCGGCTCGTGTTGATCCCAGTCGGCTAGCTTGGTGCGGTGTGCTGGGATTTGACTGAGATATAATGCGTTCAGCGCTTTGAAGGTTTCAATGCGTTTGTTGAGTGCCGCACTGCTGAAGTCGATGCCGTCGGCCTTGGCCAGCACCTTGTTTATTGAGAGGTCGAGATCCGTGAGGATGTGGGCATAGCGTTCTTGCTCGTCAGTAACATGGAGGATGGCGGCATCGAAATCGACGGGCTGAATACTCTCGGATAACGTGGTATGCTCGGCATTCAACAGTTCGAGATAGCGCGCGCGCGCTTCGCTGCTGAGTGTGGTATTGCCTTGGATGGATTCGGCGAACTCGGTTTGATCGGAGTTGCGCAGTAGGAATCTGAACTTAGCGAAGTCTTCCTGGTTTGGTTGGTAGCCAGCGTTCTTAATATTTGCGATCCGAGTGCTGTAGTGATTGAGCGTTTCGGTGAGATTCTGATTGGTGGTGTGCTGGTCGCGACTCTCAATAGCGACGTCCATTTTCTGTTTAACAAATTGACGCAGGTCGGAGCCGACTCGCATGTAGCCGAGGAATAGGCCTTTGGCCTCTGGGCTGAATACTCTCTTTGAAATCTCTGCCTGAGTGAGTCCGTCTGCTTTGAGGCCATTGATCCACTCGGCTTTGATGTCGTTGAGGTAGCGGGTGAGCTCGGTGTAGTCGTCGCGTTGCTCTTTGAGGATGTCGACATACTCTAAGCCTGACTGACGATAGTCTTGTAGGCTTTTGTGGTAGAGGCCGATGAATCCTGCGCCTTCTTTAAATAAGAAGAGGGTGATCAGCGCGAGCACGACCATGGCGACCATGGCATTGCTGCCAAAGAACAGTTTAATGATACTGTCTGAGTCTTTACCCAGAAACAGGGCCCGACGCTTGCTGAATGCGGGCTTTGGATTTTGTGAGTTGTTTGAGGAAGCTGCCATGTAAAGTTTGTAAAATAAAAATGGAAGCTATGATGCCAAGGTTAGAAAAGGCGACTTTTGTAACAATTGTGTGACGGTGATAAACCCAAGACGGGCCGCTGCTAGATGCAGCGGCCCGACGAATTGTTAAAGGGTGAATGCTATACTAGTTGATCGACAGGAAGTGCACGCGTTCGACGATCTTTTGGCCTTCTGCGCTGAGGCTGAAATCGATGAACTTCTGAGCGATCGGGCTCAGTGGTTTACTGCCGTTGGTCAGGTAGTAGAGCGGGCGAGCCAGCGGGTAGCCCTTCGCGTCTGGTTGGGCGCCATCGACTGGCAGGACTTTAACGCCTGGTGTGTTGATGTAAGCGAGGCCGACGTAGCCGATGCCGTTCGGATTACTCGCGACTTCCGAAGCGATTTGCTCGTTGCCGGCCATTTTCTGCGTGTCGCTACCGTAGTCGCGAGAGGACATGGCCATCTTTTGAAAAACAGCGTAGGTGCCAGAGGAGGTGTTGCGCGTGTAAGCCGAGATGCTACCAGTCTGAGCGGTGATGGCTGACCAGTCGGTCACATCGCCGGAGAAGATCATGCCGATTTCCTCGAGTGAGATTTCTGTGAGCGGGCTGGCTTCGTTGACGATGAGCGCGATGCCGTCTTTGGCGACGGTGATCGTTTGCATGTCGACACCTTTGGACTTTGCTTTGGCAACTTCCTTGGCTTTCGGATCGCGCGAGGACATGCCGATCTCAGCAGTGCCATCGATGACTGAGGCGACACCCGTTGAAGAGCCCTCAGCAGCGATTTCAAAGGCGACCTCGACGCCTTCTTTCGCCATTTGTGCTTTAAAGGCTTCCGCGATTTGCGGCACCATCTTTGCGCCGAGTGTGTCGGAGCCTTTGATGACGATTGTTTCAGTCGCGTTGAGCGAAGCACCAATTGTCAGTGCTGCTGCGAGTGTGACTAGATTACGAAGTGATTTTGTTTTCATCTTATTTTATGAGTTCGTGTGAACTGTATGAATGATAGCAGTGCTTTGTTACGAAGTGACGTCGCTGTCGTGACAACGACGTCACATTGTTAAACAAAACAATTACCAGGAAATGCGGATGCCGGATGTGAAGGTGAGGCCTTCGTATTCGTCGTCGTCAGTGAGTGTGTAGCTGAAGCCGTTCTGCCACTTAAGCTTGTGGCCGTAGAGATAGGTGTTGAGGCCTAGGTAGAACTCGTCAGCTGACTCTGTTTTGCCAGTTGCTGTATTCTTTGCGTATTTTGTAACGCTAAGGACGGCTTTGTCGGATTCGATGTGTGTGTAGCTGGTTGCGATCTGGAATGTATCGTTCAGGTCGTAGAATGGCATGATTTGCAGCGCATAGATGTCGTTGCCGTCGAATTGCTCAGCATATGCGAGATCCGTGTGGATGTGCTTTGGGCCGTTGTCATATTGGAATGACAGGGAGATGACGTTCTCGTGTTTCGCTGTGCCGATTGTGTAGTCGGAGTAATCTTCTGTGTCGGGTTCGTCTTGATAGACGTAGTCCAATCGAAGGAGCGCCTTATCAGAGTCGAAAGCTTCTGCGAAGTCATAACCTACAGAGGCGAGAGTGAAGTAGCTGGTGTCGAATGCATTATCGAATTCCTTTGCAGCTGTGGTGGAGAATACTCCGCCTTTCCATTGCCAGTTGTCTTGTCCGCCGGACAGTGTTACGCCAGTGAAATACTCAGCTTTGAACCAGATGTTGTCGCCGATGAGGCTGCGTTCGATACGGGTTAGCTTCTTGGAGGAAGTCGCACCGTCGAGTGTGAATCCTGCGGACTGCTTGCCGACCTTGAGCTTCCAGTCATCAGTCGGGTGCCATGCGATGTAAGAGTCGGTCAGTGCGCCGTAGAGCGGTTCTGGATTTTCGAGGTTAAGTGCTGCTTCACTGTGCACAGTGAAGTCGTTGAACATGGTCGCTTTGAAGCCGACGCGGGCACGGCGCCAAGTCGTATCACTGTCAGTGTCGCTAATTCCGTCGCCATTGATGCCTTCCTTATTTTCGGTCGTGTAATAGTCGCCTTGGAGGCGGCCAGTGAATGCGAGTTTTTGGATGACGCTGTTGTCCGCGTTTTTGTAAAGTGTCGCGTAGCCCCAAATTGGATCAAGGTCAGCCTTGAGGTCGGTATTGAAGTCTGGAAGGGCAAACGCGCTGTTTGCAGCTAGGACGGCCGTAGTGAGGCCGAGGATTTGAGTTGTTTTGTTCATTTTGTTTGTTTGTTTGTTTGTTTGTTTGTAAATTTTGAATCGTCACTCGGTTTTGTTGTTGGTGACAGTGCGCAAAATACACGGGTAGTGTGACGTCTTTGTGGCTGAATTGTTACAGTTGCGTGACATGTGCGGAAATGAGAGCAAGTTTGGTCGATTTGGGCGTAATCGGCTGGGTGGATTTGTAGGCTAGGCTTTTTTTTGGGGCGGACTTTACGCTTCTGTCCTGTTTATCCTGATCGCTGTTGCACTGCAATGGGCAAGAGCGTCAGTCCTTCTGCCAAAGAAGGGTGAACTTGCCGCTTGCGCTGTTGGATTTGGGTGGCACTGTGCCGTGCGTCGACTTCGGCGTGTGGGCGTTCGCTTGTTCCTTCGGGGATGAGAGGAAAGTCCGGACACCGTAGGGCAGGAATCCCTGTGAAAGCGGGGGCGCGTGAGGGCAACCGAGCGTGACGGATAGTGTCACAGAAAATAACCGCCTCGGGCTTGCCTGAGGTAAGGGTGAAAAGGGGAGGTAAGAGCTCACCGCTCCAAAGGTAACAATGGAGGCTAGATAAACCCATTCCGGTGCAAGGCAAAATAGGGAATCTGGCGGCCCGTCTATGATTCCGGGTATGTCGCATCTCGCTTCGGCGGGAACTTCGCTTCGGCGGGGTAGATAAATGAACGCACAGCCAAACGCTTCGGCGGGAGGCGGACAAAATCCGGCTTACAGCACGCCGAGGTCGACACCTTTTTGAAAGAGAGCTGAGAGAAAGAGAGCTGAGGCTTGAGACCTGAGGGCTGAGGCTTGAGGGCTGAGGGCTGAGGCTTGAGACCTGAGGCTTGAGGGCTGAGGCTTGAGGGCTGAGAGCTGAGGCTTGATGGCTGAGGATTGAGAGCTGAGAGCTGAGGGCTGAGGCTTGAGAGCTGAGGTCTGCGATGGGAGGGCTGTGGCAGTTCTTTCTATTGGGAGCGCGGCAGCAGTATGATGCCCTTGGGTACTCCGGTGGGCCCTGCGTTGTGGCAGCTGACGTTATTGAGCGTCGGTGTGGCGCGAGACGGCCAGTTCTATCATACCATGCAGGTATAATTAAACCATGAGCCGTTTTCTGAGCTTTTCTCACTTGACAGTTCTTTTTCTAGCACGCACTTTCCCGCCTCTTAACTTTTTTATAGACATGGCTAACACTAAATCAGCACTTAAATATATCCGTAAAACGGAGACTCGCACACTTCGTAATCGTCAGGTGAAGACTCGCCTCAAGACGCTTGCCAAGAAGATTCAATCCGCTGTTGAAGCGAAAGACAAGGACGCCCTTGTTGCAGTTTCGAAGGAATACATCTCCGCTCTTGATAAGGCTGGTAAGGGTGGTCTGGTACACCACAATAAGATTGCACGCCACAAAGCACGTTGTGCTGCGTTGATTGCTGCGTAGTTTTTTCTACTTTTTCTAATATGCCCTCGGATTGCTTGTCGATCCGGGGGTATTTTGTATCTCTAGGTCAATCAGTATTATGAGTCAGGCACGTAAGCAAAATTCGATCGGATTTCCTCCAGGTATGTTGGCAGATGCGCCCTTTCGTATGCCTGTCATTGGCGAGTCGGATGGCTGGATCGCAGTTGAGAAGCCGATTGGAGTCGGGATGCGTGAGCATCCTTGGGATGCGGGCGTGCCGGACATGGATGCGGCGCTAAATAAGCAGCTCCAAGCTGAAAAGCCAGAGCTCGTGAAGCGCGGAGCGACCCTGTTTGGCTCAGCGTATTATCTTGATCCTGCGATTTCAGGGGTGGCGCTATTTGCCAAAAATCGTGACAGCCTGACTGAGCTAAAGAACTTGGTGGGCTCTGCCGAACTGCGTTACCGCTTTTTCTTTGTCACCAAGGCGAGGGCTGCGGGCGGCGCGAAGGAGGTCGTGGCAAATGCGCCGTTGATGCCGCATAATACCAAGCCGAAAATGATTCCTTCCACCGCAAAGGGTAAGAAGTCGACGACTGAGTTTAAGTTGTTGTCCGAATCGAGCTTAGGCTGGGCCCTGTGGGAGGCGAGGACGTCATTCCTGCGCCCGCATCAAGTGCGCGTGCATGCGGCGGTGCAGGAATTGCCTGTGATGGGCGATGTCCTCTACGCTGGACCAGAGGCGCCACTGCTGAGTGCGCTCTTGCCAAATAAACGCACTTCCGGGATTAAATTCCCAGTGTTGGATGGATTGGCGCTGCATTTGCGTGAAGTCATCTTGCCGGCATCCAGCGAAGGAGTTGCTGCGGTTACACTGCGAGCCGAGTTGCCGCGTCATTTTCGAGTCATGCTGCAGCGCATGCAGCTGGCCCTCCCCGAAGCGGAGGCCACTGAAGCCTAGCTCGGGAATTCTCGAAATCTCAGAAAACGCTTTACACCAGTCCATTTCTTCGACTTTTTAGCCTTTTTCTAAAATCACACAGCACAAATATTTCCATGGGTAACCTAAAAAAGAAGCGTCGTCTCAAGATGAACAACCACAAACGTCGTAAGCGTCTGAAGTCCAATCGCCATAAGAAGAAGGCTTGGTAATTCGTTTGACGAGGTTCGAGTGATTCACTCGATCATTATTTTTTCAAGCGGCTCTCTGTTACAGGGAGCCGCTTTTGTGTGCATGGGTCGCACTTCTTGGGACGGGACGTGCTTGGGTGCCTCTTTCCGTGTTTCCAATGAGTCGCACCTGGTCTGTGCCCTATTTCGAGCATCGGTATGGTCCTTCAGGCATTGGCATGCATGTTGGACGTGTACATGAGTGATTGCGCCTGGTTGTCGAACGCGCGCCTAAGTCGGCCGCGGTTTTTTAATTTTATCGCAGCGGCATTCGGCCGGCAAAAACTGCCAGTTTTCGCCGAACCTAATTGGGTGCTGCGTCATTGTATTCTCGAGGCTGATGTAAGTGGTTAAAACAGTACTTTTATGTGCAGTAGATACGCGGATTTACCTACTCAATGCTGTGCGGGGAATATTTAATCGTGTAAAAAAATGCTTACTATATTGTAAATATCTTTTTAAACGATACGCTTGCGAGGATGTAATGGTGTTTGTACTTGCCCGACGAAGCTGAGCGCGACTGAGTTTCGCTTAGTGATATACCCTGATTCCTTCTCTTATCTGCCGAATGTTTAAGCCAAAGTCTAAAGGTCTCTTTATTGATATCTCTGAATTCTCCATCCTTGCGGTGAGGACTTCAGGCTATAAGCTGCCGATCGTGGTTGAGGAAGTTGCCGAATTTCGAATTACGGCCGACTGTGGTGCTGAGGATGTGCGCGCGTTTTTAGAGCAGTTCGCCGACTTTAAAGGCGCGAGTTATTTTGTTTCGCGTTGTGGCGTTTATCCAAAGGGGCGGTTTCTGCGCTATTACGAAGCTGAATCGTCGAACAAGGCGAAAGATCCGAGTTTTTTATCGGAGGTGCTTCAGTCCGAGTTCAATGTCGATCCGTCCGTGAATAGTGTTTCGATCTTAGACGCTCGGAATGGCTCAGACTTTGACTTTACCAAGGGCCTCACCAAGCAACTTGTTTTTTGCGGAGGGCCATCGGCGGCATTTCAACAGGCACAGGATCAGTTGTTATCGTATGGGATTTATCCGGAGCGCTTGGAGCTGTCGACTGCCACCACGCTAGGGGGCGTGTGTGATTATGCGCGGTTTAATCAACTGAATGCGCCAATTTTATGCGTGGAGCTCACTTCGCAGTCTGCCAATGTATTTATTTTAAATCGTGGTCAGGTCGAAGTGGCGCGTCCATTTCCGTTCGGCTTGGATAGTATTTATCCTCTCCTGCAGCGCGAGTTAGGACTTAAGGATGAGGCATCCGCTAGAAAACTATTTTACTCCAACACCTTCGACTTTGCCGAAATGGGACCGAAGTTGTTGCGCCGCTTGATCAAGGAGCTACAGGCGACTTCGGGCTTTTATGAAGTGCAGACCGGACTGACGATTGATCGTGTGTTCCTGAGTGTATTGCCGCAAAACCTAAGTTGGATCGCTAAAACCGTATCAGACTCTTTGGGAGTCGAGATTATGCAGCCGAATATTGAGGGCTGGTTGGAGAGTCTCAATGTGAAGTTGGCAGATGAAGTTGAGGTGGCGAATCTGGGGTCTCGGTGGCTCGGTGTCTTTAGTCTTATGGGAGAATTTCACTTAAGGGAGGAAGTTGTCGGATGAGTAAACAACGCGATATACAGCCATATTGGCGTCCGGACTTTAAAATTCAGTCGACGCTGCCTGATATTAAGGTCGTCCGGACTGATTTTATCATTAATGCCATTGCCGTCGCGCTGGCGTTAATCGCCGCATTCACCGTGTTGCAACGTGAGTATCGGGCTTTTTCGTTAAACCGTGCGATTGCTAGCATGCAGCAAAGCATCGGCGAGACTGAGGCGAATAATAATCAAAATTTGCAGGCAAGTGAGCGCTTTCGCGAGTCTGCTCAGAGCGTGGTGGAGTTACAGGATTTTTTCCGTGCGCCCTTTGCGGCGCATGAACTGCTGGCCGAGCTTGCGCGACTCAAACCCGCGGGTTTGATCTTTTCGCGCGTCATGCTCTCGAGCGCGATCATCAAGCAGAAGGGAAAAGACTCGGCAGAGGCGCAGATGACATACGAAATTAATATTACCGGAGATACCCGCGGATTGATGGCCTTGACTCAATTTAAAGCAACGTTGCAAGCATCGTCATCACTCAGTCCTGGTGGGTTTGAAGTTGTTGTTGATGAAAGTATGCAGCAGCGCAACGCGAAGACCGGGATTACGCCTTTTCGAGTGTCGATCTCATTGACGCCAGCACCAAGTAGCACTCCAAACAAAGGAGGTGAGGGATGAATCTAATCATTGATAAATTGAAGGAATACCCTGTAGCGGTTATTAGTGCTTTGGTGTTTATCGGTTGTGCGGTAGTCGTCTTTATGCGCGGGGATTTGGTCGCCGAGTTGTCGCTGCGGGAGACCGAGCTGATCGCTCAGATTCGGACGGTTAACGATAACGTTATAGACTCGCGAAATCTAGAGCAAGACGTGGAGTCTTTGCAGGGCTATGTGGCTGCGATTGATGAGCGTTTATTCAATCGAAATGAGCGCTCGATTAATATTAATTTCTTTTATTCGTTTGAGGATAAGCTCGATATTATTATTGCGGATGTGAGTCAGTTGACGATCGAAGAACCGGCGCTGATTAAAGGCGGGCCAAATGAGCTGTCGCTGTATTCTGGGATTGTTTACGAGATCAGAGTGGGGGGGACTTTTCAGGAAATTCTCAGCTTTATGTATGAAATCCAGCAGGTGGACGCGCTGATGCGTATTGCTAATTTTGAGGTACAAGCCGCGACGGCTCAACGGGCGGCGCCCGAGGCTCTGTTGGCGAAGTTGCATGTCGTCGTGCTTGCTGAAAAAGATTAAATGAAAAACGTTATGAAAAAAACATGCTTTCTGTTGCTGTCTGCCGAACTCTTGCTCGGAGCCTATGCACTTGCCGCGACTCCAGAAATTAAGCTTTCGGGGCGTAAGGACCGTATGCTGTCTTATGAGATGCGTGAGTGCGTATTGGCTGTTGCGGAGTCTCATTTGAATCAAGCGAATGAAGGATTTGGTGCCACCATCGAAACGCTCGACAATCCATATGCCTTTAAAGAGGTGGTTGCATTTGTCCCTCGCGAGGCCAAGCAGGAGCTCGGTATTATCGATCCTTCCGTGGTGTATGACGATGTCTCGATTCTTAAAGTGATCGGGCTCAATTTGGCGAAGCAAGTGAGCGGCACGCTGGCTCGCGGCACTACGCATTATCTTCAGCTCCAGGGCGGTGGCATGCTTAAGTCCGGCGCCAGTTTCCCCGCAAAAATACCGCAGGTCGCGGGGCAGTCATTCACCGTCACCCTGATGGATGTCAATTCCGCTGGTTACACCTTGAAAATGGGCGATGCCAGTTTGACGCTGCCCTTCGACGCTTCATCCAGCGTGTCTGCTGGTGTGACCAAAGATTCCACTCAGTAATTCACGACTTCATTTGATTCATATTATAGCAATAAATTTTAGCTCATCTCGTTCACTCAATCCTCCTGCCTTATGAAAAAGCACAACCTTATCTCTTTAATGCTCCTTGCACCAATCGTCCTGTGGGCGCAAGTGGTGCCGGTAGATCCCGCGCCCAGCGACATCGATTTATCCGATGTGGTAATCATCGAGGATGTGGCCGAGCCGATCGAATCGAGCCGCGCGCAACCGGCAAACGCCTTAGCTCCAGAGTTGACCGATGGCGCAAGCACGTCGCTAGTAGATGCTGCAACTTCGCCAGTTGATACGGTCGAGGCACCCGACCCCGTGGCTGCGGCCGCACTGAGCGGCTTCGGAGATATTGCAGCAGTCAGGGCCGACGAAGCAGCTGCGCCGCAGCCGTCAACTGTGCTGGCCGAGCCTGAAGCGGGGTTAGATGGTGTTGGCGAAGTCGTTGAGATTCTAGATACGCCGACTGCAGGTGTCGTCGTGGATGTGCAGGCAGCTGAGGTCCTTGCGGTGGCGAGCACCGCACTGCCGAGCGATTCCGAAGTGCTGCTGGAGTTGCCTGGTCAGGAAACATCGGGCGCTGGTTCGGTGGCGATGGCTGCAGAAGAGACCATTTCGGTTGATTTCCCAGACGAGGAAGTACGTATTATTCTACGCAATGTGGCCGACTTGTTTGATTTAAATCTGGTGATTCCTGATACCTTACAAGGACGCACCTCTGTTAAGCTTCGCAATATTACCTGGCGCCAAGTGTTTGAGGTCGCGTTAGAGCCATTGGGTTTCACCTATGTTGAGGATCGTAATATTATTCGGATTAAGAGTATTGCAGAGCTGACTACCGAGCCAGTGGATACCCGTGTCTTTATTCTCAACTACGCTCGAGCCGATGATATTCAAGGCTCGGTCTCACCACTGATCGATGCCGCTGCTGGAGGTAAGATTCAGGTCGACGTTCGCAGCAATGCACTGGTGATTACCGAGCGCCC
>Ga0114998_10004337_pt1 | contig 10375 bp, 8 predicted proteins | sample ArcticOcean_MG_C_5_FD_87044 | JGI IMG/M metagenome (GOLD analysis project Ga0114998, IMG submission 87044) | Marine microbial communities from western Arctic Ocean - ArcticOcean_MG_CB4_138 | ecosystem: Environmental > Aquatic > Marine > Oceanic | place: Arctic Ocean: Canada Basin | collected...
GCCTGGACTACATATAAAGATAATGTTGTCAGCGTCTATGACTGTGAAAAGGTTGAGGGAGATGGAATATCAGGTAGAATTGTTGATATTTCTGGGCAAGGGGTAACTGTTCAATGTATAGGTGGAAGGATTCTTATAAAAAGAGTTAAGCCAGATGCCGATAGTAAACAGTCTGCAGAAGCCTGGGCAAGTATGTCCGACCTAAGTGTTGGAGAACATTTAGGAAATTTAACGAGTTGAGGATAAAGAATGGAATATAAGACTGATATTGAAATAGCCAGAGAAGCAAAAAAAGAGCCTATTCAAGCGATTGGTGAAAAGCTAAACATTCCATATTCAGAGTTGCTTCCCTTTGGACACGACAAAGCAAAAGTATCTGAAGAATTTATAAAAGGATTAAGTGGCAATGAGGATGGCAATTTAATCCTAGTGACAGCAATAAATCCAACACCCGCAGGTGAAGGAAAAACTACTACTACAGTTGGTTTAGGAGACGGTTTAAATAAAATCGGAAAGAAAGCGGCTATATGCATAAGAGAAGCATCGCTGGGGCCTTGTTTTGGAATGAAAGGAGGAGCGGCCGGTGGAGGTTACGCTCAGGTTGTTCCGATGGAGGATATGAACCTGCATTTTACAGGAGATTTTCATGCTATTACAAGTGCCCACAATTTACTTGCGGCGATGGTAGATAATCACGTTTATTGGGGAAACAAGCTCGATATTGACGTTAGACGAATTGTTTATCGTCGCGTGATGGATATGAATGATAGGGCTCTTAGGCAAATAGTTTGTAATCTTGGAGGGGTTGCAAACGGATTTCCGAGAGAAGCTGGGTTTGATATAACGGTGGCGTCTGAAGTTATGGCGATCCTATGCTTAGCAACTGATCTAGAGGACTTAGAAAAAAGACTTGGAGATATAATTGTTGCATATCGTCGAGACCGTACACCGGTTTATTGCAGGGATATCAAAGCGGACGGAGCAATGACAGTATTACTACAACAGGCAATGCAACCGAACCTAGTCCAAACATTAGAGAATAACCCAGCTTTTGTTCATGGAGGACCGTTCGCAAATATTGCACATGGTTGCAATTCAGTTGTTGCAACTACTACTGCTCTTAAACTTGCTGACTATGTAGTCACTGAGGCTGGGTTTGGAGCTGATCTTGGAGCTGAGAAGTTTCTCAATATAAAATGTCGAAAGGCTAAGCTAAAACCTAAGGCTGTTGTTATAGTTGCGACTGTTCGGGCAATGAAGATGAATGGGGGCATACTAAAGGCAGACTTAGGAGCAGAAAATGTTCAGGCAGTAAAGGACGGGTGCCCCAATCTTGGGCGTCACATTGAAAATATCAAGAAGTTTGGGGTGCCAGCTATAGTTGCAATTAACCACTTCGTTTCAGATACAGAAGCAGAAATTCAGGCTGTTAAAGACTATGTGACTAGCCAAGGCTGTGAAGCAGTTGTTGCGACGCATTGGGCAAATGGCAGCGATGGCACCATTGAATTAGCCAATAAGGTCGTAGAAATTGTTGAAGCTAATACTTCTAATTATGCACCTTTATATCCAGATGATATGCCTTTGTTAGAAAAAATAGAGTGTGTAGCGAAAAGTATTTATCGTGCGGATGAGGTTGTGGTGGATAAGAAGATACGGGACCAGTTAAAACAATGGGAAGAGCAGGGGTATGGGAATTTACCAGTGTGTATGGCTAAAACTCAGTATAGCTTTACGACCGACCCTACACAACGAGGTGCGCCAGTAGGTTTTTCTATACCCGTGCGAGAAGTTAGATTGTCGGCAGGTGCTGGCTTTGTTGTTGCTATTTGCGGAGAGGTTATGACCATGCCGGGTTTACCAAGTGTGCCGGCAGCAGAATCTATTCGTATAAACGATGATGGTGTAATTGATGGTCTTTTTTAGAGTTAACTTTTTACCTAGGGAAGGTCTAAACGATTAATTGATATAGTTACAAAAATATGGAGGATTTTTTTTGTAATTTAAAGAATTGCCGTGGATTTCGGCTTAACAAGCGCTGTACGACGCTTTCGTACGAAAAAAGGGAGAGAAAATGAAACATACAAAAAAAGTGTTTTTTACACTAGTAGGGGCTGCTGCCGTTGCGTTTTCTGGTTTTGCAGGTATCGCTAACGCTTGGGAACCAACCAAGCCTGTCAATTTTATAATTATGGCTGGTAAAGGTGGTGGAGCTGATAAAATGGCAAGATTAATGCAAGCCATAGTAGAAAAAGAAAACTTATCAAATCGACCATTAATACCCACAAATAAATCTGGTGGATCAGGAGCAGAAGCTTTAGTTGCTGCAAACACGGCCAGTGACCCTGATCACACGATTATGGTAACTTTAAATTCATTCTACACGACGCCTCTTCGTCAGCCAGGATTGGGAATTGACGTTATGACATTCGCACCTGTTGGAAGGATGGCTGAGGATACCTTCTTACTTTGGGTTCATAAGGATAGTGGTATAGAAACTTTTGAAGAGTTTCTTTTAAAAGCCAGGGTGGATGGAAGCGGATGGGTAATGGGTGGAACCGGAAAAGACTCTGAAGATAACATTATCACAGATCATCTTAATGGAGCTTACGGTCTATCTATGAAGTATATCCCTTATAAGGGTGGAGGCGCGGTTGCAAAAGATGTTGCCGGAAAACAGATCCATTCGTCTGTTAACAATCCATCTGAGGCACTTGGTTTTTATGAAAGTGGAGATATGGTTCCACTTGTAGCGTTCACAAGCGAGCGTTTACCTTTGTTTCCAGATGTACCTACTCTAAAAGAAAAGGGTAGTGAATTCACTTATTATATGCAGAGATCAGTAGTTGGGGCGCCTGGAATGTCTCCAGATGCTGAGGCTTATTTCTCTGACTTGTTTACGAAAGTATACAATTCAGCTGATTGGCAGTCCTACAAAAGTAAAAAATCTCTAATGGGTGATTTTATGTCTGGTGGGGAACTTGTGGCATATTGGAATGTTCAACGTGATCTGCATGAAGTAATTTTAAAAGCGTCAGGCGCTATTAAATAAAATAGACTAAGGGAGCCCAAGAGATGAGAAAAGCAGAAATTATTACGGCATTTGTTCTTGGGCTCTTTTCATTAAGTATGATGTGGAAGTCGGGTGAAGGTTCCTCATGGAACCCCGATGTTTCCAGATTTGATAATATTGGATTTATTGATGGAGAGGGGCCAGGTAGTGGTTTTTGGCCTTTTTGGTTATCAGTAATAATGTTTATTTGCTGTTTATGGATCGCTTATAATTGGTATAAGCGAACTTCTCCTCCTAGCCAAAGTGATGAACCTTTTTTAGATTCCCATGGAACTAAATTACTTCTTGTCGTTGTCGGTGGGTTAATTGGGTTTTTATTATCAATTTTTGTTATCGGTTTTTATGGAGCAATTTTTTGCTTCTTAATTTATTATATAAAATTTCTAGGTAAACACAGATGGATTACAACCCTTTCGATTTCTATTGGAATACCAGTTTTCAGTTTCTTTTTCTTTGATATTGCAATGAGAATTATTCTTCCAAAGGGGTATCTTGAACCACTTTTTATTCCTCTCTATGACATATTTCTTTGAGAGTATTCAATTAACTAAAAGGTAATTATAATGGATATTTTGGCTTCTTTATTTAATGGGATTTTAATTGCTCTCGAGCCAATAAATCTGGGTTTAGCTGTAATAGGTGTTATAGTGGGCTTGTTTGTGGGGGCAATGCCAGGTCTTGGCTCAGTAAACGGAGTAGCAATATTACTTCCCTTTACTTTTGTTATTCAAGGGTTCACCGGTGGAGCAACATCTCCGATGATCTTTCTTGCTTCCATATATTATGGGGCGATGTATGGCGGAGCGATTTCATCTATTACATTAGGAATTCCAGGCGCTTCTACCGCTGTTGCTACAGTTTTTGATGGCCGTCCTCTTGCTTTATCTGGAAAAGCACATGTTGCACTTGTAACGGCTGCTCTTGCTTCTTTTATTGGGGGCACAATCTCGACCGTACTGTTTACCGGTTTCGCACCATTATTAGCGTCAGTGGCTCTGTCCTTTGGAAATCCAGAGATCTTTTCGTTAATGCTCCTTGCTTTCGCAACTTTTGTTGGATTGGGTGGAGATGATATACCTAAAACTATTTTTTCGATTTGTGTTGGTTTAGCTTTGGCTACTGTAGGTTTTGATATCATAACGGGAGAACCACGTTTAATATTTTTTGAAATCACAGGCTTTATGCATGGTATTCGCTTCCTTGTGGTTGCAATTGGTGTTTATGGAATTGGTGAGATGTTGTGGACAATTAATTCTACAAGATCTGGCCCACAAATGGCTAAAGTAGATGTCAGCATGAAAGGTATATTCCAAGCAATTAAAGATTTTAGATTTGCCTGGAGGGGAACGTTGATTGGCTCAACCTTAGGTTTCTTTGTTGGGATATTACCTGCTGCTGGTGCTACTCCTGGTGCTTTAATGTCTTATGGGGTCGCAAAGTTGACATCTAAAAATCCAGAAGAGTATGGAAAAGGTTCTATTGATGGGGTTGCGGCACCAGAATCTGCAAATAATTCTGCATCTACCGGAGCGATGTTACCTATGATGACACTAGGGATACCTGGTTCACCCACAACTGCCGTTTTGCTTGCGGGAATGGTTATATGGGGTCTTCAACCCGGACCATTATTATTTACTAATCAACCTGAGTTTGTTTGGCCTTTGATTGGATCTTTTTATATTTCTAATATAGTGGCAGTACTGCTAAATCTTTCTTTTATTCCAGTATTTTTGTGGATGCTTAGGATGCCCTTTACTATTTTAGCACCCGTAATTTTTGTTTTATCACTGGTTGGAACTTATGCGGCATACCTTGATATGTTTGATGTTGGCTTAATGGTTTTAGTTGGTTTGGCGGCGTTCGTATTACGCATGCTTGATTATCCATTAGCTCCAGCAGTCCTAGCTATCGTCTTAGGTCCTATCGCAGAACCAAAATTGAGACAATCTTTATTACTTTCTGATGGAGATTTTTCGATTTTTTTCACAAGACCTATAGCAGGTCCTATAACCGTTATAGCCCTTATACTTATTTTCCTTCCATTTTTTAAATGGATAACTAATTTTTATCGACGTAAAGCTTAAAGGAATAAATCTTTATTTTGATAAATAAAAGGAACTTACTCAACTACTGGATAGTTCATTGGTAGAAAATGTGAATGAGTATAATGCATGGAACCCTGGTATTACGACTGATATCCCAACGCATTTAAGACACCAAATCACATTATTTAATCATGCTAATAGCACTGTTTCTTTCAGTCAAGCAAAAGATGCCGCAGTATTTTGTGGTCTGAATACACAAGATATGTGTGAATTAACTGTTGAGAGGTTAGTTATTCATGAGTTATTAATTCGAGTAACAGCTGACCTTTCTGTTCCTGATGGGCCAAACTATGAAGATTTAGGAATCTCTTTGAGGGACATGGTTTCAAAAATTTTAGAAGATTATATTAAACCGGAGATGAGTATAATTGATAAAAGCTTTATTGATCACATGTCTAAAGCTCAAAGCATTATTTATACCTTGATAAAAAAAGAGATCTCTCAAAATGTTGTTACTGATGAGTTAATAAGTTTTCCTTCGAGGGTAAAAAATGCCTTTAATCATTTAATAAATGAACCTAAATCTAGCACTAGAAATGCAAAAGGAACTTCTCTTATTCCTGCTTATAAAAGCATTAATGAGCAGGGTTTATCCTTGTCAGAAAAATGCCATACGGCAGTCTCGATTGTTCTGAGTGGAGTTCTCAAAGTGCATGGAAGGTTAATTTATGACTTGGATTTATTAACATTACTGACAACAAGGTTTTTTCGAAACACCTTTGGTAGCCAGAAAATTGGTAAATTAATTGAACCAATAATTAAAAGAGCTGTAGAGAAAAAAAAATACAAAGTTTTACCATTTCAAAGTGCTCCTATAGTAATGAATACTAAAGGAGCATCTGCAGCAGGAAAAAGTACAATTCGACCTCAGCAAAGATTATTAGCAGAGCGAATGGATATAATTTGGGAAGATTTTGCTGTGATAAGCCCAGATTATTGGCGTAAGTTTTTATTAGATTATGGATCTTTGGGCGAAGATTATAAATACGCAGCTATGTTAACAGGTTATGAACTAGAAATGGTTGATAAGAAATTAGACCTGTATATGGAGCAAAAGTCTACTAAGGGTGAGATGCCACACTTATTAATTGATAGATTCCGTTTTGATAGCTTTACTGTTAATGTGGAAGGCGATTATCAAAGCAAGTTACTTAGTAGGTTTGGCCAAAAAGTTTTACTTTTTTTTGTTATTACATCCCCGACAGAAACTGTTGAACGAGCTTGGAAACGTGGTCTTTCAACGTTACGATATAAAGCGGTTGAGGATTTGTTATTTCACAACATTGAGGCCTACACTGGAATGCCAGAACTTTTTTTCTCCTGGATAGCAATAAAGGACAAAGATATAAATTTTGAATTTCTAGATAATGAAGTACCTTTAGATACATTGCCAAGGACAGTAGCATTCGGCAGAAATGGAAACATGGTAATTATGGACTTAACAGCCTTAAACAATATTGATTTATTCAAGGAAGTTAACATAAAAGCAAAGAAATCAGAAGATGTATTATATATTCAAAATACCTTTAACTATGAGTTTTTAAAACAGTGTGTTTTATACATATCAGAGATAACTTTTGTCGATCGTAAGAGTAAGAAAATTTATGGTCTAATAAAGGATGGCAAGTGGGCTAACAAAGACCCATCCTACAAGCCAACTAATAAAGAGGAAATTAAATGCTTAACTGCGTTAGGGTGGGATGATTATACAATAAAACCTTTTGAGGAAAACCAATGTAAGTTTTCAGATGTAAATACTATTCAAACTTTAGGAGCTTTATAAATCTAACAGATTTTAAAACTACAGATATTTGCCTTGTTAGATCCGTGATTGGTGTCTACCTTAGTGTATATCGAGATTTGATCTATTGAGATGTCTTTTATTATATTTTTATCATTCAATTTTTTTATATATGTATCAAATGACATTGATTTGTAATGTTCCTTATTAATACCAAAAAAACAAACTGCACCCGAAGAACAGTGATCGATTAATTTCCCGATTGGATCTGGTCCGAGGTGACCATGTGTGAAGGTGCCTGAACTGATTAAAGCTGCATAATTGTTTGGAATTTGATATTTTTTAGTTGTTAAATCGACATTGTATAACTTTCGATAAACATTCTTATTTTGTGCAACTGCAAGCATTTCGTTTGATATATCTACGCCATCGATTATTAGACTCTTATCAGTATTTTTTAAAAAACTTCCAACTAAACCAGTACCACAGCCGATATCACAAATAGGACCATTTATTTCCTTAAGGCACTTTAGTAACATATTTGAAATTTCTGAAGGGTATATGTACCCAAGATCTTCTGCAAAGTCTTGATCGTAGTTGTTTGCTATCTCTTTGTAATAAAGTTTATTATCATTGGGAGTTTTTAACGAATACGCGTTCTCTAAAATACTTGTTCCAGTGCCTTGTCCCATACCTATATTTTTTTTATTTTTCATGACTTCTATACCCTAAATCTAAGAATTACAAAATTTTGACTTTTAACCCCGTCATTACTATTGATAAATAATCTAATGTAAATTTGTTTTAATTGCATGCTATAGTTGTTATTCTTTGAGCATCATAGAAAGTATTATGAAAATTATGTCGACAAAATCATTTAGTTTTACCCATGCCATAACCCGGCGACCAAGTTTCTCTGTTGTTTCTGGACTGCGCTCTACCGAGAGGGGAGAACCTGATTTTGAATTGATGAAAGGACATCACCTAGATTACGTTAACGCACTAAAACAGGCTGATGCTGAGGTTATTGAGCTCGACCCGTTAGAGGATTTTCCAGACAGTGTTTTTGTCGAGGATACTGCGTTGTGTTTACCTGAGGGGGCCATACTTATGAGACCTGGTGCACCTTCTAGATTAAACGAGGTTAAACATATGGCACCTTACTTAAGAAAATTATATAAAAATGTGCATGAAATTAAGGGGCCAGGAACTATTGAGGCTGGAGATATATTAACTACTGAAAAAGAAATTTTAATAGGTCGCTCAAATAGAACAAATCTTGAGGGTATATCTGAGATAACCGCGATTCTGGAACAGTGGAATTACAAAGTTACAGAGGTACTAACTCCACCAGATATTCTGCATTTTAAAACAGATTGTTCCTTACTGGACAGTAATACTATCTTGTCGACGGAGCGGTTGGCAGCCACAGGTTGTTTTGACAGCTACAAAGTCATTTTAACTTATCCTGGAGAGGAAGAGGCTGCTAACACGATACGTTATAACAACCTAGTATTAGCACCTGAAGGCTTCCCAAAGACAACAAGGCGATTGTTAGAGAGTGGCTTTAATGTCGTTGAAATAGGAAATACTGAATGTGCTAAAATTGATGGAGGCATGTCATGTCTAAGTCTTCGATTCACACCAAAAAAATAGATATTTTATTGGTTAATTAATTGTTATTTAAGGTTTTACTTGACCATTATCGATTCATTTACCAAAGTGAAACGGTTGTGGCTCTAAATATTAATGGAGCATATTTAAAAGGAGTTTACTATGAAGAAAATTTTTATTGGCTTGTTACTTTCAGTAACATTAGCTTTACCAGCTTTGGCGGCAGATCTTGGCGGTCGGGTACTGAGTATTGGATCAGACACTACTTATCCTCCACATGAATATATAGAAGATGGCGTTGTTAAAGGATTTGATGTTGATGTAGTAGCTGCAATCTGTGAAAAAATTAACTGTCAACCAAATTGGGTTACCACAGCTTGGGATGGGATATTCGCTGCACTTGCAGACGGTCAATTTGATATGGTTGTTTCAGGAGTAACGATAACAGACGAAAGAGATAAAATTGTTGATTTCTCTGACCCATATATCATTGTTCAGCAGGGCATCCTAATGAGAGTCGAAGACAAAGGTGTTAGCATTGATGATTTCAAGAGTGGTAGCAAACGCTTAGCATCTCAGAACGGTACTACAAATGCACAGTTAGGAGAGGAATTAGTTGGTAGAGCAAATATTCAACTATTTGATGCCTTTAATAACGCGGTAGTTGCTCTTCAAAATGGCGATGTTGATGGTGTTATAATCGATTCAACTTCTGCTGCTGCCTATGAGCAAGAATATGCGGGTGAGTTAACTGTTGGGATTACAGGTCTCTCTTCAGATCCCTTGGGCCTTGTCTTTCAAGAGGGTGCATCTCTCCAAGATGCATTTAATGAAGGCTTAGCTGCGATTAAAGCTGATGGGACACTTAATGCACTTACCATTAAGTGGTGGCCTAAATAAGGTAAATAACTAGATTACCGCAACTACAAAGTTGCGGTAATTAGATTTTTTGAAAGTTCTATGATGAATCAAGCTGTGAATATGTTGCGTAATACTCGCGCAAGTAACCTGGTATTTTTATTTGCATTGCCGGTGTTAATTTATTTTGTGGCCACATCTAGAAATTATGGTGCAGCCCTCACGGCAGTGTTGGGAATAGAAGACCAAGCCTTACGGTTATTGATTAGCTTTATTTTGTTTGTTACCTTAGGATGTCTTGGTGTATTTGGGTCTTTCTTTTTATTAAAGTCGTTTAGGCCTGACCAAGAAGTAACTGAAGTACGCCGTCTTCAAAAGAAGGCATCGATATTCTTTTTGTTACAGACCCTTGGTGGCCTTGGCCTTTCTCAGAGCAGTGAGATAGATCCATACTTGGTTTCTGTGGCCGTTAATAGCTTTGACCCTAGGTCAGTTGATTGGGTTGTATTAGTAAACCAGGTCTTTATTTTAGATCCTAGTTTTCAAGAAAATCTTTTAATAAGAATCCATGATATTTTGTTGAAGGTTAGTTTAGTATTTGGATTGATAACGTTAAGTTCTTTTTTCTTAACAAAATTGTATCAAAATAAAATTATAAAAATAGGAGTATTAGCTCTTTTTTTAATAAACTTCTGCTTTGCATTTTATATACTTATGTTTGCATATGCTGGTTTTGCGGTTGGTATAATGGTAACTTTGAGAGCAGCTTTTTTTGCATATATTGGAGCTTCTATCTTAGGTTTAGTTTGGGCATTGTTTACACGTTTAAAGGCATCAGAGTTTGCGAATAGAGTTTTCTTTATTCTTGGGGTTATATTGATAATTTTTGGAACCGTAAATGTATTCAAGCCGCATGAAAATGTTGCTTTAGTCGGTAGTTTGGAAGGAAAAATAGGTATCATATCAGGAACACCACAGCACGTA